>JAEEGK010024284.1_pt1 | contig 12581 bp, 6 predicted proteins | sample 8958771 | NCBI WGS metagenome assembly JAEEGK01 (sample SAMN16246547, study PRJNA631951) | gut metagenome | biome: gut microbiome; feature: rumen; material: SC-attached | host: Bos | place: Iran: Karaj | collected 2018-10 | reverse complement strand
CAATCCCCATTGAATTTAAAAAATTTTTCATTTTTTTATTTGAATGTATGAGAAACATTAAAATTAATATTGAAATTTTATAAATAATATTTATTGATTAATTGATTCAAGTAAAATAATAAATTAAATAAACAAAAATAAAAAATATGAAGAATTTATTAATTTTTATACTACTGTTACAATCATTTTCGGCAACAAATTTAAAATTCTCTTTAGAATATAATAATATTGAAATAAACCCTTTTGTTGAAGATATATGGCAAAATATAAAGCCTTATAATCATGAGATTAATCTTAGATTTAGCAATAATTATGATAAATTAGATATAAAAAATAGAATAAAAAATTCAATTTCAAAATCAAAATTTTCATATAATCCACAAAAAAATAAGATTGAAACACGTTCTTTTAACAATGAAGAAGAATACAAAAATTTTTATGAAAACTTTTTCAAAAATGAAGATAAAGAATTAGTGAATTTTATATTTAATATAATTAATATAATAAAAAAAAATTATTGGACTAAAATTGATTTGATATATAATTTATCTAAAAATATTTCTTCTCTTACAGTGTTTCAAAGATTAAATGACAACGATAAATATGAAGTGATTATAGTTTCAAATAAAAATATATTTCAATTCCAATCTAAATTCTTTCTTATTAATCAAAGTCCAGATCCTAGAAACCTTTATAATCATTATCAATCTGAATTCAAAAAATACAATACTATTAGCTTTTTACGTGAAAGTCAAGAACTTTTAGTTAGGTATTTTAATATTCTTTCATATTATGTTCTTGGGAAAAAATATGGTTTAGAATATGAATTACCTGAATTAGAAATAAAATAATATTTTGGTTATTAAATATTAAAATAAAGAAAAAACATTTATAATATAAACTTTTTTCTAAGATATAATTTTAATGTTAATTTTTTTTCATAAATATAATTCATATTATTCTTTTTTCTAAGTTTTTTTCAAAAATATTTATATTAAATTCGATTCATAAAATAATAATTATTTAATAAAAAATAATATATAAATAATAAATCTTTTAAATAAAATATAAGTATTAAAATTAAATTAAATGATTAAAAATTTAGAGAAAATTTTCAACCAAAAAAAATCTTATTAAAATTTTAATAAAATGTCAAAATTCATTTTCTTTTTATTCCTAATTCACTTATTATTAATAAAAACAAAAAAAATTTTATCAAATATTGAAGATTTAACTGATGAAGAAGAAGAAATGTTTGAAGATGCTTATTTTTATATTAAAAGTGTAAATAATGAAATAAAAAATGCTTTTGAAGATAAATATTATTCATATGTATCATTTCTTCAAAAATCAATATTCGATTCAAAATTTGAGCTTAATGACAAAAAAGATATTTTAGGAATTAAAATTTTTGATTTTGAAGATGAAGTAGAAGATTTTATTATTTATAATTTAACTAATAATTTCGGTTTAACTAAAAGTGATTTTCAATATAGAGAAACTTTCTCTAATATTGTAACAAAAAATTTTGGTAATCAATGGAAAAAATTTGATTTAATCTTTTCTTTAGGACAAACTGTTTCTTCAATTTCAGTTTTTCAAAAATTTTATGATTATAAATTTATTCTTATTTACTTTTCTAGTTTAAAAAAATTAAAATTTCAAGGTAAATTCATATTGATTAATAGATCTATTGATTATAATAATCCCTTTAATAATATTTTTGATCCTTCTATTCTTATAATTGATAGAAAATTTAGAATTCTTAAAGAAGATGAAATTTTAGTTAAATACTTTAGTATTCTTAGTTATAATGCTTTCGGTCATTTACTTAATTTAGAATTTATTTTACCAGATATTGAATAACAATTATTATTTATTAATATTTTAAATACTATTTTAATTTTTTTTGGTTTAAATTTTTTTGAAATTTTGATGTTATTTTATTCATTCTTTTTTATTTCTTTAAATAAATCAATTTTAAATTATTTGACCAAAACAATTTTTCTCATCTTATTGAATTAATATATAATTAATAAAAATATATTTATATCGAATTTCCAAATATGAGATTTGATTTATCAGCTTTAAAATATTTAGGAAAAGATGATTTTAGAGTGTTAACAGCAATAGAAATGGGAATGAGAAATCATGAAATAGTTCCAGTAGATTTGATTCAGTCAATTTCAAAAATACGTACAACTAATATAAGACAAATAATAGCAAATCTACTAAAACATAAATTAATTAAACATACCAATGTAATATACGATGGATATTCTTTAAATTATTTAGGCTATGATTACTTAGCAATTCATTCTTTAATAAAACAAGGAATTTTAGTTAAAATAGGTTCAAAAATAGGAGTAGGAAAAGAAAGTGATGTATATATATGTTATGTTAAAAGTGTAAATTCAGAAATTTCAGATGAACAATATAATAAAATAAAAGAAGATATTTTAGCAGAAAATGCTGAAAATCTATCATCAGATTCAGATAATGAAGATTTAGATGATAATTACGAAAATGATGAAAATATAAATAATAAATCTAGAGAAGAAAAATCTTATTTTCAAAATGATTTACCTAAAACAATACAAACAAATATAGGAGATTTAACAATAGCTTGTATAAAACTAGCAAGATTAGGAAGAACAAGTTTTAGAGCAGTTAAAGAAAAAAGAGATTATGTGAAAAATCAAACTCATTATAATTGGTTATATTTAAGTAGATTAAGTGCTCAAAATGAATACAAAAATATGGTTGGATTATTTGGAAAAGGATTTAGTGTTCCAAGGCCTTATGGATATAATAGACATTGTATTATTATGGAATATATTCCTTCATATCCTTTAAATAAAATAGATGATATTAAAGATAAAAATATTGTTTATCAAAAGTTAATGAATTTCATTTATAAATTAGCAGAAAATGGTTTAGTTCATGGTGATTTTAATGAATTTAATATTTTATTAACTATTAACAATAGTAATATTGTAGTTATTGATTTTCCTCAAATGATTAGTATTGAACATAAAGAAGCAGAAAATTATTTTAAAAGAGATGTTAAATGTGTTAAAAATTTTTTTATTAAGAAATTTAATTTAACTTTTGAAGATAATATTAATTTCTTTGATATTAAAAGAATTGGATTTTTAGATAGGGAATTAAAAGCTTTTGGATATATTAAAGAGAAAAAAATTTCAAAAAGAAAAAAAATAAAAAATGAAGAAATAAAGGAAATTGAAGAAGAAGAAGAAGAAGAAAAAGAAGACAAAAAAGAAAATAATGAAGAAGTTGAAATTGAAGATGAAATTTTAATTGATGATGATTTAGGGAATGTTTTAGATTATGAAAAAGAAATGAAACAAAATTTAATTAAACAAGAAGAAAAAGAAAAAGAAGAGTTTTCCGAAGATGAAAAAGATGAAAGTAATAATTTTAATAAGAAAAAAAAACAAAAATTAACTCAAGAAGATATAAAATATAAAGTTAAGAAAATGATAAATAAACAAAATAAAAATATTGTCAAAGGAGGAAAAATGGGAAATAGATTTAAAGGAAAAAAAAATGTTAATATAGATTTAAAAAAAATTTAATAAACAATTAAAAGCATTCATTATTTTATTAAATGAATCAATCAAAAGGAATTATATACAATAATTTAATTAATTTTATTTGCAAAAAAAGTATCTATTATAAATTCAGTTTTTTTATAAACTTCATCATTAGGATTTCCTAAAAGTTTTTCTAAAATTTCTTTTCCTCCTAAATTTTCAAAATTATATAAATAATTATTTCTTCCTATAAAAGATAAAATTTCCCCATTTTTTAAAATATTTAAAATAATATCTAAACTAGGTAATAAAATTTCAACATCATAAGTTATAATATTATAAGGATTAATTCCTTTTATTAAAGCAGGAAAAATACCTAATTTTATTAAAGTTGAATTTAATTGTAAAGCAGAATGTTCACTTAAAATTTTTAATATTTTTAATGCTTTTTTCCTTAATTTATAATCTTCATGATAAACAAAATTAATAATCCTTTGTATTAAAGATTTATTTTCTAAAATCATCATATAATAATTATCATTTAAAGCAATATATCTTATTGTAATTAATATTGACTTAGCAATTAATGATGATAAACCTTCTTTAAATAAATTTTCAAAAATATCAAGAATAAAACAATTTTTCATTACAAATTCAATTTTTTCACTTAATAATCTTTTGACATTACTATCTTCAATATCATTATAAGTTTTAAATAAATATTTTATTATTTGACAAGCAGGAATTAAATTGATTAAAGGTGAATCATCATTTTCATTATATGAAGGTTGATCATATTCAAATCCAGTAATTGAAAAATATAATAGATGAGCTTCTTGAAAAAGAATCATTTCTGATAATTCGTTTAAATGATTATATTTATATAAAATTTTATGTAAAAATCCTAATCCCCAAACAGACTTTTCAAAAGTTGCATCAATGTTTATTAATTCACAAAATATTTTAAATAAATTTTCACATATTGAAATATTAACTGGAAATTCATTTGAATCTTCCATTGGTCCTTTCCAATTTTTTAAATAGGAATCATATAAATCTACTATTTGTTTTAATAATGAAGTTTTTTTTGTGTTAAGAGAACTAATTATATAATCATTTAATAATTTTAAAAATATTTCTTCTTTATATGAAAAGATTAAATTTGCAAAATATTGACTTGTTATACATAAATTATTTAGAAATATTATAATATTATTTATAATTTCATCATTTGAACTTTTTTCTAAAAAAAAATAATGATATTCTAAAAATTGTTCTTTAATTAAAAATTCACATTCATCTTTATTTCCGTGAAAAGAGAAATTTATTAAAATACAATAAGTTAAATCTAATAATTTATCATCTTCATCATTTGTTTGAATTTCTTTTTTAGAAAAATTTAAAAGTTTTTCAATAATCTCACTAAAATTTCTTTTTAAAATATCATCAAGAACAATATAACTTTTATCTTCTTTATCTAATTTATAATTTAATAAAGATAAACCATATAATAATTTATCACCATTATAATTTTCTAAATTATAAATTTCATTAATAAATTTGAAAATTTCTTCATTTGAAATTTTATGAACAATTTCTCTTATTTTATTTGAAAATTTATATTCTTCAGGAATATTTAAATTTGTTAAATCTATATTCCCTAATTTGGCGGGTTTCTTACAAAATTCTAAATCTTCTTCTGAATTGATTTGCAGTCTTTTTTTTTCTATTATTTTATTTATTGTCTTTTTCCTAAGATTTAGCTTATAATTTTGATTATTTTCATTAAGATTAATTTGTTTTTGTTTATAAACTTCATTTCTTTGAATAATCATTGAATCAAGCATTTTTTTAATTTAATTGTTTTAAAATTAAAATAAATTAAAATATGAATAAAAATAAAAAAAAAGTAAGTGAAGAAAAAAAACAAAATAAAGATAATGTATCTTTCTCTTCAAATGATAAAAATATTAATATTAATTTAATTCCAAATAGTAATAGTAATTTAAATATTATGAAATCAGTGCCTAATAAAGCAGTAAATTTATTTAATAAAGGAAAAAAGCAAAATAAAAACGAGGAAAAAAATGTAAATAAAACTTCAATAAATTTCAATGGAATAAAAAGATCAGAACCAACTAAATTAGTAAATAAAAAAGTAAATACAAATCACAATGCAGAAAAAAAAGTAAATAAAAATAAAAATAAAGAAAAAGAAAAAGAAAAAGAAAAAAAAGAAAATAGAATTAAAAATGAAAATTTTAAAAAAAGAAAAAGAAATTCAACATCTCCTTTAAAGGAAAGAGGTTTTTCAGCAGAACAATCAAAAACAAATAATCAAATTAAAAAAGATAATAGTATGAATGAAAAAGTTGAAAAAAATTTAAATACTACAAAGTCATATACATATTTAAGTAACACTAAAAAAAAAATTTCAAATTCAGATAATAGTAAAGATAATAATGATAAAAAAGATATAAAAGTTAATAATACAATAAAACATAAAAATAAATCAAATATAAATGAAAAAAATGAAGAAAAAAAAATAGAAAATAAAAACAAAAAAGTTGAAAAAAAAATAATAAATAATTCAAGACCAAATTCAAATAGAGAATTAAATAAAACTTTAAATAATAGAAAAATAAAAAATCCTTTAAAAAATTCTAAAACTAATACTTTAAAACCAAAATCAAAAGGAATGAAAATTCCAATTAAAACTTTAGATAATAATAATGAAAAATTATTAAGAAAAAAAAAAAAGAGAAGAAGAAAAAAATAAAAGAAAAGAAGAATATGAAAAAATAGATAATGAAAATGAAAATAATATTACAAATATTTTATATCAAATTTCCAAATTTGATGATTTTTTAAATTCATTTTCAAATTATCTTCAAGAAGTAAATTTAGATAATATTATAAATGAAATTTTTTTCAATGAAATTATAATTTTAAATCAATCAACAGAAGAATTAAATTCTAAAATAAATATTTTTGAAAATGAAATAAAAAAGAATTTAGAAAAAAATATAAAAATAAGAACAACAACAAAAGAAAATTCTGAACAAAGAACATTAATATATAATCAATGTTTTGAACAATATTTAACAATTTTACAAGAAATAAAAACTCAATTATTTAATTATTTAACCCAAAAAAAAATAGAAAATGAAAAAAAAGAAGAAGAAGAAAAAAAAATAAATAAAGAAAATGAAAAAATAAAAATGGTAAAAAAATCCACAAAAAAATTTTCTAAACAATCTTTATTAACAAATGAAGAAAATTTTGATGAAGAAATAGACGAAGAAGCAAATTTAGATACAGAAAATTCAAAACCAATAGGAGTGAATTTAATAAAAGCAAATCATTTTAACGTAGAAAAACCACATGAAGAAAATTTAAAGTATACAATGTACAAAGAAAAAAGTGCAATATTAATAGATGAAGATGAACTTGAATTTGATATTAAACAAGGAGATATTAGTAAAATTATTATAGGAGAAATAGAACCTTTTAGAGATATTATTGAAGCAGATAAAATAAATTTATATAAACATCAAAGATCTAAAAGCTCTTTTAATTTAAAATCTAAAATATCAAAAAAAAAATTCAATTTTGAAAATGTTCATATATTAGAAGAAGGAAATCAAATTGAAGATTTAGAAGGAGAAGATTCAGCTGATGATAATTTAAGTGAAATAAATGATAATTTTGAAGAAGATGAAATTATTGCTTTTGGTGATAATAAATGTGGAAATCAAAGATTATTACCTTATCATATTTCTAAAATTTCTTTTTGTAAAAAATTCGAAGAAAGTAATTTAGAAATGATTAATGAAAATGAACCTTTGTTAAAAAGAGCTTCTAAATTTCATAAAAATAAAAGTAAAAGCAGAGTGAAATTTAATAAGTCAAAAAGTAAAATTAATAATCAAGGTGTTTTAAATAAAAACGAAAAAAAGAAAAATATTGAATTAAAAATCGAAAGAACACCTAGTGAAGAGTGTATTATTTTTTAGAATAAATTTGTAAATAATAATAAGATTAATATTAAATATTATATTCTATTTATTAAATAAATTATGAATACATTATTTTATAAAGTATTTATTTATTTAGTCTTTATTAAATTGTATAAGCAATAAATCCATTTAAATTATCAAATATATGTAAAATTAAATTTGAAATATAAATGAAAATGTTTTAATTTATCTAAAATATAAATTATAATGTAAACACAAATAAATTATTAAATCAAATTGAAAAGTAATATATATAAATTAAGGAAAAAGGAAATAACTTGAATAATATATTTTAATTTATAAATGTTTAAGTTAAAGGATATTTTTAAAATATATAAACTTTTAATTAAAATTTACTAACCTGAAATATTAATTCTATAAATTTAACTTTATTATCATCATCAAAAAAATAATCATTTTCACCAATTTTAGTTTTATGAATTTCATATTTTTGTCCATCAATCATAATTATATTATCTTTTAAAATATTAACATTTTGAAAATCATTAATTTTTTTACCAAATTCTTCAATATTTCCATTAATATATTTTTTTCCATAATAATTATAATAACAATTATAAAAAGTAATTAAATTAGATTTAATTTCAATTCCACAATAAGGACATTTCATTATTCCTTTTTCTTTAATTAAATCATATTCATTATCTTTAATATTCCAACAAATTTCTTTTGCTTTACAATTTGTATTAATACATTCTCCTAATAAATTTAATCCAGGATGTACTGTTAAACATCTTGGAATTGAATTATCATTTTCTACTTTCAATGAAATCATATTCAGAATTTCAGTCACATCTATATAATTAACTACAAAACCTTCTAAACTTGATGCATCTCTTAATAATAATTTATCTCCATTTTTAAAATTCAAATTTTTATCATCTTTTATTTCTATTTCTTCATTTTTTATAATTTGTAATTTTTGCGGAAGATTTATTCCTTTTCTTTTCATTTCATTTAATAATTTTGATAATGTTCCTCCTGATGAAGGAAAATCTACTTTTTATTCCACTCATTATTATCATTTTTTCATTATTAATTAAAATTTATTTTTTAATATCTTGATATATATGAAAGTCAACTAAACCAATCCTATAAAAATTTTATTTAAAGAATTAACTAATTTATTCTTTTGATATGATTGAATGATTTATAAGTTCAAATTTAATTATTGCACTCTAAGAAAAAGAAATAATAATAATAATAGTTTAATAATTATTTTTTGGAAATATTTTTTTTTATGAAGATTTTTTATTTTTTTATATTATCATTCCTAATCACAAACAATATCAAAAAAAAAGTCTGATGATTGAATAATTTAAAAAATATAAATCTATTAAATCACAAAAAATTATATTCTTAAATAGGTGTTACTTTGAATTGTTAATATTGAAAATATACTCATAATTATATCAATTTATGGATTCAAGGATATTTTTAATTTAAATTTAATAATGATTCATATTAAGATAATAATTTAATTTTTTTTTAAAAATTTCATAGTTGTTTTAAAATTTTGAAACCTCCATCTTTCACATTTTATTTGATGAAAATTATTTGTCCTTATTAGAAATGCACTTTATTCATAATAATTGATTTTTCCTAAGTAATAACATCAAAAAATATATTTTTTTTATTATTTATAAATTCTTAATAATATTATTATCAAAAAGTAACAAATTATAATAAATTTTTTATGTAAATTAAAAAATAAAAATCATAAACAAATATTCAAGATGGGAAAATCTTATATGAATTATTTAATTTTTACAATTTTTATATTCATAAATTCCCAGATACAAAATACAGGGACATTTATTGAAGAAGATGAAATCCAATTAATTGCTTCTTGTGATGTTACAGAAGGGGTTTATTATTTTACAGAATCAAAAATAGGTCATATAGGTCCTGATGGGGTAACTGAAATAATAAGTGGAATTTCTTTAGGATTAACCCCATCTTCTCAAATTTCAATGGTATCATGTTATGAAAATGAATTGGCATTTGCTATATCCTGTACATCAAAAAGTGTGCTAGATATTTATCAAGTTTATGATAATTCCATAAGTTTATATGATAATATTTTATATTCAGAAGATATTGTAATAACTGATCATAAATGTACAATTTCATATAGTGAATCAGTTAATACATTCGATGTTGGATATAGTGTTTTTAGTGGAAGAACACTTAAAATCATTAATATAATTTATTCTCTTGTGGATCCGATCAAACAAGTAACTTATAATACTATAAAAGGAGAATATACCTCTGGGGATATAGATACATTTATATTTTGTTATTCACAAATTCAACTTTGTATTTATAGAAAAGTAAATGTTGGGATAAATATGAAGTATAAGGAAACTGTTGAATTAATCTCTGCTACTGATTCAAATTTTCGTTATTATTATAATAGGGATCAAGTTTCCATTTATTTTAAAGAAAATGATGATTTATATGTTTATTTAGTCATGTTTCAAGTAAAAATTAAAATTAAAAGTATTTATAATAATATAAACATTGACAATAATTTTTATGGAATTAATTATGATGGTATGGAATATTGTGTAATTACTTATTTAAATGGACATTCAGGGAATTCTTTTATATCTGAATATTTTATATTAGATTCTTCGAATAATGAATATGTTTCTTTTTCATTAGTAGATATAAATCATGCTTTTGGATATTCAAATATTTTTTATGGTTTTTTATATTATGATTTCACTTATTGTATATTAAAAAGAGAAAATTTATTGGTATATGATTTTATAAAGGTTACTCATTATCAAAATTATGGCTTAGCATATTTTTCTAAATGTGAAAAATCAAATTTCATAGGAAAAGCTATTTCACAACAAGAAAAAATGATAGTAAGAATTTCAAGTGATGATTTACAGCCAAATATGTATTATGATTATTTGATATATTATAATCCTAAATTATCAGATGAAATGAAAATAGATGAAGATTTTCGAATGATATTAGAAAAGACTGATAATGGAATTTTAACTTATTATTTTGGGCTTTTAATTATTGATGGAGATTATAAAATTCTTCAAATAGATACTTCATGTTATTATACTATTTATGTCTGTCATCCTAACTGTTCTACTTGTAATACTATTAATTTTGATTATAACTCAACAAAGGCTGTTTGTGTAGAAGATGTGAGTTCTGAAGAAACAGAAGAAGAACAAGATTCTCAAAATGAATCAGAGGAAGAAACAAAAGAAGAAGAATCATCAAATGAAGGATCATCATCAAATGAAGGATCATCATCAAATGAAGGATCATCATCAAATGAAGAAGAATCATCAAATGAAGGATCATCATCAAATGAAGAAGAATCATCAAAGGAAGAAGAATCACCAAAGGAAGAAGAATCATCAAAAGAAGAAGAATCATTAAAGGAAGAAGAATCACCAAAAGAAGAAGAATCATCAAAAGAAGAAGAATCATCAAAAGAAGAAGAATCATTAAAGGAAGAAGAATCATCAAATGAAGGATCATCATCAAATGGAGGATCATCATCAAATGAAGGATCATCATCAAATGAAGAAGAATCATCAAAGGAAGAAGAATCATCAAAAGAAGAAATTGAAAAAATTTATAATGAAATAATTAGTTATTTAAATACTAATAAAAATGATAAAGATCAAATATTATCAGTGATAAAAAAGAATTTAAAACTATTAAAACAATATGATAATATTGTATTGGAATTTCAAACAACAAAAATTAAAATATCAAATTCATCAAAAATAGATGATTTAAATTCTAAAGTAAATTATTCTAGTATAGATTTAGGAGAATGTGAAAATATATTGAAAGAACATTATAAATTAGATAAAGATGAGCCTTTATTAATATTATTAATTAATTCTCCTTCTCCTTCAAAATCATTAATTGATACATTAAATTATGAAGTATATGATCAAAATTTAAATCAATTAGATTTAAATTTATGTTCTGAAGTAAAAGTAGTTATATATCAATCAATAAATGATAATTCAAATGTTAATATATTACTTGTAAATTCATTATCAGAAGATGGAATTGATATTTTTAATATTAATTCAGATTTTTATCAAGAAAGATGTTATTCATTTAATTTAGAAGGAAATGATATAACAACAAAAGATAGACAAAAAGATATTTATACACAAGTATCTGTTTGTGAAAGTAATTGTACTTTTAAAGGATATAATGAAGAAAATAAAAGGGTTTTTTGTGAATGTTCTTTTAAAAATGAATATCAAGAAACAATACCAAAAGAAAATCCTCCTACTATTTTAGATGATATTAATAATCAAATTAATTATAAATTATTTTCATGTTATAATGTCTTTAAATACATTTTTAAACATCATTATAATAATTTAGGATTTTATTTTGGATTCATTGGAATATTTTCTTCCATTTTAGGTATCATTGCTTTTCTTTGTGTTTCTAAAAGTAGTTTAATTAAAGAAATATTTTCAGGTTATAAATCAATTCCAAAATTAAAAAAAAGAACAGTCCAATTTCAATTTAATCCTCCCCGAAAAAGGAATATAGAAGAAAAAAATAAAGGAAAAAGAAAAACAAAAGATAATCAAATGAATAATAAAGAAGAAAAACAAAATATTATTTTAAATGATAATAAACCAAAAAATAAAAGTAAAAAACAAAATAATATAAATTATATAAAAATTAAGAAAAGTGAAAATAATAATAATAATGGAATTTTATTATCATCTTCCTCTCATAAAACTATTTATTCAAATTCATCATTAATCCAAGTAAATCCATCAGAAGAAAATAAATCAAATTTTGATTCTAAAAGTTCTTTAAGAAAAATAAATGGTATTGAAATTTATGAAAGAAATCTAATTCCTCAAGATAATAAAATTATGAATTTTCAACAAAATGATGATAAAGAAAAAGATATTAAAAAAGTAAAAGAAGATCATTATAATTCATTGAAAAGATATAGTCA
>JAEEGK010024281.1_pt1 | contig 12582 bp, 9 predicted proteins | sample 8958771 | NCBI WGS metagenome assembly JAEEGK01 (sample SAMN16246547, study PRJNA631951) | gut metagenome | biome: gut microbiome; feature: rumen; material: SC-attached | host: Bos | place: Iran: Karaj | collected 2018-10 | reverse complement strand
TGGGCTGTACCGTGGGCTCCGCCGTGGGCCTGGCGGTGGGCTGGATGATCTCGGGGGGCTTCACCAGGCTCTTCCACAGGATGAAACCGCCCGCGATCAGGGCGACCAGCACGGCCGCGATGATGATGCGGCGGCGGCGTTTCTTTTTCTGGTAGGCGGCGATGATCTCCTCGATCTCCGCCTCTTCCTCCGGCGTGCGGAAGCGGATCTCCTTGGTGCCCTCCGCGACGGGTTCCTTGTCCGCCTTCTCCGGGGTCCAGGCAATGGTGGGCTCCTCCGACACCGGCTGTTCCGCCTTGGCTTCCGCAGGTTTTATTTCCTCCGGAGGCTGGGCGGCCGACTCCGGCTCCTGCGCGGGCTCCGGCACCGGGGCCGCCACGGGCTCCATCACCCTGGTGGGCTCCTCCGCCGGGGATCCCGCCGGCTTCGCCGGTTCCGCTTCTGCCGGGGTCTCCGGGCGCTTCGGCGGCTCGGAAGGCTTCGGCGGTTCCTCTGCCTTCGCCTCCGGGCGCTTTTCTTCCCTGGGGACTGCCTTCTCAACGATAAAAGGCGTCTTATCTTCTGTTTCCGGCGGGATCGGTTTTTTTCCGGACTTTGTCCGATTCCCGTGGAAACCGCCAAACAGCTTCATTTGCCGACTTCTCCTCTACAAAGAAAAGCGAGCGCCTCCCGCGTGGCGGGATGAGGGGTCCAGCTCTGCTCTTCCAAATGACGCAAACTGTTTTTGAGTGCCCTGCGCAGGGCTTCGTCCAGGTCGCTTTCCGCCAGACGCCGGACCTTCTCCACGCCGGGCGTGGTGCGGCCAGGCTCGATGTAGTCCGCCAGCCAGATGATCTTCTCCAGCAGACTCATATCCGCCCTGCCGGTGGTGTGCCAGCGGATGGCGTCCTCCACCTCCGGAGAGACCCCGAATTCCAGAGCCGCCGCTGCCGCGCCGGAAAAGGCATGGAGGGCCGCTTCATATTCCGGATGGTATGAGAAATTTATATTACCACGTTTTTCGCAGTATTGCAATTGTTCTTCCACGGGCATTTTCTTCGTGATGTCGTGGAGGATGGCGGCATTCTCCGCGTCCAGCTCGTCCGCGCCCCAGCGCCGGGCAAGCGCCACGGCGGTCCTCCGGCAGCCCTCCACATGGGGGATGCGGGATTTCTTGTACCAGGGCCTGACCAGCTCCCAGAGGGCGTCCGGCTCCGGACGCACGGCATAGAGCCGGTTTTTGAGGATATAGCGGTAGACTTCCTTCGGCAGAAGCGAAGCGCCCTTCCCGCATCGCAGCAGCTCCCGCAGCTCCGTGGAGGACACGTCCAGGGCGCGCACGCCGATGCGCCGGGTGCGCGCGCCGTATTCCCGGCGGTATTCCTCCGCCAGGGCGTCGATCCGCGCCTCCTCCCCTGCCTTCCGGGGATAAGCGGCCACATGGAGGGTCCTCAACAGCCAGTCGCCCCGGTGCCATTCCGGCAGGGTCTCGAACATATCCGTGCCGCAGAGCATCCAGAGTTCCCCTTCCGGGTCTTCGCTGAGCAAGCGCTCCACCGTGTCGGCGGTGTAGCTCTTCCCGGCGCGCCGGATCTCCCAATCCAGCACCTCCAGGCCGGGAATGTCCCCGAAGGCCAGCCGGGTCATTTCCAGCCGCTGGTCCCCCGCGGCGCCTCCCTCCGGCAGTTCCTTGTGGGGCGGTATCCCCGCAGGGATCACATACAGCGCCTCCAGCCCCAGCTCCTTTGCGGCTTTGGCTGCGGCCCGCACATGGCCCAGGTGGGGCGGGTTGAAGGTGCCGCCCAGGAATCCCCGCCGCATCTCAGGCCTTGGGCAGCCGGATCTTCGGCTCCGTGGGATGGGCCCGGTACAGCACGAAGCGGCTGCCGATGGACTGCACGCCCTCGGCGCCCGTGGCCTCCGCCAGGGCCTGGCAGGCTTCCGCCGCGGTCATGAGGGATGCTTCCAGCACCCGGCCCTTCACCAGCTCCCGGGCGGTCAGGGCTTCGTCCGCCTGCTTGATGACATTTTCGCTGAGGCCGCCCTTGCCCACATACAGGATGGTCTCCAGACCGTTGGCAAGGCCGCGCAGATAAGCTCTCTGTTTTCCCGTCATATCATTCCATCTCCGTCAGGATGCGTTTCAGCTCCCGCAGGGCGTTGCCCCGATGGGAGATGCCGTTCTTTTCTTCGCTGCTGAGCTGGGCCATATGCCGCCCGTCGGGGAGCTTGAACAAGGGGTCGTAGCCGAAGCCGTTGGCGCCTTTTTCCTCCCGGGCGATCTCCCCGTGGACCTCTCCCCGGGCGGTGACGGTCCTGCCGTCGGGCCAGGCCACCGCTATCACAGAGACGAATTTCGCGGCCCGATGTTCCTCATTCTCCATATTTTTCAGCAAAAGGGCGTTCCGGTCCGCGTCGGAGCGGTCATGCCCGCCGCCGTAGCGGGCGCTGTAAACCCCCGGCGCCCCGTCCAGGGCGTCCACCATGAGGCCGCTGTCGTCCGCCACGGCGGGCAGGCGGCTGGCCTCCATGACGGCTCTGGCCTTGATAAGGGCGTTTTCCTCGAAGGTGGTGCCGGTCTCCTCCGGCTCCACGTCCACCCCGGCTTCCGCCTGGGAGATGACCCGGATCCCCAGCTCTCCCAGGATATCCCGCATCTCCGCCAGCTTGGCCTTGTTGTGGCTGGCCAGCACAAAACATTCGTTTTTCATGCCAGCAGCGCCCTCACATAATTCTCCGGATCGAAGTCCAGCAGGTCGTCCATCTGCTCGCCCACGCCGATGAGCTTGATGGGGATGCCCAGCTCCCCGGCCACGGCGAAGGCGATGCCGCCCTTGGCGGTGCCGTCCAGCTTGGTGAGCACCAGGCCGGTGACGCCCGCGGCTTCGGAGAACTGCCGGGCCTGGATGAGCCCGTTCTGCCCGGTGGTGGCGTCCAGCACCAGCAGGTTCTCCCGGTCCGCGCCCGGCAGCTCCCGCTCGATGATGCGGTTTATTTTGCTCAGCTCGTTCATGAGGTTCGTCTTGTTGTGGAGCCGCCCCGCCGTGTCGCAGATGATGACGTCCGCTTTCCTGGCCTTGGCTGCGGCGATGCCGTCGAAGACCACGGCGCCGGGGTCGGACCCCTCCTCATGGCGCACGATCTCCGCCCCGGAGCGCTGGGCCCAGATGTTGAGCTGTTCCCCCGCCGCGGCCCGGAAGGTGTCCCCGGCGCAGAGGAGGACCTTCTTCCCCTCGGAGGTGAAGCGGGCGGCCAGCTTGCCGATGGTGGTGGTCTTGCCCACGCCGTTGACCCCGATCATCAGGATGATGGAGGGTTTTGTGGTGAGATGCAGGCCGCTGTCCTGGCTGCGCAGCTTCTCCGTCAGGATGTGCGTCAGCTCCTCCCGGATGTCCTCGCCGCCGCGGATGCCCCCGGCCTTCACGTTGGCCCGAAGCTGATCCACGGTGCTCACGGCCAGGTCCACCCCCAGATCGGCGGTGATCAGGGTCTCCTCCAGCTCGTCGAAAAATTCGTCGTTGGCCCCGGTGAAGCTGTCAAAGAGGCCGGTGATGTTCTTTCTCGTCTTGCTGAGCCCGTTTTTGATCTTCTCGAAAATACCCATATTATTTCCCTTCGTTTTTCACGGCCTCCTCCAGCGCCACGCTGATGACGCGGGAGATGCCCTTCTGCATGGTCACGCCGTAAAGCATGTCCGCTTCTTCCATGCTGCCCCGGCGGTGGGTGATGATGAGGAACTGGGTCTTGTCCGACATACGGCGGGTGTAGCGGGCGAAGCGGGATACGTTGTTTTCATCCAGGGCGGATTCGATCTCGTCCAGCACGCAGAAGGGCGCGGGGCGCACCTTCAGCATGGCGAAATACAGGGCGATGGCCACGAAAGCCCGCTCGCCGCCGGAGAGGAGGGTCAGGGTCTTCAGGGCCTTTCCCGGCGGCTGGACCCGGATCTCGATGCCGCAGTTCAGAATATCGTTGGGGTCCTCCAGGATCAGCTCGCCCCGGCCTCCCCCGAAGAGCTCCGTAAAGGTCTCGCTGAAGCTCCTGGCCACGGCCTCGAACTCCACCCGGAATATATTCTCCATTTCCCCGGTAAGCTCCGAGACGATCTGCAGCAGCTCGTCCCGGGCCTTTTCGATGTCGTCCCGCTGGCCGGTGAGGAAGGTGTATCGCTCGTTCACCCGCTCGAATTCCTCGATGGCCCCCAGGTTGGGGCTGCCCATGGCGTTCATCTCCCGCCGGATCTGGGCGGCGCGCTTCTGGGCCTGGGAGAGGTTCTCCAGGGGCTGCCGCTGCCGCGCGGCGGCGCTGCGGCTCAGCTCGTAGTTGTCCCAGAGCTTGTCCAGCAGCTGCTTTTCCTCCATGTCGGCGGCGGCCTTGCGCTGCTCCAGCTGGGCGAATTGCCGTTCCAGCTCGTTGATGGAGCGGTTCATATCCTGGGCGGCCTTGTCCGCCTTGCTGCGCCGCCCCTCGTAATCCTGGCGCAGGAGCATGGTCTCGCTCAGTCTCGGCCGCAGCTTGTCCGTCTCGGCCTTTTCCGCCTCGGCGCGCTCATGCAGCGCGTCCATCTCCCCGCGCAGGCTTTCGTTCTTCTCCGAAAGCTCCGCTTTCAGGGCTTCCCGGCTCTCCCGGTCCCCGGAATAGGCCAGCAGAAGCTGCTGCCATTCCTCCATGCCCTGCTTCGCCCCGGCGATCTCCGAGCGGAGGGCTGCTTCCTTCGCCTGAAGGCCGGAGGCATTCTCCCGCAGGGCTTCCAGCTTGTCGCTGAGGCTCTTGCGGTCCAGCGTCCCGGCGGCGGCCTCCTCCTGGAGGGCCATTGCTTCCGCCCGGTGCCGCGCCGCATTCTCCTCGGCTTCCTTATCCGCGGCCAGCAGGTCCTGTTCTTCCTTCTGGCCCGCCAGCAGGCTCTTTTCCATATTCTCGGCGCTCTGGCGCAGGGCCTCCGTCAGGGCCTGGCGCTGTCCCAGCTCGCCCTCCAGCTTGAGGCAGGCGTCCTCCGCGCTGCGCTTCTCCCCCTCCGCCGTCTCGGCGGCGAAGGCGGCGTTGGCCACTTCCTTCTCCAGGGCCGCCCGGTCCGACGCCAGCTTCCGCAGCTTTTCTTCCAGCTCGGAAAGGCGCTTGCGGAGGCGTTCCAGCTCGTTGGCCCGGCTGAGGGCGCCCACGTTTTTGGCGGCGCTGCCGCCGGTCATGCTGCCGCCGGCGTTGATGAGCTGCCCGTCCAGGGTGACGATGCGCAGCCGCCCCCCGAACTTCCGGGAGACTGCGATGGCGGCGTCCAGATCCCGGGCCACCACCGTCCGCCCCAGCTGATAGAGGATGATCCCCCGATATGCTTCGTCGAACTGCACCAGGCGGGAGGCGATGCCCTCCACCCCGGGCGTCTGTTCGAGGCCGGGTTCCCTCAGCTCGCTTCCGTGCATGGCGCTCATGGGCAGGAATGTGGCCCGGCCCGCATCCTGCCGCTTCAGCAGGTTGATGGCGGCTTTGCCGTCCTCCTCCCGGTCCACCACGATGCTCTGGAGCCCGTTTCCCAGCGCGGTCTCGATGGCCACGGTATACTTGTCCTCCGTCCGGATCAGCTCCGAGACGGTGCCGTGGATATGCTTCAGATTTCCCCGGTCACGCTCCCGCATGACCACGCGGACGGCCCGGGAAAAGCCCTCGTACTCCCGCTCCATATCCGCCAGCAGATCGGCCCGGGAGCGGGCGTTGCTTTCTTCCATCCTGGCGCCGCGCAGCTCCTCCGTCACTTCGTCCAGCTTCTGACGGCGGGCGCTTAAGCGCAGGGCGTAGCCCCGGCAGGTGTTGGCGGCGGATGCGGCGGCTTCCCGCTGGGCTTCCAGCTGCTCCTCCGTTTCCTTCAGGGCGGCTTCCTCCGCTTCCAGCCTTCTTTTCTGCTCTTCCAGCTCCGCCTGGGCGGCCTCACGGCGCAGGCGCAGAGAATCCAGGGAGCTTTGCAGGGCGGTCCGGCGGGCGTCCTCCGCCGCGGCGGCGCTCTCCTCTGCCGCGGACCTTTTCAGCAGGCTTTCCAGCTTGGCGGAAGCCTCGTCCACGGCGCTGGCGGCGGCCCCGGTGTCGGCAAAGAGGGCGCTGCGCTTCGTTTCCAGCTCCGCCAGCTCCCCTTCCAGGCTCACCAGCTGCGCTTTGCGCTCCGCCAGCTTGTCCCGGAGCTCCGCTTCCCGCTCGGACTGGCGGCTCTGCTCCTCCTCCAGGCGGCGGATGCTCCCCAGGTTGTTCTGCTGCTCCGCCTCCAAAGCCGCTTTTTCGGCTTCCAGGGCGGAAACGCGCTTCTCCCCCTGGGAGATGCGCTCCCGCAGCTCTTCGGCGGCTTCGTCGGCGCCGCGGATGCCCTCGCTGCATCGCTCGGATTCCTGATACAGGCCCTCCAGGGCCTCTTTTTGTTCTCCCAGGGACGCGGAAACTTCGTCGTATGCCTGGTTCAGGGCCCGGGTGCGCTCCGTCAGCTTGTCCAGGGCGTCCATCCACAGGGAGATCTCCAGCCCCCGCAGCTCGTCCCGCAGGAGGAGGTATTTCTTCGCGGCCTCCGCCTGCTTCCGAAGGGGCTCCACCTGCAATTCCAGCTCGGAGATCTTGTCCCCCACCCGCAGGAGGTTTTCCCCCGTCTTTTCCAGCTTCCGCTCCGTCTCTTCCTTCTTATGGCGGTATTTGGAGATGCCGGCGGCCTCCTCGAAAACCTCCCGCCGGTCGGCGGACTTGGCCGCCAGGATCTCGTCCACCCGGCCCTGGCCCACCAGGGAATACCCGTCCCGGCCCAGGCCCGTGTCCATAAGCAGCTCGTTGACGTCCTTCAGGCGGACCGACTGCTTGTTGATATAGTATTCGCTCTCTCCGCTGCGGTAGTAGCGGCGGGTGATGGCCACCTCGTCCGCGTCCGCCTTCAGGCTCCGGTCGGCATTGTCCAGGATCAGGCTCACCTGGGCAAAACCGCTGGGGCCCCGCTGGGCGGTGCCGCCGAAGATCACGTCCTCCATCTTGGCGCCCCGCAGCGTCCTGGTGCGCTGCTCGCCCATGACCCAGCAGATGGCGTCGGAAATATTCGATTTTCCGCTTCCGTTCGGTCCCACGATGGCGATGACCCGCTTGTCAAAGGGGAGGATCACCTTCTCGGGGAAGGATTTGAAGCCCTGGATCTCAAGCGCCTTTAAATACAATTGCTTACCGCTCCGTTTTCACTTCATTGGCATATATAGCCATAGTCGAAGTATTTTACTACAATATCTCCGAAATTTCAACGGTTTCCGGCGGAAAAGCGCCGCCCGAAACGGAAATCTCCTCCAGGCCGAATTCCCAGCGCAGGGCCAGGAGGTTCGCCTGCTTCCGCCCGGTCATGACGGACACGCGGTTTTCCGCCACCAGCAGCCTCACCCGCCTGCCCAAGTGGGGCTCGGCGCGCAGCTTTTCCCTGGCCAAGTTCAGATACAGCCTGCCGTAAACCAGCTCCCCCAAGGCGGGATGGTAGGCCCCGCCCACCGCCTCCCCGCCGGAGAGGGCCTCCGTGGGGTTCAGCCCCAGGCGCAGGATGGGGATGCCCGCTCTGCGGAACAGGGCCGCGATAGGCGCGCAGGTCTCCACCGCGTCGGACACGGTATGGGCCCGGTATCTCCCGGCCCGCCACGCTTTTTCCAGGGCCGTGCCCCGGAGGATCACCGTGGGATAGATGCGCACCCCCTCGGGCCCCAGGGCGGCGACGGCCTGAGCCGTGCGCAGGTCGCTTTCCGGGTCTGCGCCGGGCAGTCCGGTCATCATCTGCAAAATGAGCTGCATCCCCGCAGCATGCACCAGGCCCGCAGCTTCGGCGGTGTCCGCGGCGGTATGGCCCCGCCCGGAGAGGCGCAGGACCCGGTCGTCCATGCTCTGGGCCCCCAGCTCCACCGTCTCCACCCCATAGGATTTCAGCATCAGCAGCTTATCCTCCGTCACGGCGTCGGGCCGGGTGGAGACCCGGAGGGAGCGGAGGAAGCCTTCCTCCCGGTAAGGCTGCGCCGCCTCCAGCAAAGCGCGCTGCGTCTCCTCCGGCACAGCGGTGAAGCTGCCCCCGTAAAAGGCCAGCTCCGCCCCCTCCGTCTTTCCCCTCGCCTCCTCCAGCGCCCGGACCACGTCCTCCGGCCCGGCAGGACGAAGGCTGCCCGAAATCGTGCGTTGATTGCAGAAAACGCAGTCATTCGGACAGCCCAAATGGGGGACGAAAACGGGGATGATGCGGTTCTTCGCCGTCATGCCTTTTTCTCCCGAAAGCGCTCGTAGGCGGCCTGGGCGGCGGCCTGCTCCGCTTCCTTCTTACTGAATCCGCTGCCTTCCCCGGCCACTTCGCCGCCGTAGATCACCTGGGCGGTGAAGACCTTGCGGTGGTCCGGCCCGCTCTCCCCCGCCATGCGGTAGGTCGGCGCGGCGATGCCCACGCTCTGCACGGCCTCCTGGAGCAGCGTCTTGTAATCATGCTTCGCGGCGGCGGCCTTCCGGATCTTGGGCAGGATGGTCCGCCCCAGAAATGCCCGGGCAGCTTCCTCCCCGCCGTCCAGATAAATGGCGGCCAGCACGGCCTCGAAGGCGTCCGCGATCATGCTGGGGCGCTGATGGCCCCCGCCCATGGCCTCTCCCTTGCTGAGGCGCAGATGCTCCCCCAGGCCAAGAGGCGCGGCGGATTCCACCAGGCTGGCTTCGCACACCAGCTCGGCCCGGAGGCGGGTCATCTCCCCCTCCGGCTTGTCCCCGTAGGTCTGGAACAGCGCCTCCGCCACCACGAAGCCCAGGATGGAATCCCCCAGGAATTCCAGCCGCTCGTTGCAGCCCTTGTGCCCCAGGCCCCGCTCATTGGACCAGGAGGAATGGGTCAGCGCCAGCGCCAGCAGCTCCGGGTCCCGGAAGGTGTAGCCCAGCTTCTTTTCCAGTTCAGACACGGTCCGCCTCCGCCTGTGCGCCGTCCGCCAGCAGGGCGCTCAGTTCCCCGGCCAGGTCGGCGGAGGCCAGCTTGGAAGCCTGCCGGATGGCGGAGCAGATGGCCTTGGCGTTGCTGGAGCCGTGGGCCTTCACCACCGGCTTGTTGATGCCCAGGAAGACGGTGCCGCCCACCTCGGTATAGTCCATGCTCTTCTTGAAATCCTTGAGGCCGCCCTTCACCAGGGCTCCGGCCAGCTTGCTCAGGCCGTTTTTGTAAAAGACCTGCTTGAGACCGTCCCCCATGTAGATGGCGGTGCCCTCGATGGCCTTCAGCATCACGTTGCCGCTGAAGCCGTCGGTCACCAGCACGTCGCAGACGCCGTTGAACACATCCCGGGCTTCCACGTTGCCCACGAAATTCAGCTTGCCTTCCCGGGCGTCCCGGCTCAGGAGGGCAAAGGTCTCCTTCTGCAGAGGTCCGCCCTTGGTATCCTCGGCGCCGATATTCAGCAGGCCGATGCGGGGGTCCTTCCTGCCCAGATAGCTCTGCGCCAGGACCTTGCCCATATAGGCGAACTGCTGGAGGTATTCGGAGGAACACTCGGAGTTAGCCCCGCAGTCGATGAGGATGCAGCCCCCCGTCCGGGAGGGCAGGATGGGCGCCAGGGCCGCCCGCCGGATGCCCCGGACCCGCTTGACCACCAGCGTCGCGCCGGAGAGGAGGGCGCCGGTGCTCCCTGCGCTGACGGCGGCGTCCGCCTCCCCGTCCCGCAGCTTATAGAGCATGACGGCCATGGACGAATCCTTCTTGTCCCGGACCGCCCGGGCCGGATCGTCCTCCATGGTCACCACGTCGGAGGCGTTGGCGATCTCCAGGCCCTTGGGCAGGTTCTGCAGGCCAAGCTCCTGCACGCAGCGGAGGATGGCCTCCGCATTGCCCACCAGGATGATCTCCGCGCCCACTTCCTCCACGGCCTGTATCGCGCCCTTGACGATCTCCATCGGGGCGTTGTCGCCGCCCATGGCGTCCACAATGATCTTCATATGCCTATTCCTCCGTCACGCTTTGTCCAGCCCGGCGATCACGTCCAGCGCCCGCCGGCTGAGCAGCGCATTCTTGTTTCTCTTTCCCCGCACCCGGTATCCCAGGGGCTCGATGATGCCGAAGTTCACATTCATAGGCTGGAAATCGGCAACGCTGGGGTCGCTGACATAGGCCGCCAGGGCCCCGATGGCCGTCTGCCGGGTGAAATCCAGGGGTTCCTTCCCCACCAGCTCCCGGGCCGTCTGCAAGCCGCAGAGGAGGCCGGAGGCGGCGGATTCCACATAGCCCTCCACGCCGGTGATCTGTCCGGCGAAGCGGATCCTCGGCTGGGCCTTCAGCCGGTACTGCCCGTCCAGATGCCGGGGCGAATCGATGTAGGTATTGCGGTGCATGACCCCGTAGCGCACGAACTCCGCGTCGTGCAGGGCGGGGATCATGGAAAAGACCCGCTTCTGCTCCCCGAAGGTCAGGTGGGTCTGGAAGCCCACGATGTTGTAGAGGCTCCCCTCGAAGTTGTCCCGCCGCAGCTGCACCACGGCGTAGGGCTCCCGCCCGGTGGCGGGGTCCGTGATGCCCCGGGGCTTCAGGGGCCCGTAGCGCAGGGTATCCACGCCCCGCCGGGCCATGACCTCCACGGGCATGCAGCCCTCGAATACGCCACTATCCTCGAAGCCGTGGACATGGGCTTCCTTCGCGGAAGCCAGCTCCCGGTGAAAGGCTTCGTACTCCTCCTTCGTCATGGGGCAGTTGACATAATCCGCACTCCCCTTCCCATAGCGGGAGGCGAAGAAGGCCCGGTCCATATCCACGCTTTCCATGGTGACGATGGGGGCGGCGGCGTCGTAGAAATGCAGGTCCGCATGGCCCCCCAGAAGGGCCAGCAGCTTGTCCGTCAGCCCGTCCGAGGTGAGGGGCCCCGTGGCGAAGATCACGATCCCCTCGGGGATCTCCGTGACCTCTCCCGGGATGATCTCCACGTCGGGCAGGGCGCGGACAGCCTCCGTGACGCTTGTTTCAAAGCCCTTGCGGTCCACCGCCAGGGCGCTGCCCGCCTCCACCCGGTTAGCATCCGCGCAGCGGATGATGAGGGAATCCAGCTGCCGCATCTCCTCCTTCAGGAGGCCCACGGCGTTCACCGGGTCGGCGGAACGGAGGGAATTGGAGCAGACCAGCTCGGCAAAGTTTTCCGACACGTGGGCGGGGCTCTTTTTTTCCGGCTTCATCTCACACAGGCGCACGGGGATCCCCCGGCGGCTCAGCTGCCAGACGGCCTCGCAGCCCGCGAGGCCCGCCCCCACCACGGTCACGGCGGGGATCATTCCTTCTCCTCCGTCTTTTTCCGGGCGGTCTTTTTTGCTGTCGCAGCGGTCTTTTTCGCCCCAGCCTTTTTCGCGGCCGTTTTGCCCTTGGCCGCCGTCTTTTTGGCGGCGGGCTTTTTCTCCGCGGCGGCGGTTTTCTTATCGGCGGCGGCAGCCTTCGTCTCAGCGTTCTCCGCCGCGGCTTCGCCGCCTTCGGCGGTCTTTTTCTTATAGCCCCGCTTGTCCTCGGGCAGGAAGTTGGGGCACTCCTCGTTGATGCAGAAGGGCTTGCGGTAGCCCCGGCCGGAGCGCTTGAACATGGTCTTGCCGCACTCGGGGCAATCGTCCTTCACGGGCACGTCCCAGGTCATGAAGCCGCACTCGGAGACGAATTCGCAGGCATAGTAGGTGTAGCCCTTCTTGCTGGTGCGCTTGAGGATGCGCCCGCCGCACTTGGGGCAGCGGCCCGGCATCTCGATGACGATGGGCTTGGTAAAGGTGCAGTCCGGGTAGCCGGGGCAGCCCAGGAAGCGGCCGAAGCGGCTGGATTTCACCACCAGGTTCTTGCCGCAGTTGGGGCAAATTTCGTCCGTCACCTCGTCGGGCACCTTGATTCGCTTGCCCTTGAGGCTCTCCTCCGCGTCGCTGAGTTCCCGGCTGAAGCCGCCGTAGAAATCGCTGAGGACGGTCTTCCAGGGCTTCTCCCCCTCCGCCACCTGATCCAGCTGCGCCTCCATATTGGCGGTGAACTGCACGTCCACGATGTTGCCGAAGCGGTCCTCCATGAACTTGGTGACCGTCTCTCCCAGGGCGGTGGGCCGGAGGAATTTGCCCTCCTTCACCACGTACTCCCGGTCCAGGATGGTGGACACGGTGGGCGCGTAGGTGCTGGGGCGGCCGATGCCCTTGTCCCGCATGGCGCCGATGAGGGTATCCTCCGTGTAGCGGGCGGGGGGCTGGGTGAACTTCTGCTCCTCCTGCAGCTTCCTGAGCTCCAGCTCGTCCCCCACCGTCAGGGGCGGCAGGGTCTTCACCTTCTCCTCCTCGTCCTTCTGGGAGTCGTAGATCTTGGTGAAGCCGGGGAATTTCAGCTGGGAGGCGGCGGCTTTGAAAACATGGCCGGCGCTGATCACATCCACTGATACGTTGTCATAGACGGCGTTTGCCATCTGGGAGGCCACGAAACGCCGCCAGATCAGGCGGTAGAGCCGGTACTGCTCCTCCGTCAGGTCGCGGCGGATCTTCTCCGGGGTCAGCTCCACATTGGCGGGGCGGATGGCCTCATGGGCGTCCTGGGCGTTTTTCCCCGTGCGAAACACCCTCGTCCGCTCGGGATAGAACTCCCGCGCGTATTCCCGCAGGATG
>JAEEGK010024280.1_pt1 | contig 12584 bp, 9 predicted proteins | sample 8958771 | NCBI WGS metagenome assembly JAEEGK01 (sample SAMN16246547, study PRJNA631951) | gut metagenome | biome: gut microbiome; feature: rumen; material: SC-attached | host: Bos | place: Iran: Karaj | collected 2018-10 | reverse complement strand
TCAATGTGGACTTCAAGGATGTGTCCAAGATGATGCGGAACTCCGGCATGGCCCTGATGGGCACCGGCGTCGGCACAGGCAACAACCGTCTCGAGGACGCCGTCAAGGGCGCCTTCGAGTCCCCGCTCCTGAACGACTTCGACCTCAAGACCGCCAAGAACGTCCTCATCAACATCACCTCCGGCAACAACGAGCGCGGCATCAAGATGAAGGAGCTGGAGACCATCGACGAGATGATCACTCAGTACACCGGCAGCGCCAACCGCTTCAAGAAGGGCCTGATCTGGGACGACGATCCCGAGATCGGCGACAAGGTGCGCATCACCACCATCGTCACGGGCTTCGACATGGGCAAGCTCGGCGACATCACGGACGTGAACCTCGGAAACCTCGTCATCATCGACCGGGACTTCCAGTGGGAAACGACCTACAAGGGCCAGGAAGTGCCGCTGCCGGACGTGACGACCCTCAAGGTAGGCTTCAACACGGCCGAGCCCGTCCGCCGTTTCTACTTCACGGAGGACACCAAGCCCTGCCTGTGCGTCGAACCCGGCGAAAACATCAGCGAGCTGGAGGCCGTCCCGGCCATCCGGCGCGCGCATGACGCAAAGAAGTAAATTTTTTCTCCATAATCGATTATTGTTTCAAGGGGTGCGCCGTGAGGTGCACCCTTTGAGTTTTTTATTTTTTGAGGCTATTCCGGCGAAAATAAGTATCTTTGTAGGCTAAAAGCAATCCATTTCGTACACTATGGAAAGAAGAACACGCGTCAGATTCGCTCCGTCCCCGACCGGTCCGCTCCATATGGGCGGCGTGCGGACGGCCCTGTATAACTACCTGTATGCCAAGCAGCATGGCGGAGATTTCATCCTCCGCATCGAAGATACCGACTCCAACCGCTTCGTGCCGGGCGCGGAAGCGTACATCATCGAAGCCCTTCGGTGGTGCGGCATCATCCCCGACGAGGGTGTCGATGCCGACGGAAAGGTCGTCGAGACCCCGTCCGCGAAGCATCCGCACGCGCCGTATCGCCAGAGCCAGCGCCGTCCCATCTACCGGGACTATGCCGATCAGCTCGTGGAGGCCGGATGGGCCTACTACGCCTTCGACACGCCCGAGGAGCTGGATGCCTGCCGCAAGGCCGCCGAGGCTGAAGGTCAGACATTTACCTACAACGCCGTGACGCGCATGTCCCTGCGCAACTCCCTCACCCTTTCCAAGGGCGAGGTGGAGCATCTGCTTGCCGAAACGACGAACTGGACCGTCCGCTTCAAGATGCCCCGGAACCGGGTGGTGGAGATGGACGACCTCATCCGCGGCCACATCTCGGTCAACACCGACACCCTGGACGACAAGGTGCTCTGGAAGCGGGCCGATGAACTCCCGACCTACCACCTCGCCAACATCGTCGACGACCACCTGATGGAAATCTCCGAGGTCATCCGCGGCGAGGAGTGGCTCCCGTCCCTTCCGCTGCATTACCTTCTGTATGAAGCGTTTGGATGGACCGACACCATGCCCCGCTTCGCGCACCTGTCCCTGCTGCTCAAGCCCGACGGCAAGGGCAAGCTCTCCAAGCGCGACGGCGACCGCCTGGGCTTCCCGGTGTTCCCGCTCCGCTGGGTCAACGCCGAGGGCGAAGTCTCCCGCGGCTACCGCGAGGACGGCTACTTCCCGGAGGCCTTTGTCAATATGCTCGCCTTCCTGGGCTGGAACCCGGGCGACGACACGGAGCTCTATACCCTGGACGAGCTGATCCCCGTGTTCTCGCTGGAGCGCGTCATCAAGTCCGGCGCCCGTTTCAATGCCGACAAGGCCAAGTGGTACAACAAGGAATACCTCCGCTCCAAGCCCGCGGAAGAGCTGGCCAAGCTCTACGCCCCCGTCCTGGAGGAGCACGGAATCAAGGTTGTCGACTGCCCCGCCTGCGCCCAGGTGGCCGGCGCGGACCTTTCGGCCCAAGGCTATGATTTCCAGAATCATATCTTCACCACCTGCTACGTCGCCCGCGTGATCGAGACGCTGCGCGACCGCGCCACCTTCGTGGCGGACTTCTGGGATATCGCTCCCTACCTGTTTGTCGCGCCTGAGGATTACGAGGCCTTTGGCGTGAAAGCCGGCGCCGCCGTTCCCGAGAAGGTGGATCCCCGCGCCAAGGTGTTCGACAACACGGCCACGGCGCCCTTCCTCGCGAAGGACGTGGACAAGTTCTGGAAACCGGACTGGTACGAGTACTGCTTCGAAGTGTGCCAGCACATCACGGGCCGCGAGTTCGGCTTCGACGATCTGGACGTCTATCGCGGCTCCATGGAAGTCGCCGACCTGGAGCAGGAGCTCGAATCCTACATCAAGATGCGCGAGTATCCGATGGGCAAGGTCATGAACAGCCTGCGCCTCGCCCTCACGGGCAGCGCCTCCGGCCTGGGCATCGCCGCCATCATCTCCCTCATCGGTCGCAAAGAGTTCGCGAACCGCATGACCTACATCGCCAACCGCCTCGGCCGCATCTAATCTTCGGCCAGCAAGGCCAACGCTTGATCGAGAGACAGGGCGTCTTCCAACCGGAAGGCGCCTGTTTTTGTGCGGACGAGGCTGCTCAGGTGAGCGCCGGTGCCGAGGGCTTCGCCGAGGTCGCGCGCGAAAGCGCGGATGTAGGTTCCTTTGGAGCAGGCAATGCGAATATGAGCCTCCGGCAGTCCAAGTGTCGATGTATCAGCGACATTGATGCGGGAAGAGGCCGTGCTTTGTGTAGATGGGAGTCCTTCTGTCATTTCGAGCGGAGCCGAAGGCGCAGTCGAGAAATCTAGAAGTTCGATATCACTGATTGTTATCGTGCTGTGGTGGAGGGTGGCGAGGGCGGCGGCGTCAAAGTCGGGGTCCAAGGTGCCGGCCTGCGCTTTCCGGTACATCTTGCGGGCCATTTCGTAGGCGCGGACACCGTCGACGGACTTGGCGCTGAAAAGCGGCGCGACCTGCTCCTGGGTGCCCAGGAAGGACGGCAGGACCGCGCGGAGGGCCTCCTCCGTCACACCGTCATAAGGGAAGGTGCGGTCCACTTCTTTTTCCAGGTCATAGGACGGCGTGGTGGCGCCGAAGCGGATGCCGGCGATGTACTCCTTGTCATGGTCCTGGAATTCCTGCGCGCGCTTGCAGGCCGGGCCGATGCACACGAGGAGCACGCCCGTCGCCAGGGGATCCAGCGTCCCCGCATGGCCCACCTTCAGGTTCTTCTTGCGGAAGTGCCTGAAAGCCGCGAACTTGACCTTTCGGATGACATCGGCCGATGTCCATCGGAACGGTTTGTCGATGGGCAGGACGATGCCGTCGGGGTAGTCGGCGATGTCGTGGGACAGGACCGTCCCGGGAACGGGGCGGAGAAAACTCATCGGCAGGGCATCTTGTCGATGCGGCGCTGGTGGCGGCCGCCTTCGAAGTCGGTGTCCAGCCAGGTGCGGACGACGTTGGAAGCGATGCGGTAGGAGATGAAGCGGGCCGGAAGGACCAGGACGTTCGCGTTATTATGGGCCTTCACGAGGCGGCCCACCTCGGAACTCCAGGCGAGGCCGGCGCGGATGCCCTGGTGCTTGTTCAGGGTGATGGCCATGCCGTTGCCGGTGCCGCAGAGGGCGATGCCCAGTTCCACTTCCTTGCCCTCGACGGCCTGGGCCAGCCGATGGGCGAAGTCGGGATAGTCGCAGCTCACTTCGGAGTCGGTTCCGTAATTGACGACCTCGTGGCCGCGCTCGCGCAGCATCTTCACGAGTTTCTTCTTGTATTCCACGCCAGCGTGGTCGTTGCAGATTCCTATTTTCATGATTATATAGATTTCTCGACAAGCTCGAAATGACAGATCGCTTCCTTACATACCCGGACCGCCTCTTCGTCGGGACGGCATTTGAGGAGGAAGCAGGGGACGGTCATCGCCACGCGCTCGATGGTGGGGATGAGGAGGGACATCGTGGCGGAGTTCCAGCGGATGGTGGAGACGGCCGCGATGATGCTGGCATAGGCCTGGAGGGCGTGGAGCCGTTCGATCCGGTTCTCCGGGAACTGCTCCAGCCGGACGAGGGCGTTCACGGGCGCGACGACGTTGCGGTAGCAGAGCGTCTTGCCGCTCCAGGGCGAGCCGTACACGAGGCACTGTCCATCCTCGAAGCGGATGACGGGATTGTCGTCGTTCATCAGGTCCGATTCCGGGACGAATTCGTGCCACAGGCGGCTGTGGGTGCTTTTTCCCGTGCCGCTGACGCCGAAGAAAAGGTTGCCCCGGCCCTGATAGCGAGTGACCGACGCGTGCAGCAGCAGCGTCGAAAGCCCCGCCGTGGCGAAGGTGAACTGGATCATGATGGACGTATTGACCTGGAACAGGGTGCTCCTTCCGCCGATGCGCGGGCAGGGATAGTACTCCCCTTCCGAATAGTCCTTGTTCATCACGAAGTAGCCCGCCCGGACCTCCCGGGAGAGCAGATATTCATAGATGACCTTGTCCTCGAAGGTATAGCCGTAGTAGAAGGGCGGGAATTCGTCCACCGCCGTGGCCAGTTTCCACTGCGGACGCGTTTCCTCCAGCCAGGAGGGCACTTCCGCATGGACAGTGAAGGTAAACAGGGGATCTCCTTCCGCCACCTCGAACGGGGCGTACTGGAGGAAATCCAGGGCGTGGCGGTATTCCGAGCGCTCGGACGCGTCGAGGGTGTCCCAGACGGCGCGGGTCATCGCCTCCTTTCCCATCAGGGCATCATTGACGGAAAGCTGTTCCTGCCGATCCGCCGGGACGGATTCGATGCCGATGTCCTCCCCCGCCTGCAGGCGCGCCACCAACTCTTTCTGCTGCTCCGTCAGGGCCTTGAAGGTCCATGGACGCTCCAGCCGCACCTTCACCGCGTGCCCGCCGATCCTGTAAAGTCTCGATTCCTCATTCATAGCATACAAAGATGGGCATAATCTTTGAAAAATACTATCTTTGCAACTATGAAAAACCTCAAGGATTACCAGACACCGGCACTCCGCATTACGGAAATCCGGTTCGAATATGCCCTTCTGCAGGCTTCCGGGGCGGACAGGGCGGATGACGGATATGATCCCGGAATCGACCTCGGAGACCTCGACTAGCCATGAGAAAGACATTCTTCGCCGTCCTCGCAGCCGCCCTGACGGTTCTCGGCTGCCATAAAGGCCCCCAGGTTCCCGTCGACCACCTCGACTTCACCAGCGAATCCCCCGAGACCCGCACCGGCTGGACCGGGCAGACCCTGGAATGGACCGCCGGCGACGCCATCAGCGTGGCGTACTCCGTCAGCGGCGACTGGGTGGGCCCAAACCTGTACCCGTCCAAACCGCTCGCCGAGGGCGGTCCCACCGCGCATTTCACCGTCCCGGGCAACTTCCCGACGGACCTCGTCGGCCAGCATCGGTTCTATGCCGTCTATCCCGCCGTCGCGGGCACGGACTTCAGCGACGCGCCGGACGTCCATACCGCCGTCCCTGAAATCCAGACGCCGACCGCCGATTCCTTCGACCCCGCCGCGGACCTGATGGCCGGTGAATCGGTCAATTCCTACCGCAGCTTCCCTTCCGGCTCCGTCCCCCTCCGCTGGACCCGCCTCGTGGCCCACGGCGACATCACCCTCAAGGGCCTGCCGCTGGAGCAGGGAGAGACTGTACAGAACATCATCCTCCAGGCCCAGAGCGGCGCGGACCTCACCGGCGACGTCGTCATCGACCTGGGCTGCCCGGAAGACTTCGCCACCGACGGCACCCCGCGCCTGACCGTGAAGGCCGACAACCTTTCCGTCGATGCCGACGGCAACCTCCGCTTCTGGATCAGCCTCTTCCCGACCACCCTGACGGAGCTGACCGTCACTGTCGATACGGACAAGGCCTCCTACCGCAAGACCTTCTCCAACATCTCCAAGGAATTCACCCAGAACGCCCGTAACATCCTGGGTGTCAATATGGCCGATGCGACCAAGACCGCCCGGGAAAAGAACTATGTGAAGGTGACGGGCACCCTCGCGGACTGGACCGGCGACTACCTGATCGTGTACGAAGACGGGGCGGTCGCCCTTAGCAGCGTGGACAATTCGAGAGGTGTCGGCGTGGGAACCGCGGTCTCCATCTCCGACGGAAAGATCGCCTACGAAGACGCCTGCGCCTTCAACGTCCGGATCGAGAAAAACGGCGGCGGATACTCGCTCAAGCTAGGAGACTCCTATCTCGGGATGAACGCTTCCGGAAAGAACCTGAACTCGTCCGAATCCTTAGAAGGAAAGACGGGCTACTCCTGGCTTATCCTCCCCTCAGGCATCAAGAATGTCAGCTACTCGTCGTATTACATACAATGGAACGAGAGTGCCAATATCTTCCGTTGCTATACGGGTTCCCAGAAGGACCTGACCCTCTTCCGCCTGGACGGCGAAGCGGGCGGCGGCCAGCAGAGCACGCCGACGGTCATGACGGGCGGTGCCTCGGGCATCTCCCAGACCGAGGCCACCCTTTCCGCCACCTACACCGGAACGCCTTCCTACGGCGGCTTCGAATGGGGTTCTTCCGCCAATGACCTTTCCGAGGACTGGCAGGCCAGCTATCTGACCAACGGCTCCTTCCAGGTTAAAGTCGACGGCCTGGGCGCCGGTCATACCTATTATTACCGCGCGTATATAGCGGTACTGGAGGACGGCACCTACAAGTACTACTACGGCGAGGTCAAGAGCTTCACCACGCCGGCTGGCGAAATCGTCATCGACAGCAATCCGCCCACCTGGTGCGAGATGCCGGTGGTGAACATGAAGAAAAGCGGCAATTACCGGATCGACAAGAACGATCCCACCCAATACTACGCCTTCCACATGTGCTCCGGCGGCGAGAAGGGCCCCGACGGCAAGACCGCGCGCAGCTACACCGTCTGCTTCAGCGCCGAGCACCACTGCCCGGTGTGGGTAGCGGCGCCCCGGCACAGCATGTATGTCGGCAATTCCGGGCGCAATGACTCCTACAGGGCCGATCCGGACATCCCGTCCGATATCCAGTACAACTCCAAGAGCACCGGAGGCGGCTGCAACAAGGGTCACATGCTGGGATCCGCCGAACGCACCAGCACCAAGGCCACCAACCGCGACGTGTTCTATTACACGAACATCGCTCCGCAGCTTTCCGCCGGCTTCAACACCGGTGGCGGCGGCTGGAACACCCTGGAGGATTACGTGGACACGAAAGTCTGCGCCGACACCCTCTACGAAGTCATCGGCTGCTACTTTGACAAGTATACCGACGCCTACGGCTGGACCGTCACGCCTTCCACCATCTCCTTCGGCGGCCGGAACGACGTGTCGAAGCCCACGATGTTCTACTACGTCCTCCTCCGCACCAAGAAGGGCAACACCGGCAAGTCGCTGAAGGACTGCTCGGCCGACGAGATGATGTGCGTCGCCTTCGTCCGCGCGCACACCAACAGCCTGAAAGGCCAGGCCGTCACCGCCCGCGAACTGATGTCCGTCGCCGACCTCGAAAAGATCACCGGCGTCACCTACTTCCCCAATGTCCCCAACGCCCCGAAGAAAACCTTCAAGGCCTCCGACTGGGGGCTGTAAGGCACGGCCGACATATAAAGAAAAGACCCTGGGATCTCCTCCCAGGGTCTTTCATATATATCGGTATTGAACCTTAGTAGTTGATGACGATCTGGCTGAGACCGACCGTTCCGCCGATCGCGGCCTCCATGGCATTGGCGCCATTCGAAGGGGTCACGGTGACAATCGTATCATTCGCAGATGCGGTCGCATTGGTCCAAGTGCTTTTTTCTAAAGCCGAGGCAAAGTTAGCCGTGGTAGCGGTGCAGACCATGGACTTGACGGTGATCCCGGATTTGGGAGCGAAGGTAACCTGGGAGCCCTTATAGAAACGGGAAGACGTATGGTTTTCGGCATCGCCGCCCAGATAATTGTTGGCTTTCGTGGTGGCGCCCGCCTTGCTCACCGTAATGGTCATCACATCGGTTTCCCAGACCACCTGGTCTTCAGTGGCCGTCGTGTAGGTCTTCTTGGAAAGGTCCAGGACAAGCTGGTTGCCCTCGCCCTTCGCTTCCTGGTCGATCCGGAGGACGACGGTCTCGGCCTTCGGAGACATCACCTTGACCTCGAAGGTCCGGGCGGCACCGGTATTGGCCGGAATCTCGACGTTGAAGGAGTCGACTCCGCTGCCGGAAGCCTTGTCGACCGTGGCGGGAGCGTCCACGGAGCAAGTCCAATCGACATTGCCATAGACGTTAACCTTGACGGTCGCGGCGGCGCTGCCGACGGAGGTCTTGGCGGCCTTGGCGTTCAGCGCGTACACGTAGGAACCATTGCGCTTGAGGCTGGTGATGTAGTTGTTCTGCGCAATCTCCGGTTCAGAAGGATTACCCTTATAATAGATGAGCTTTCCGTAGACGACAACCTCGTCGCCGACCTTGATCTGGTCCTCGGAGGTGAAGTTGATGTTGCCGATATACTTACCGCGGAACACCTTGAACTGGGTGCCGGTCGTGCCGTCATCGGAGATGTAGTAGGTACCGTTGCCGTGCTCGGTGGACACCTCCACGATTTCGGAGATGATGCCCTTGGTGTAATAGGACTCCTGGCTGGTATTGCCCTCGCCCAAAGCCTTCGTGGCGGTTAACGCATCGGCGACCGTGTACGGATCCTCGAGCGTGCCCGCGTGCGCGGTACCTTCATTGACGGTAACATTGTACTTGACCGTCTTGGTGACATCGCCTTCCGTGTAGGAGACGGTCACTTCCTTGGTGCCGACGGAGGAAAGATCCGGCGTGGAGACCTTGGCGGAAGAGGTTACATCCTTGGTGCTGCCGTCGCTGTAGGTGGCGGTTACCTTGCCGCCAAAGTCAAAGGTGTCGCCGACGAAGAAGACGGTCTTCTGGCCGGAAACCGCGATGGACTCGAGGGTGGCTGCCGGAGGAACGTCGCCGCCGTCGGAGAGTTTGTACAGCTGGACTTCACCGTCGGTCTGCGCGTTCTTGTAATAGCGGAAGCGCTCCTGGCCGGAAGACTTGTTGTACTGGATGAAATAGCCGTCGCCCGCCGTGATGGTGGCGTTTCCGCCACTGATTGCAATCGTGTGGGCGGAAGGCTCGGCAGTGGGATTGAGGGAATTCCTGGAGCCGGAGTGGGCCAGGTACATGCCATTGGCGCCCTGGAAGGCACCGTTGGAGGCCGTGAACGTGAAGGCGACAGCCTTGACCGCGGCGGTGGCTTCCACCGCGCCGCCGGAGATCGTGACGGCCAGGCCGTTCGAGGCCTCGTCAACCGCGTCCTTCAGCGCGACGCTGGCTTTTTCATTGACAATCAGATAGAGACCGTCCGTCAGGTCGGCGTCGGCGGTGACTTTCACGAAATGGGTGCCGGTGACGGCCTTGCCCTGGGTGATGTTCACCTCGAACTCGTCGTTGACGCCTTCGGCCTCGGTGCGGACGAAGACGGTGTAGTCCTTCGTGTTGTTGGCATCCTCGTTGGCCGGGAAGGTGACGGTGATGGTGCCCGCGCCCGTGCCGGAGGCCGGATTGACGGAGGCACCGTCGGAGGCTTCGGCCGTCCATTCCACGTTGCCGGTCACATTGATCTCGGCGGTGGTGGCGGAGGCGGCGACGTTGATCTGGGTCGGAGTCACGTCAAAGACGTTGCCTTCCTTCTCGACGACGGAGGTGGACATCATGTTGACGTATTTGTTGGAACCGGTGAGGCCGGTGAAGAAGCCCGTGGCGACGATCTGCTTCTTGTCGAGCGCCTTCAGCGCATCGGCATCGACCGGATACTGGATGGAACCCTGGCGGGTGGAACCGGCGACAGTCACGTTGAAGTAGTTGCCGGAGACGGCGAGGGTGCCGGCGTACTGGATCAGTTCGACCTTGTCGGAGGAATACTCGTCGAGGGCTTCGAGGACCTTGGGATCCGGGAGGACGACCTCGTTGTCGGAGGAGACAATCTCGACTTCGGGGCTGGCGATCTGCTTGAGGCCGGCATACTCGCCCACCTTGCCCTTCACGGTCACGATATCGCCGATTTCGGCGCTCACGCCGTCGTTGTTGAAAGCCAGGAGATAGAAGCCGTTCTGCGCGAGCATGACGCCGCGGGCGTACTTGCCGACGACCAGGACTTCTTCCGTCTGGACATCGGTGTCCTTGTCCATGGCGGCGATTTCCTCCAGCGAGGAAGCCTGCAGTTCGGTGCCGCCGGTGTAGCTGATGTTCAGCTGCTTGATGACACCGCTCTTGAATTCGACGGCGGAAGGAAGGGAGAGCGTCTTCTCGAAGATGAGATCGCCTGCATTGACCTTGACGGCGATTTCGTCGCCGGCCTTGGCCGCGAACGGCTTGATGGCCAGGTAGAACTTGGCGGAGGCGCCGGCGGCGATGGACTCGTCACCGGTCACGTCCAGCGTTGCGGTCTTGGACACGTAGGTGGCGCCGCTGCCCTTGAAGGCGAGCGCGTCGCCGGAGAAGTCGATGAAGTACGTACCGACGATGTCCTCGGGGGCGGTGAAGGAGACGGCGTCGACCTTCAGGGCCTTGTCCGTCGCGTTGGTCAGGTTGACGGCGACCACGGAGGCGACCTGCTTCATGGCGACCTCGGGGGTCGTGTTGGCGGCGACATTCTTGGCCACGCCGTAAACGGGCATGTTTTCACCGGCGAGATGGGCCATGTCGTCGAGACCGTCCTGGGACTGCGTCTTGTTGGACGCGCAGCCGACGGTCAGATAGCCGGCGTTCGTGTTCGCGGGGGTCTTGACATGAGAATTGTACGGATACAGCAGGTACCAGTCATAGGCGTCGGCAGTGAGAGTCGCCGTACCGGTGGCGTGGTTCGAGGCGGCGTCATCGACCTCGAACTTGCTGTTCTCGGAATAGTCCGTGGTGCCGGCGGGGGCGTAGAAGACGTTGAGGGCGTCACCGTCGACCCACTTGGTAGCCAAACCGTCGTTGACGGTGCGGGTTTCGGCGTCCGTCAGCACAATCTGCATCTTGTGTCCGCTGCGGCCGAAGAAATCGGCTTCCTTGTTACAACCGACAAGGGAAAGGACGGCGGTCGCCAGTCCCGCAAAGAAAAGGACCTTTTTCATGAGGCTAGTTTGCGTTAGAGGGTTTGACTTAGAAGTTGATCGGATCGTCGTCCTCGCCCCAGTCCTGGATGGGACCGGCGGTGGTGGACTGCAGGAAACTGGCGTCATAGTTGACCGCCAGCTCGCGGACGGCAGGAGCCGTGTAAAGAAGTTTTTTCTCCATAATTATGTCGATGTCTTTTTTTCGCACTTACGAAAATGCCTCCAAAGGTACGGATTATCCGCAAAATGTACAACTCTCCGAAGGAGAAGATATGCACATTTTATTCACAAAGCGGCCTACACGGGCCTGTAGGCCTTGATGGAGCGCTCCAGGGTATAGCCGATGGGAAAGCGGGCCCGGGAAGCCTTGATGGCTTTCGCGAAGGCCTGAAAATCCTCATTCTCAGCGTTTTGCGCAAAATGGTCCGTCAGGAGGCGTTCCAGCTCGGCATGGAAGGCCGCGCTGTGGTCGGGGTGGCGCAGATGCGTGAGTTCGTGCAGGAGGATGTAGTCCTGCAGGGGCACCGGGACCCGCATCAGATTCAGGTTCAGGTTGATGTTCCCTTTCGTCGAGCAGGAACCCCAGTTCGAGGCGTTGTGCTTGACGGTCACGCGGTTGTACTTGAATCCATAACGGTCGGCAAGCGCCTTGAGCCTGGGCGGCAGTTCGGCCTTGGCCCGGGTGCGGAGGGATTCGACGTCCTCCCCTTCCGGAAGCGCGCCGTCCTTGTCGGCAATCTGCCGGAGGGCCTTCTGAATCCATTCCCTTCGCGATTCCAGGAAGGCGATCCCCCTGGCATAGGGCACCCAGTACGACACGGTCACGACGACCTCCGTCCCTTTCCGGAGGCGGATGGACACGCGACGCGCCTTCGTACTCTTCCGGAGGAGCACTTCCCCGAGCACCGGGTCGGTATGGACCTTCTCTTTCACGCCGACAAAGATACACTTTTCCCGCGGATTCCCCGGGAGCATCGTCCAAGAGTTGCTCCCAACCTCGATTATGTGCCGATTTCAAGGTTCATACGCACCTAGGGTGAGTACAAACCTCGGTATCGTCTCTTTTTCGAGGTTCGTACGCACCAGCCCGGGCCAGGGTAAATCCGACATCGGACCGATCGCCAGCCCGGGCCAAGGCAAGTCGGCATCGGATCGATCACCAGCCCGGGCCAAGGCAAGTCGGCATCGGATCGATCATCGATTCCTCTTGGAGCGGATCATTTGCCCGACCAGGTAAACCGGGAGACCCAGCCTGTCGGCAAGGGTCGCGGGCGGAATGCGGAACCGGTTCGCGAGCGTCTGGACCAACTTTTCCTTCTCCCAGGCGTGGAGAAAGCGGAAACGGTTCCCTCCGTAATTGGTGCGCAACTGCTCTTCGATCAGGGAATCCACCTCCGTAGTGGAGAATTGGATCTGCTCACCCAACTCGTCCGCCGTATGGAGGAAAGCCTCCAAAGCCTTCACGAAACGGGTTAGATAAAATGAGGCGGTTG
>JAEEGK010024279.1_pt1 | contig 12585 bp, 14 predicted proteins | sample 8958771 | NCBI WGS metagenome assembly JAEEGK01 (sample SAMN16246547, study PRJNA631951) | gut metagenome | biome: gut microbiome; feature: rumen; material: SC-attached | host: Bos | place: Iran: Karaj | collected 2018-10 | reverse complement strand
ATCATAGTACTCTTTAAATGGTCCTTTTAATTCATATGGTCCTGTTACTATACTTGTTTCATTTAAATAAACATTATTATATTTAAAGTTCATATTAACCTCCTATTACTAATCTAAGTAATCCAAGTATGTACGCACTTACTATGCCAAATACTATTACACTACCAGATAATTTAAACATATTTGAACCTATTCCTGTTACTAAGCCTTCCTTTTTATATTCCAATGCGGCTGATTGCATTGAATGTGCAAATCCTGTTATGGGAACAATTAAACCACATTTAGCAAAGTTAACTATCTTGTCAAACCATCCTAAACATGTAAATAAACATCCAAAGAATATTAATGTTATAATCATATATACTGTGGATTCTTTAACGGGAATATTAAATATATAAATATATAGATCAGTTATACCTTGACCTAATACACCCATTAATCCACCTGTTATGAACGCAGTTATAGCATTCTTTAATCTTTCTTCTTTTGGTTCATATTTTTTTACTAAGTTTTTATAGTCTTTTTCTTTCATAGTAAAAGCCTCCTAACTTTATTATGTTAGAAAGCTTTTATTTTTATACAATTACATGCAATTTTGTCTCATTTTGGTTATTATTTTTCGTTTTTTTCTTGATACTGCAACTTGATTCATATTCATCATTTTTGCGGTTTCTTCTTGTGATAAATCATATACGTATTGTGCAAGTAAGATTTTTCTTTCTTCTTCATCTAATTTAGCTAACTCTCTTTCTAAATCTATCATGGCATCTATATCCATATTATTTCCTATGATACTATATAGCGATATATTATCATCTATTTCATAATCTAGGCTTTCAACTGGATGAAAGTTATTTATAGTATCTTCAATTATTCTAGTATCTTCATCTAAGTATTCTGCTATTTCTTTTGTGGTTGGTGTTCTTTCAAGTTCTTGTGTAAGAATAACTTTTACATCCTCTATCTTCTTATTTAATGCATATTTTTCTTTACTAACTGGGATAGTTCTATCATTTATTACACTCATACTTATTTCACCTAGTATATACTTATATGCATACGAAGTAAACTTAGTATTTTTTGTAGAATCATATTTTCTATACGCTTTTACGAGACCTATACATCCAGCTTGGAATAGGTCTTCTATATCGCTTTGTCTACGATATATATTCGCGATTTTATAAATTAAGTTTTTATTTTCTATGATTAATCTTTTTTCATTTTCATCCATATTATCACCTATATTTTTATCACTTTATATGCGGTTAATTCATCTTTAATTTGAAACATATCTTTAATTGAACTTTTATTAATTAGATCTTTTATGTTATTATTTACTCCACATAACATACTAATACCATTTACATCCTTGCATAAATTATAGTTATATAATAATGCATTAACCCCTGACATATCGATACTTTCTAATTCTTGAATATTAAATACTACATTCTGTATTTGCATATCCGCGACTAATTTGGTTACTTCTTTATTGAGATATGATACTGTATCTTTATTCAATATACCTTTTAATCTTACGAATAAAATTCCTTTTCTAAATTCTTTAGTTACTTCTAACATTATTTCTCCTTTCTTTTATTTTTCTATAAATAAAATATGATACTAACACTAATAATATAAATATTAATGGAATTATAAAGTGTGGTCGTCCTATTAATAATAAAGGCATAGTTTTAACTTCTGAATTAGTTTCATTTTTAGGTTTATCATTTACTTTTAGATTAAGTAGTTCATTTTGATATTCCTTTGATATTCTATTTTTTTCTATATCTTTATTCTTAACTAATTCTTTATAATTCATAAGTTCCATATTTAATTCATTAATTCTATATTTATATTTATTAATTTCTTCAATCATTTGATTATATAGTTCTATACTTTGATTATCAGAATCAGTTCTTAACTTATCATACTCTTTTAGTAATTCATTATAATTATCTTTATCTATCTTTAGCTTTGATTCCATCTCCTCAATTGTCTTAATTTTATCATTATACTCTGATACTAAATTGTCATATTTTGTATCTGATTCATTTTTTTCTTCTAATGCTTTTTCATATTCTTCTTTAATGACATTACTTTCTATATTAACGGTTATATCTTTTTCTATTGTTTTGAATGATGTTATAAAACTAACGTGGTAAACACCATTCTTATTCATGTTAATAGTACCTTCTATTTTTACTGGTACTGTTGATTCATAGAAGTTATCTAATGATTCATTTTTATTAGTTATAACAATATTATCTTGAATGGATATCTTATCTCTTTTCTTATATCTATATAGATAAATACTATCTTCTGATTGTTTATTATAATATGTAGTTGGTTTATCTAAATAATCACTATAGATTTTATTTGAATTATAATAATAAATATACTTATCTTTATATCTATATAAAGGTATTTTTGTTACTCGCGCGCGTATATTAGAATCTAATGGTCCTACTGATATAACTGGGTCTTTCCATTTTAAGTTTTGAGACATATTAGTATAATTATAGTTTTCTTCTTTTAAGTGTATATTAGGTATATATTCACTATAATGTTCATGCCTTAAATATTGATCTGTTAATGTTCCAAATGATATTATATACGCTTCAAAATTAGGTGAATTATCATATTCATAAACTTTTATTGTTATTTCATCGAATCGGTATTCTTTATCTAATTCCAAATATAACATACCACCATTTTCAATATAAAAATTATTTTCATCTATAATCCCATTATGGACGAAGTTAGTAAAATAATTACTACAACCTCTACATAGTATGATGTTATAATTAATTTCATTATTACTAGAATCTAATACTTTTATCTCATTTATGTATAACCTATTTTCTATACTATAAATATCATTAAGCATAACATATCTACCTTTTAAAGCTTCCCTATATTCATAACCTTCAATAGATTCTATTACTCTATTCTTTCTTGGTTCTGGTTCTATTTTTGAGTAATCTGTATAATCTGTGTAATAATAATTTGTTTCATCTTTTAATGTATATTTGGAATCATTTTCATCTTCTAAATAATAATTTCCTTCTATATCCTCATGATAATATTTATACTTAATACTTTTTTCAACTAATACTGTATCTGATTGTTCTACTTCATTAGTAGACCAATCACTATAAGTTGAATAGCTACTATAATAATCTTTCGCGGATACATTTATAAAACATACAAATAATAAAATTGTTAAAAATAATTTTTTCATATATTCCTTTCTAATCGCCTCTACTAATATAATAGGAAAAAAGTTTCCGATTTCCTTTTTTATTTTAAAAAAATCATAAAAAAAAGTATTTATCATACTTTTAATTAGAGGTGTATTATGTTTAAATTATTAAAATACTTATTTAAAGATTTCTATATATTTAGTTGCGCATATTCAAATAATATATTTCCTGATCCATTATCTAAGGAAGAGGAAGAAGAATGTGTTAGGAAATGTCGATTAGGTGATAAGGATGCGAGGGATAAATTAATAGAACATAATCTTAGATTAGTAGCACATATAGTTAAGAAATATGATCATCGAGATGAAGATATGGATGATTTACTTAGTATAGGTACCATCGGGTTAATTAAAGGTATTGATTCTTATTCATATAAACACGGTACTAGGATAACTACTTATGCAGCTAAATGTATAGAAAATGAAATAAGAATGTTTTTTAGAAGTGATAAAAAGAATAATAAAAATATAAGTTTAAATGAACCTATTGGAATTGATAAGGATGGTAATGAAATTAGTTTATTAGATATACTTAAAACACCAAAACCTGATTATGCATTAGATATCCATAATAAGGATAATATTAATTTAATTAGTAAATATTTTAATATATTAACTTCTAGGGAAAAGGAAATAATTAAAAAACGATATGGTCTTGATACTGATAAGGAAATAACTCAAAAAGAAATCGCGAATGAATTAAGTATATCTAGAAGTTATGTATCTAGAATTGAAAAAAGAGCTTTAACTAAGATGTTGAAAGAATTTATTAAGAATAATAAAAAATAAAGATATTAACCAATATCTTTATTTCCTTTATCATATCTTATAGCAGTTCCATCTGATGAAACATTATAATACATATTATATCCCTTGTTTTTAGGATCACGTTTATCTTGTGGTACTGAATAATTACTTATTTTATAATCTGATTTTATATCTAATACATTCCAACCAAATGATTGATTAAATACATATATCATTTTTTTATTGTTTTTATCAACTAAAGTATATTCATATGTACCATATCCATCATATATCGCGATATATGTATCATATTTTAGTTGTGCGAATAAAAGTGTTTTTTGATTATCTTCATATTCTACAGAGATATTATTAATTCTTTTGATTTCTTTTTCAAAGTCATCATCATCATATTCTGCTATTACAAGAAAATAATATGATTCATCAAATAAACCATCTTTTGATTCAAACTTTAATTCAGTGATATTATCATTGTTATCTGGGAATATATATAATCCACTATTAACATCTTCTTCACTTCTTAATTTATTTATTAGTTCATTATAGTTGTTAATATCTACATCTATCTTTGGTGCTTCAAATAATATATGTGGTAATGCAATGAATGCGACCATTAATAAAAATACCGCTACTAAACTTATCATCATCTTTTTGTTCATACTAAACCTCCAAGTCGCTAATAATATTATATCACTTAAAAAGTAGATTTTAAATCTACTTTTAATTAATTTTTAATTTATTTATTTCTGTAATATTTGTTTCATTATAATACATTATTTCTAATGTATCATTCGCAGTAATAAATGGCATATAATTTGATACTTTAATACTAGCAACATACTTATTATTATCTGTATCAGTTATGTAATAATATGTATTACCATCCATAACTGCATTTGTGATTTTCTTAACAACTATTGTTTTAGTTTTTAATAAGTTTTCATCCACTTTTGTTGGATTTGTACTTAAATAGTTTTCAGCGGCTTTTTTAATTCCTAATGAAGCATCTGTAACTACTACTTTTTGATAGTCTTGAACATCAATAAATGCATACATTTTAACTAATCCAGCATTATCCTTTAATGATACTAAGTATGTTGGATTACCATTTAAATTTATTAATAATGGGAATGTTGATGTATAATTCATTTGTTGAACTTGACCTTTAGCTGAATCCATTGCTGAATATTCTTCTGCGCCTGGAACATTATATAATCTAGTTTCACCTGTTCTTAAATTTGTTAAAATAAATCCTAGATTAGATTCATCTGCTAATACTGAAGTAATACCTGTATATAGGTAGATATCATCATTTAACGCTAAATAGTTATATCCTTCTGTTGTGTTAACTACATTCTTTTGTCCAAATATAGAATTGATAAATCCACCTCTATATGTTCCCCAATCGTTTACTTGTTCAATTACTAATGAAGATGGGTATACATTATCAACCCATGTAGGTATATCTTCTAAACTATATTTATTTGATTCGCCTGTAATAGGATTAAATATAACTGCGCCTGTTACACGTTTTTTCATTCCAACACCTGTATATCCTAATGTTGGTGTTACATAAAATGGATTACCATCATTATCAATTTCAAATTTAGATGTTCCTAATACTGTAAATGGATATTTAAATCTTAATACACGTGTTAAATTACTATTGAAGTATGCACTTTTTAAATACTTCATACCTTTATCTAATTTAACTAAGTTAGTTTCACCATTTACTGAGTTTACTTTAATGTAAGCACCTATACCATTTTTCTTATTCATTAACCATTTAATGAATCCATCATATTCTAATGGTGTTACTCTTACTATTTCATCGTTATAGTTGATTTGTGTATATTCATTTGATACATAGAATTGTGATACATAATCACTATATTGTCCCATAATTCTATCACCAACTTTTTCTGATGAATCTTTATCTAATAATGGAACTTTAGTGAAATCTACTTCTTTTACATCTTCTTGGAATACGCCTTCTTCAACTTCAATTCTTCTTGAATAACTTTTCGCGTTGAATAAAGGTCCTACGATTATATCTGTTAATATTATACACATGAAGATAATTATAACAAATCCCCATGCGACCATAGTATTCTTTGGTAAATCTCTTACTTTACCTAATAATCCTTGTCCATTAATTAATGAAGAGAAACTTGATATAACCCATATTTCCATAATTATAAACATTATAAATACCCAGAATCCAAATGTTGTTGGATTAAGTACTGGTAAGAACATATAATATACAATGAATGTAATTAATATTCCTATAATAATTCCTAATATATTGTTTTTCTTTCCTATTTTTTTCATATATCCTCCTATTTTAATTCTGCAATTGCATAACTACCTAACTGATTTGTTTTAAATTTTACGTATTTTCCTTCTACTTCAAATTCAGTATCATTCATTATTACATAGTTAGATACATTGTAAACTGCTAATTTATCTTTATTAAAATTATCTGGTATTTTTATATATACTGTTCCTTCATCTGGAATGATTTTTTCTTTTTCAGTACCATTAGTTTTTAATAGGGAAATATTATATAAAACATATTTATCTATTTCTTCTGATAATTTAATATAATTACCACTTGTCTTTGTTTCTAATTCTATATCTTTATTTATTTCGTTTTCAAATACTATTTTTACATTACCATTTGAATCTTTTAATTCATATACACTTTGGTTATTAGTTTCTTTTTTACATCCCGTTAAACTCACTATAACTAATAAGCATATTATTAAACTTAATATCTTTTTCATAGTACCTCCTAACCACAATTTGATATTGAACCTAAATCATATAGTTTTGTATATCCAGCATCTTGTAAACTTTGATATGCTTTAGCACTTCTATTACCGCTTCTACAATATACTATAATCGGTGTATCTTTATCATATTTTTTTAATTTAGATATAACCTCATCATATGGTGCGTTTATGGCGTTATCTAAATGACCTGCATCATATTCTTCTTTTGTTCTAACATCGACTAAAATTGCATCTTTTTCACTTATAAGGAAGTCTTTTTGTTCACAAGTAACTAATCCATTTTCTACTTCATTACTGCAATCTGGTAAATTTATTACTATTATACCTATTGATAATACCAATAGACATATAGCAGTTATTATAATTATATTTTTTATCACACTATTCATATCATCACCTATATTAATTATAACATAGTTATAATATTTTTTTAATATTTAGTGAAGCATTATATAAATCATTTTTATTTAATTTATATTCATCTTTTAATATATTAATTGCTTCTTTCATAGTACAATTATTTTTTATCATTGCGTCTACTAATAAGGCTTCGTTAGATATATCACTGCTAACTAGAGTATGTTCTTCTTTATATTTAATAATTAATACATATTCACCTTTTTCAAAGTTAGGATTACTATCTAATTCACTTATTACTTCTTTAGTAGTTCCTCTATATATTCTTTGATATTTCTTTGTTAAATCATTACATAAACATACTACTGGATTATTTAAGTTTTCACCTATTATTTCTAATGATTTTCTAATTCTTTTTGGTGATTCATATAAAACAAATAATTCAAATTCACTATTTTTAATATTAGTAAATAGTTCATCTTGTTCCTTATTTGTTCTTGGTATAAATCCTAAAAATGAAAATGAAGTAATATCAAATCCTGATATTGATAAGGCTGTTATAACTGCTGAGGCACCACAAACAGGTATAACATCTATATTATTATCTATTGCTTTTTTAATAATATAAGTACCTGGATCATTAATACATGGTGTACCTGCATCTGATATTATAGCTATATTTTTACCAGATTTTAATTCATCTATTAAGAAATCTGATTTATTATTTTCATTAAATTTATGATATGCGACTAATTTATTTTTAATATCATATTCCTTTAATAATAATCCTGATACTCTAGTATCTTCGCAGGCGATTATATCTACACTTTTTAATGTTTCTAAGGCATTTAAAGTGATATCTTTTGTATTACCAATTGGTACTGATACAACATATAAGTTTCCCATATGTCTCACTCCTTTTAAAATATTTTACCACAAATACGTTTATTTTAATATAACTTGGGTATATTAAATCTAGGAGGAAAATATATGACGCAAAAAGAACTATTATATTATGAAGATGCCATTGAACATGAGAGAATTACAATTGATATTTGTAATTATATGATTGATTCATTAGATGATGAAAAACTAGTTAGTTTTATGCAAAGACAACTAAAGAAACATGAATCTATTAAAAATAAATTACTAAATAAACTGGAGGAATGTTCTAATGGATGATAAATTATTATTTGAAAATATGTTATTAATACTTAAAAGTAATATGGAAGTATATAATCATGGTACTTTAGAAAGTTGTAATCCAGATGTTAGAGAAACTATTAGATATGGATTAGATACTACATTAAAATTACAACAAGAATTATTTGATGAAATGAGTTTAAATGGATGGTATCAAATAAGTAATGTTGACTCTAAAAAGATATGTCAAACATATAATAAGGTAAATAAATAGGATTTTTCCTATTTTTTATTTTATGATATAATACTAGTCAATACAGGGGTGGTATTATGTTTTTAATTAAAAATAACAAAGTATATGTAAATAAATCTGATGTAAGATTTTTACTTACTAATTATAAATCTCTAAATGTCCCTGAGGAAATTACTGATGCGATTGCTGGTATTTCTGACGACCCGTGTACTGTTGTTGATAGTAACGGTAAAGTGTACAAAGGCGATGGGATGTGCTTTACGGGTAAAGATGATAATGATTGGATAGTTTTTTCTAATAAAGTATGTAAAGAGTACTTAAAGAATCATCCATTTATGATTAATTATGAAAAGTATCTAAATATGGATGATACGAGTATTGAAGATGAATTTTGGAATACCGTTTTCATCATTAACGAAATTGAAAACCGTTACGCAGAACTAACTGATGAAGATAAGAAAAGTCAAAAAAGCATTTTTGAGATAAGAGTAAAATTATTATCTCATTTGCGTGATAGCATTCGAAAAATGATTGATATTAAAAATAAGCATATTACTATTCCATTACCACCTGATGAAATAATTACTGATAACGGTCCTACTGGTCCAGTTAAAGTGGCTAGGAAAGATATGAAACATGTTTGGTTTGCTGAAAAAGCTATATTTAAATTTGATTTACAAGATATGTATAAACATACTTATATAAGACATTAAAAACAGAAGAATTACTCTTCTGTTTTCTTGTTGTTTATTTGATTTATTCTCAATTTTTTAACAAATCCAGTATTTACTTTACCTTTTTCATCTACGATAGTATCATCTACCATACAACTCTCATCGTAATCTTCACCTGCAACTGGTGATTTTTTTTTGATATCTTTATTACTCATTATTGATGGTAGATAATAATCTATTAAATTATTCATAGTACCAAGTACTTCAGAAAAAATAGTTATATCATCTTGTTTAGCACCATATAATCTATGGATTCTTTTATATGCTTCTATATATTCTTTTGTATATAAAGGTATAGTTCTTTGTTGTAATCTACTCCAAATTGGAGTAACACATCTAAACGAACCTAATTCTAAACCATATATTATTGTATCTTCAATTTCATCAGTACCTATTGGTTTAAATGGTTTTACTACAATAACAACATTTTTCTTTCCAATAGTATTTGTTATTTCATCACCAAAATATACTTCATCAAATCCACTATATGAACCGCCACATAAATCACATATAGATTTATCTTCTGTGGTTGAATTTATATAATAGTAATCATTTATTGGAGTTACTTTATCTCTATATGTACCTTCCATTGCTGTAAATTTATCCTCAAACCATTCATAAATAAGGAACATATCTTTATCCTTTATATCATCAACTTGACCTTTACCTTCCATTATAAATTTTGTAGTATCATTTACACGTACTTCTTTGATTGATGTTGGTTTGATGTCTGTTATTTTACCGCCAAAATGTTTTTTTATGTTTTCAATTGTTACAAATCCTTCTTTATCAGCTTTGATATTCCATACTGTTGGGTTAAACTTAACTTTAATATTTGTATTTGGTAATACTATTTCTACTTTATCATAATTCTTTTTGCTCATATATCCTCCATATTTACTTACATTATAACATATCATTTTTTTATATCAAAGAAAAAAGAAGATTTCTCTTCTTTTTAATGTTTAGATATTTTGAATTCTGCTTCTAATCCATTTATATCATATTTTTCTGATACATTATCTTTCTTAGTGAATGATAAGGCTAAAGTTTCACCTTTGATATATTCATCAAATGATTCTAATGTCTTATCTATCATTTCATCACCATTATATAATACATCAATTCTATCTGTAATTACTAAATCAGCTTCTTTTCTTAGACTTTGAATCTTTCTAACTATTTCTCTAGCTATACCTTCTTCAATTAATGATTCAGTTAATTCAGTATTTAATATGATACATGTATTAGCGTTTGTACTTGAAGCATAACCTTCTTTAGATACAATACTTATAAGTACCATATCACTAGTTACTTCCATATCTTCACCAGCTACTTTGATAGTTAAACTTCCATTTTTAATCTTATCAATTTCTGCTGTGGATAATTTAGTTAATGCTTCTTGGAAGTCTTTTATCTTACTTCCTAATTGTTTACCTACTTCTCTAAAGTTAGGCTTAATAGTGTAATCCATATATTCTGTTAAATCATCAATATATGTAATATTCTTAACATTTAATTCTTCTTTGATTACTGCTTCTAAATCACCAATAATATCTTTGTCATCAGCAGGTACGATTACTTCAGAGATTGGTTGTCTAACTTTAATCTTAACATCTTCTCTTGCATCTCTACCTAGAGAACAAATATCTCTTACTAAATCCATGCGTTTTTCAACTTCTTCATTAATTAAAGATTCATCATATTTAGGATAGTCACATAAGTGAACTGATTCCATATCTGTTAAACATCTATAGATTTCTTCTGAAATATAAGGTGTTATTGGCGCAGTAATTAAAGATAATGTAAGCAATACTTCATATGTAGTTAAGTATACTGCTTTTTTATCTTCTGTTAATTCACTTTCCCAGAATCTTCTTCTGTTACTTCTAATATACCAATTTGATAAATCGTCATTTAGAAAATCTACTACTTTTCTTGTAACCGGTGTTAAATCATAAGCATCATAACTTTCAGTTACTTCTTTTACCAATCTATTCAATTTAGAAAGTAACCATTTATCCATAATATTTCTTTTAGAAACTGGAATATCATAATCTCTCGGATCAATATTATCCGCATTTGCATACATTTGGAAGAATGAATAAGTATTTTTAAATGTAGAAATATATTTAGAATATACTTCTTTTAGTGCTTCTTCATCAAATTTTAATGGAGTCCATACAGGAGATGCATATAACATATAAAATCTTACAATATCCGCACCATACTTAGTCATAATACCAGCAGGGTCTATAATATTACCAGTTGATTTACTCATTTTCTTTCCATGAGCATCTAACATCATATCATTTACAACAACATTTTTAAAACTTGACTCACCAGAAATTATAGTAGAAATTACTAAAAGTACATAGAACCATCCACGAGTTTGATCTACACCTTCAGCAATAAAATCAGCTGGGAATTGTGATTCAAATAATTCTTTATTTTCGAATGGATAATGGAATTGAGCATATGGCATAGAACCACTATCAAACCATACATCCATTACATCTTTTACTCTATTCATTGTTTTACCACATTTAGAGCATTTAATATGTAAATTATCTACATATGGTCTATGTAATTCCATTTTTCTAACATCAATATTTTCAAGCACTTTTTCTTGGAGTTCATCCAATGAACCCACAGTTTCATGATTTCCACACTCACAAGTCCATATTGGAAGAGGACATCCCCAATATCTATTACGAGATATGCTCCAATCTATCATATTTTCTAACCAGTTTCCAAATCTTTTTTCTCCAACATAACTTGGATACCAATTAATATCTTTATTACATTTAATTATTTCATCTCTTAATTTTGTATTTTGAACATACCACGCAGGCTTAGGATAACTAATTAAAGCACTTTTACATCTCCAACAATGTGGATAATCGTGTGTTATTTGTATTTTTTTAAATAATCTATCATTTTCTTTTAAATATTTGATGATATCTATTTCTAGTTCTTTATCTGTTACAAGTCTACCCTTCCATGGACCTTCACTATAGCATCCATCAGGCCCAACAGGATTAATAAATCCAACACCATTTTCTCTACATGCTCTATTATCATCTTCACCATAAGCAGGAGCAATATGAACTATTCCAGTACCATCTGCATCAGTAACATAATCATCTGCTATTACTTCAAAGCATTTACCTTCAACATTAACAAATGGCATTAGTTGTTCATATTTAATGCCAACTAAATCAGTTCCTTTGTATTTTTCAAGTATTTTAACTTCTTTTCCAAGAACTCCTT
>JAEEGK010024275.1_pt1 | contig 12586 bp, 7 predicted proteins | sample 8958771 | NCBI WGS metagenome assembly JAEEGK01 (sample SAMN16246547, study PRJNA631951) | gut metagenome | biome: gut microbiome; feature: rumen; material: SC-attached | host: Bos | place: Iran: Karaj | collected 2018-10 | reverse complement strand
GAGGTTAAATATGACGATAGAAGATGGAGGAAATATGTTGGAATACGGCGAGATGCTGATCGACTACTACGGGGATTACGGGAACCCCGGGATGAAGATTACCAGACTGGTCAAGGAAGGAAAGATCATCCGTCTGAAGAACGGCTTGTATGAAACGGAGGACATCTCCAGCATTTTTCAGCCAGCTCAGGCGATATACGGTCCGTCATACATCTCCTTCGGAACTGCCCTGTCATACTATGGCATCGTGCCGGAACATGCATTCAATGTGACGAATGCTACATACATGAAGCACAAGGACAAGTATTTCAAGACGGATATTTGCTCCTATTATTACACGGACGTCCCTGCGGAGGTGTTCAGTCTCGATGTGGAGTCTGTGCAGATGGGGAACTATACGTTCCGTATAGCGTCCCGTGAGAAGGCCGTCTGCGACAAGCTCTACAAGATGCCGCCGATGAAGGATGTGGACCAGTTGCAGGTCCTGATGTTCGACGATCTGCGTTTCGATGATGAGGACATCTCGAAGTTGAATTACAACACCGTGACGGAGCTGTCCGAGCACTATGGGTGCAGAAACGTACGCCTGTTCTCCGATTATTTGGGGGGATTGCCATGAAGAACATCCTCAGCAACATATTCGATGCAAACGGTGTTACCGAGAGGCAGGCACCCCTGTTTGCTAAGGAGATCCTTCAGAAGATCATACTGAACGGGCTCAGCAGAGGGCAGTTCTTCAAGAAGGCCGCATTCCACGGAGGGACGGCATTGCGCATCCTCTACAAGCTGGACAGATATTCGGAGGATTTGGATTTCTCTCTGTTTGAGAGGGATCCGGATTTCAAACTCAGCAAGTATATCTCCTATGTAGAAGCTGAGATTGGTTCCTACGGCCTCACTGTGACCTCAAAGGTCAGAGATGAAGCTCCGGGGAACATCAGAACCGGCGATATGAGATGCAATCTGAGGGAGATCGTGATGGATATCGGCTTCCCCGACGGTTGGGTGGAAAGGCTACATCGCGATGCGGTCGTGGGGGTGAAGATAGATGTCAACACCGAACCGCCAGAGGGTGCGAGATATGAGAAGTTCGCTATGAACGATCCGCTCAATTATTATCTGTGCGCATTGGACAAACCCTCTATGTTCGCGGGGAAGATCGGAGCCGTCATCGCTCGTCGTTGGGGCAACCGTATCAAGGGCAGGGATCTCTACGACTACCTTTGGTACGTAGGAAACGGGACGCCCATCAATATGGAATATATGAGGTCCAATCTGGTCAACCAGGATATCATCGGGCCGGATGACGATTTCGATCTGGACCGCCTCAGACAGATCCTCAACGACAGGTTCGATGTGATAGATTACGCATCCGCCCTGGAGGATGTGTGGGCGTATGTGACCGATGGGCCTATGCCTAACGATTGGAACCCGGATCTGTTCAAGGCGACCCTGGGCAGCCTGAAGGAAGCTGAGTGAGTCCGATCAGGAAGAGCCCTGCAGGATCTTCTTGTATCCTATCGGCATGACCTTCAGGAACCTGCGGACACTGTTGTGCCAGTCATCCAGGATCTCTTTCGCTTTCGGGCTTCCGGTGTACCTGAGGTGGTTCTCGAGGATCCTCTTCAGTTCCGCCATGTCCTCGGGGGATTCCACCAGCTGCAGTTCGACCATGTCCATGTTGCAGTGCCTGTCGAAATCGCCTGAATCGTTCAGAACGTAGGCGACACCCGCGGACATACCTGCCGCGAAGTTCCTTCCCACCTCTCCTAGGATGACTGTGCATCCGCCGGTCATGTACTCGCAGCAGTGGTCCCCGGCACCTTCCGCTACCGCGACCGCACCGCTGTTCCTGACGCAGAACCTCTCTCCCACCGAACCGGCGATGTACACCTCACCGGAGGTTGCTCCGTAGAGCACGGTGTTGCCCGCCATGACGTTGGTCTCTCCCGAACCGCTGTCGCGGTGGATGGAGATGCGCCCGCCCGTGAGCCCCTTCCCGACGAAGTCGTTCGCCCTTCCCTTCAGGTCGAAATGCACACCTTTGCACAGGAACGCTCCGAAGCTCTGGCCAGCGGTACCGTTGAATGTGATCCTGAGCGAGTCCTTCGCAAGGGTCAGACCCTGTTTAGTTATCGCTCCGGATATCATCGCACCGACCGAGCGGTCCACGTTGCATATGCCGTATGAGAGCTCCAGTTTCCCGCCTGAGGATATGGCCTGCATGGCGTCCTTGATGATCCTCCTGTCCAGGACCTCGCATGTCATGTCGGGCTGTCCCGTGGTGTGCCTCCTGTCGCCGCCGAAGCTCTCCAGTATCCTGGAGATGTCCATGCTGTCGGACCTGCGGCCCTCAGGGGATTTCCTGACGATCATGTCGGTACGGCCGACGGCCTCATCTATCGAGCGGAAGCCCAGTGCCGACAGGTGTCCCCTGACGTCCTCCGCAACCATCCTGAGGTAGTTGCGTATGTCGTTGGGACACCCTTTGAACTTGGCCCTCCTGTCGGGGTCCTGGGTGGCGATCCCCGCAGGGCATGTGTTGGTCTGGCACTTGCGGCACATGACGCATCCCATGGACACCAGCAGCGAAGTGGCGAAGCCGAATTCCTCCGCACCGAGCAGCGCTGCCGTGACCACGTCCCTTCCGGTCCTGATCTGTCCGTCGACCTGCAGTCTCACCCTTCCCCTGAGACCGTTGAGCATCAGCGTCTGCTGCGTCTCGGCCAGTCCTGTCTCCCAGGGCATCCCTGCGTATCTGAGGGAGGAGACCGGGCTCGCTCCCGTTCCTCCGTCGGCACCGGATATCAGGATGGTGTCCGCTCCTGCCTTGGCGACCCCTACGGCGACCGTACCGACACCCGAGGTCGATGCCAGTTTGACGCTGATCCTTGCCTCGGGGTTGATGCACCTGAGGTCGAATATCAGCTGTTTGAGATCCTCGATCGAGTAGATGTCGTGGTGCGGGGGCGGCGAGATCAGCGTGATGCCGGGGATGCAGTGCCTCATTGCGGCTATGGTCGCATCCACCTTGCCGGAGAGCAGCTGCCCTCCCTCGCCGGGTTTCGCACCCTGTGCGATCTTGATCTGTATCTCGTCCGCGCTGGTGAGGTAATCCGCGGTCACGCCGAACCTTCCGGATGCCACCTGTTTCACCCTCGAGCGCAGGTCGCGTCCGTTGGAAGGTACGCTCCTGGCGGGATCCTCCCCTCCCTCGCCGGTGTTGCTCACCGCTCCGATGGAGTTCATCGCCTCCGCGATGGTCTCGTGGGCCTCCTTGCTGATGGCACCGAAGGAGATCCCTTCGGCGACGAAGCGTCTCATGATGCTCTCGGCGGATTCCACCTCGTCCAGCGGGACACGGTCGGTCTCCCTGAACTCCATGACGTCCCTGATGAAGAGATGGGCGGAATCCGCGGATGACGCGAACTCCGCGTATGCCCCCTTGTCGTTCTCCGATGCGGCCTTCCTCAGCGCCCTCACCCTGGCAGCGGTCCATGAATGGTCCGTGCCGTCCCTGCGGTGCGTGTAGAGTCCGGAATCGGGGAGCATGCCGGGCTGTGCCGATGCCGCCCGGTGTGCCGCCAGTGCATCCCTGCTTATGTCCTCCAGCGACATGCCGCCGACCGCGGAGGGCGTTCCGCCCAGGTACCTGTCGCATACGTCCCTCGAGATCCCTATGGTCTCGAACAGCATGCATCCGCGGTAGGAACGTATCGTGGCGATGCCCATCTTCGACATGATCTTCAGCAGTCCCTTCTCTGCCGCACGTATGTAGTTCCTCTCGGCCGTTTCCGCATCGATCTTGATGTCTGGGTCATCGGATACGATCCTGTCTATGACCGCGTAGGCCATGTACGGGTTGATGACGTTCGCACCGTATCCGAAGAGCAGTGCGAAGTGCATGGTCTCCCTGGGCTCCCCCGACTCGACGATAATGTCGGTCTGCATCCTCAGCCTCTCCCTGAGGAGGTGCTGATGTACCGCCGAGACCGCCAGCACGGACGGTATCGGGATCATGTCGCCTCCCGCTCCGCGGTCGGACAGGATTATGTATGAACCTCCCTCCCTGACGGCGTCGACGGCCTCCGCGCATATGCGGTCCAGCGCTTTCTCCAGCGGTTCCCCTTCGGAGAACAGCATCCTTATGACCCTGGTCTCGAACCCCCTGTATCTGAGGTTCTTCAGGAGATCCAGCTCCCTGTTGGTTATGACCGGATGCCTGACCTTGACGATCCTGCAGTTCTCCGGCGAAGCGGCCAGCATGTTGCGGTGGATCGATCCGATGTACCCGGTGATGCTCATCACCAGTTCCTCCCTTATCGGGTCGATGGGAGGGTTGGTCACCTGTGCGAACGCCTGCCTGAAGTATCCGAACAGGCGCATCGGCGAGTCCGACATGATCGGCAGGGCGGTGTCGTATCCCGCGGAACCCACGGGTTCCTTCGCGTCCATCATCATCGGGACCATGACCTTCGTGATGTCCTCGGGGGTGTACCCGAATTCGGCCAGGAGGCTGGGGTAATCGTCGACGGAACGTCCTACGGTCCTTCCTGAGGACACCTCGTCCAGTTCCAGACGGTTCCTGTCCAGCCAGTCCCTGTAGGGATATGCGGTCGCGAGCGAGGATTTGATCTCGTCGTTGCGGAGGATCCTCCCCTCCTCGGTATCGATCATCACCATCTTTCCGGGGCGGAGCCTGCCGGATTCCGTTATCTCCGAATCCGGGATCTCTATGACACCTGCCTCGGATGCCAGCATGAAGAGGCCGTCCTTGGTGACGGTGTATCTCGCGGGGCGCAGACCGTTCCTGTCCAGCATCCCTCCGGCATATCTTCCGTCCGTGAAAAGGACCGCCGCGGGACCGTCCCACGGTTCCATGAGGATGGAATGGTACTCGTAGTACGCCTTCAGCGAATCCGGGATGGGGTTCCTGCTGTTCCACGACTCGGGGATCAGCAGCGACAGTGCGTTCTCCATGGTCCTGCCGGTCATCGTCAGGAACTCCATGACGTTGTCCAGCGAGGCGGAGTCGCTCATGCCCGGTTCCACGATCGGGAAGAGCTCCTTCAGGTCGGGGAGCAGTTCCGTCTCCAGCACGCTCTCCCTGGCCGCCATCCACTGCCTGTTGGCCCTGATGGTGTTGATCTCCCCGTTGTGGCAGAGCATCCTGAACGGCTGTGCCAGCTTCCACATGGGGAACGTGTTGGTACTGAACCTCGAATGCACCATCGCGATGGCCGATTCGAACCTCTCGTCCGTCAGGTCCCTGTAGTACGACCTGAGTTGAGCGGGTGTGAGCATCCCCTTGTACGTCAGCGTCCTGGTGGACAGGCTGCAGATGTAGAAGTCCTCCTTCCCCTCGATATCGGACGCGTTGACGGCGTTGATCGATCTGACCCTCACGGAGTACAGCTTCCTCTCGAGGGTCTCCCTGCTGTCGTAGCTGGTCAGGAACAGCTGCACTATGCGCGGTTCGCTGGCCACGGCCAGGGGACCCGGTACGGAACCGTCCGTGGGGACGTCCCTGCATGCGATCTCGTACAGGCCGTAGCGGTCGCACTCCTTCCTGATCAGGGCGAGGCAGGCCTCGGCGGACCCCTCGTCCCTGGGAAGGAACACGTTCCCGCATCCGTACTTCCCCGCCTCCGGGACGCGGATGCCTTCGGCCACGAAGAAGGCGTGGGGTATCTGGACCGTTATACCGGAACCGTCCCCCGTCTTCCCGTCGGCGTTCTCGGCACCGCGGTGCTCCATGTTCGCGAGGATCCGGAGACCGGATTCCACTATGTCGTGGCCCTTCCTGCCGTCGATGCTGACGGCCATCCCCACGCCGCAGGAATCCTTCTCGTACTCCGGATCGTACAGGCCTGCCTTATGCACCCTATCACTCAGCTGATGAACAGCAGCTCCCTGTACTTGGGCATGGGCCAGATCTGGTCGTCGACTATCATCTCGAGGGCATCCAGATGATCCCTCGCATCCTCCATGCCGGGCACGATCTTGTCGTGGTAACCGATGGCCTGTTCCCTCATGACGGTCTTCTTCAGCAGGGCGTCGCAGTTCTTCTCGATGTCCTTGCAGATTTTCATGACAGCGGTGACGTGTTCGTTGATCGCATCGATCTGGGTCATCTCATACTCGACACGGCTGGCGAATCCCGATCCGTAGATCTCCTTGGCCCTGCAGGTGCTCTCGAGCAGGCGCGACTTGTACTCCGAGGCGATGGGCAGCAGGTGGTTCATCGCCAGGTCGCACAGGGTGCGTGCCTCGATCTCCACCTTCTTGCCGTACATCTCCCAGAGGACGTCGTTCCTCGCCTCCAGCTCCACCTTGCTGAGCACGTTGGACTCTCCGAACACCTCGAGGGATTCGGGTGAGGTGAACGCGTCATAGGTCTTCGGGGCAGATGCCTCGCAGTCCAGGCCGCGTTTCTTGGCCTCCTTCTTCCACTCATCGGAGTATCCGTTGCCGTCGAAGCAAACGTTGCGGCAGGCAGCGAACGTCTCCCTGGTCTCATCCAGGACCGCCTGCATGACCGCCGTTCCGTTCTTGATCCTGGCATCGACGTTCTTCTTGAACGCTTTCAGCTGGTGTGCGACGATGGTGTTCAGCGTGGCCATGGGCGCCGCGCAGTTGGCCGACGAACCCACCGCCCTGAACTCGAACCTGTTACCGGTGAATGCGAACGGCGAGGTCCTGTTCCTGTCGGTGTTGTCCACCAGGAGCTCGGGGATCTGGGGGATCCCGAGGCTGTAGACCTTCTTCCCTTTGATGCTCACGACGTCCTTGGTCTCAAGGAGGTCGGCGAACGCCTCGCTCACGGTCTTACCGAGGAACACCGAGATGATCGCGGGAGGGGCCTCGTTGGCTCCCAGCCTGTGGGCGTTGGTGGCGGTCATGATCGACGCCTTCAGCAGCGCGTTGTTGTCGTAGACCGCCTTCAGCACGTTGGCCATGAACGTGAGGAACCTGAGGTTCTCCTGGGTGGTCTTACCCGGCGAGAACAGTCCGATCCCCGACAAGGTGCCCAGCGACCAGTTGCAGTGCTTACCGGATCCGTTGACGCCCTTGTAGGGTTTCTCATGCAGGAGCACCTCGAACCCGTGCCTCTCCGCCACCTGTTTCATCAGGGACATGAGCAGCAGGTTGTGGTCCACCGCCAGGTTCGCCTCCTCGTAGACGGGGGCGATCTCGAACTGGTTCGGCGCGACCTCGTTGTGCCTGGTCTTGACGGGCATCCCGAGCTTGTACGCTTCGTACTCCAGGTCCTTCATGAACTGCAGCACCCTCGACGGGATCGAACCGAAGTAGTGGTCGTCCAGCTGCTGGTGCTTGGAGCTGTTGTGTCCCTGGAGGGTCCTTCCCGTCATCACGAGATCCGGGCGCTGTGCGTACAGCTCCCTGTCGACCAGGAAGTACTCCTGCTCCCATCCGAGGTACGACTGCACCATCTCCTTCTCCAGGCCGAAGTACGACAGCACGCCCTTGGCGGCCTCGGAGACGGCGAAGCACGATTTGAGGAGAGGCGTCTTGAAGTCCAGCGCCTCCCCGGTGTATGAGATGAAGACCGTGGGGATGCACAGGCAGTCGTCCATGATGAACGCAGGGGATGAAGGGTCCCAAGCGGTGTAACCTCTGGCCTCGAAGGTGTTCCTCAGTCCTCCGCTGGGGAACGAGGACGCATCGGGCTCCTGCTGGCACAGCATCTTCCCGGTGAAGTTCTCCAGGGATCCGTCGCGTCCGTAGGGCTCGGAGAACGAGTCGTGCTTCTCCGCCGTTCCGCCCGTGAGGGGCTGGAACCAGTGCGTGTAGTGGGTCGCGCCCTCGTCCATCGCCCACTGCTTCATCCCTGCGGCGACGTGTTCCGCCGCGGACTTGTCCAGCGTGACTCCCTGCTCGATGGACTCGTACACCATCCTGCGGGTGTCCGAGGACAGGTATCTTCTCATTGCTGCTCTGTTGAAGACCTTGCAACCGTAGTATTCGGACGTTGCTTTGGCCGGTGCTTCGGGGACGATGGGGTCCTTCATGCACGCTTCTTTGACGGCAACGAATCTTATGTTTGTCATAACACGTAATTGTTCGTGTTAATGATATAAAGGTTTCGAGATATGTGTTCATTTGTTTGAACAACCAACCATTCATTAGACAAATGTCTAATCGTACCGTTTTGAAGGCGAAAAACGGCCGAGAGCGTCCGCTATCTCGGAAAAAATGGAAAGAAAAGAGGGTTTCACAGGCTTCGGTACCTGTATTTCAGCGCGGCTTCCACGAGCCCGATGTGCAGGCGCGAGGGTTCGAGGGGTTCGGACCTGAACTCGGGGTGGAACTGCGATGCGACGAAGAACGGATGTCCTGCCAGTTCCCCGATCTCCATGCGCTTCCCTCCGTCGGAACGTCCGGTGAACCTCCATCCTGCCTTCTCGAGGCGTTCGATGTACGCGGGATTGACCTCGTATCTGTGGCGGTGCCTCTCGCTGATGTCGCTGGAACCGTACAGCCTCTCGGCCTCCGATCCCGGGCTGATATGCACCTTTTGGGCACCGAGGCGCATGGTGGCACCCATGTCCTCCACGCCCTCCTGTTCGCCCATGAGGAAGATGACCGGGTCCGGCGTGTCCCTGTCGAACTCCGTGCTGTTGGCATCCTTCAGGCCCAGAAGGTCCCTGGCGATGCCGATGGTGGCGATCTGGAATCCCAGGCATACGCCGAGGAACGGTATTCCGTGCACCCTGGCGTAACGGGATGCGGCTATCTTGCCCTCGACGCCCCTGATGCCGAACCCTCCGGGCACGAGTATGCCGTGGACGTCGCCCAGCAGCGAGTCGATGTCCCCGCTGAGCAGGTCGTCGGAATCGATGAACTTGATGTTCACCTTGGCGTCCAGGAACGCACCGGCGTGTACGAACGACTCCACATGGCTCATGTAGGAGTCCGCCAGCTTGGTGTACTTGCCCACCAGCGCGATCGTCACCTCCCTGGACGGCTGCATGACCTTCTTCAGGAAGCTCTCCCACGCCTTCATGTCGCGTCCACGGACGTACGGGGTGAGATTCAGTCTCCTGATGATGAATTCCGCGATGCCCTGCTTCTCCAGGATCATCGGCACCTCGTATATCGAACGGGCGTTCGGCGAGGATATGACCGCATCCTCGGGTACGCCGCAGAACATGGAGATCTTCTTCCTGATCCCGTCCGACAGGGGTTCCTTGGACCTGCCGACGATGATATCCGGTTTGATCCCTATGCCCATGAGCTCCTTGACGGAATGCTGGGTGGGCTTGGTCTTCTGTTCGCTGTCCGGACCGGTGGTGGGGACCAGGGTGGTGTGGATGTAGAGCACGTTCTCGTCACCCATCTCTGTGCCCAGCTGCCTGACGGCCTCCAGGAACGGCATGGACTCCATGTCACCGACAGTCCCTCCCAGCTCGACGATGACGACATCGGCCCCGCTCTTGCGGGACACGTCGACTATGCGGTGCTTGATCTCGTCGGTGATGTGCGGGATGATCTGCACGGTCTTCCCGAGATAGTCCCCGTGCCTCTCCTTGTCGATGACCGCCCTGTACACCTTGCCGGTGGTGATGTTGTGGTCGCGGGTGAGCTTCAGGCCCATGAACCTCTCGTAGTTGCCGAGGTCCAGATCCGCTTCCCCGCCGTCTTCCAGCACGTACACCTCCCCGTGTTCGAACGGGTTCATGGTGCCCGCGTCTATGTTCAGGTACGGGTCGATCTTTATGGCGGACACGTTCAGTCCGCGCGAGATCAGCAGTCTTCCGATAGAGGATGCGGTGATCCCCTTGCCTAGTCCAGAAATTACTCCGCCGGTGACGAAAATCAGCTTCATTTCACATCAACGGGATTGAAACAGTGCGATTATCGACTATTTACGTTTGTTCCCTGAGTTCGGAAATCGTGAACGAATCCGTCATTTGCACTTGGATTCGAGCTTCTTCCTCTTGTCCTCGATGACCTCGGAATAGAGGTCTATCAGCATTCTGGCACAGTTGTCCTCGGAGTAGGAGCGGGCCTTCTGCATCGAGTTCTCCCTGAGGTCGTCGCCGCATTTGAGGGCTTTCCTGATTGCAACGGTCAGTCCCTCCTCGCTGCCGTCGTAGAGGAACCCGTCCTTCCCGTCTTCGATGATGACGGAGAACGCTCTCGCGTCGGGGCACACGACGGGTTTCCTGCAGGCCATTGCCTCCATGATGCTCAGGCCCTGCGTCTCGAATCTGGAGCACGATATGCATACGTCCGCGCAGTTGTAGTAAGGCGGTAGCTCGTTCCTGTTCACGAATCCGGTGAAGATGACCCTGTCCTTCAGGCCCATACGTTTGACGAGATCCTCGATGTCCGCTCTGGCGGGGCCGTCGCCGACGATCACCAGAACCGTATCGTCATCGAAATCCTTCAGCACCCTGACGATGTCGTCGATGTGCTTCTCGTAGGACACCCTCCCGACATGCATCAGCACCGTCTTGCCCTCGATGCCCAGTCCCCTCCTCATGGCCATCGGATCGTCCAGCGGTCTGAACGTATCGATGTCGATGCCCGCCGGGATTATCCTCTCCTTCCTGGGCTTCACTCCGTGGGACTTCAGCTCGTCCATGATCGGCTGGGTGTGCGTTATCACGCCGCTGCAGTGGCTCAGTATCTTGCTGATGTAGATCCAGGCCAGCTTCTCCACGATGTCCACCGGCAGTTTGACGGGAAGATAGTATTCCAGCGTGTCCGTGACCATGGTCGTCATGGTAAGGACGACCGGTCTCTTGAGGGTGTATGCGGCGATGTATCCCTTCAGCGCCATCAGCGCGATGCCGTAGATGTGGATCACGTCAGGATTTATCTTCTCGAGGATCTCGATCTTGTTGGACGGCAGGATGGGGAGGAAGTATCCCTCGTATGCCCTGTACTTTATCGCCGGGAAGTAGTAGACGCCCTCGATCCTGTCCTTCTCGCCGGGGTCGGGCGCGATGATGAACACCTCGTGACCCATCCTGACCAGGGAATCCCTGATGATGTCGATGATGGTCACGACACCGTCGACGGTGGGGTGATAACTGTCCGTAACGAAGGCGATCCTCATCCTTACCTCGCCTAATCATCGCTGACAACTCATAAATACCCACGTCCGATAATACGAACGATGGCAGGGATCCTGAAAGGGGACACGGTCGTGCTCGACCAGAAGGAGGGCAGTCAGCTCTACAACAGGGGGAACTACGGCTATCCTGTCAAGCGCACCTTCGAGCTGGATCTCATAGAAGCAGCTTATCTCGTGGAGTGCAAGAGGCTCACCGTGCTGGATTCCGGGAAGGAGATGACCTTCGAGGACATCTTCGGCTATGCGTCATCCAATCTGGACGAGTTCGACATCAAGTACATCGTGTACAGGGACATCCGTCAGCGCGGATGCATCGTCAAGAACGAGTCCGGCCTCTTCGACATGTCGGTCTACGAGCGCGGGAAGACGATAATGCACTCTCCGCCGCAGTTCTACCTCAGGGCGGTATCCGAGCGTTCGGCATCGGACATCGCAAGTTTCAATTCGGACATCATGGAGGCGGAGCGTAAGGGAAAGGATCTCATGTACGGCGTCGTCGATGAGGAGGGCGACCTCACATACTACGTGATGAACAAGCGCTCCCCCGACGGAAGGATAGACAGCGCCGTGCTCGGAGAGGTCGCTGGCACATTGGTGCGCGACCGTGTGTTCGTGTTCGACGGCGGCAGTGCGGAATGCCTGAAGCCGGGATTCTACGGGAAGATGATAGCGGATTCCCTCCAGCTGTCGCTGATCGAGGCCTGTTACCTGATGGACAGGGGATGTCTGAAGGTGGTCGATACGGCGGGCTCAGATGTGACATCCGACCGTCTGAAGGAGTTCGGCAGGACCGTCCAGGACGAGTTCGACCTCCGTCTGAAGGCATATTCCGATCTGAGGCGGAGAGGCCTCATAGTCAAGACCGGATTCAAGTACGGCACGCACTTCAGGCTGTATGAGGATTCGCCGGACAAGAGCCACGCCAGATACCTCGTTCACGTGGTCTCGGGGGACAACACCACCATGTGGCCGGAGATCGCCCGTGCGGTCAGGCTCTCGGGCGGTGTGAAGAAGGAGTTCCTGTTCTGCAGGGTCACCGATGACGGTACCGAGTACATGGAATTCAAGTGGTTCAGACCTTAATAAAAAAATTTTTTGCGGGGCTGACGCCCCTGGGTTTGGATCAAAGCTGAATCTCGATCCCGAGCTTCTCGGTGAGTTCCTTGTACCTGTTCCTGATGGTGACCTCGGTCACTCCGGCGACATCGGCGACCTCCCTCTGGGTCCTGCGCTCGTTGCACAGGATCGAGGAGATGTAGATCGCCGCTGCGGCCACACCGGTGGGTCCGCGTCCGGAGGTGAGCTCCTTTTCGGATGCGTCCTTCAGGATCTCGGCAGCCTTGCTCTGGACCTCTCCGTTCAGCCTGAGCTCGGAGCAGAACCTCTGGACGTAGTCCTGGGGCTTGGTGGGCATCAGCTTGAGCTTGAGCTCACGGGTCATGAACCTGTAGGTACGTCCGATCTCCTTCCTTCCGACAC
>JAEEGK010024273.1_pt1 | contig 12586 bp, 9 predicted proteins | sample 8958771 | NCBI WGS metagenome assembly JAEEGK01 (sample SAMN16246547, study PRJNA631951) | gut metagenome | biome: gut microbiome; feature: rumen; material: SC-attached | host: Bos | place: Iran: Karaj | collected 2018-10 | reverse complement strand
GTTGGTCTTACAGTAATGTCCGCCGCAATGCACACGCCTATTTCTGCGCTTTCAACAGCCGGCGAGGGCGGTCCTTGGGGTATGGCTCTTCTTGCATCTTTCCTTGTTAATGGAAAGGGTAAAAAGCTTGAAGACTTCTTGGACAAAGAGGTATTTGGCGACAGCAAGGCTGTTACAGTTATGGCAAGCGATGAAGATATTGCTGGTTTCAACACCTTCTTCAAGAACTATACGAAAGGCTTGGCTGTTGAACGCGCCGCTATCGAAGCTGTTGACTAAAGAAATCGCTCGGCGGTGTTGTCGCACCAAGGCTGCGACAACACCGTTGTTGGGTTCGCCGGGCAATATAAACAAAAAGGAAGCATAAAAATGAGTTCTGCATATCAATCTCTTAAAGAAGAAGCGTTCGAGGCAAACCTCGAAATTCCAAAACGCGGTCTTGCTATTTACACATGGGGCAATGTTTCCGCTTTTGACAAGGCAAAAGGCGTTTTCGCCATTAAGCCATCCGGCGTTCCATATGACACGATGACTGTCGAAGACATCGTTGTTGTTGACTTGGAGCTTAAAAAAGTTGAAGGAAAGCTTAACCCTTCGTCCGATACACCGACCCATGCCCAGCTTTACAAAAACTTCGCCGATATCGGTGGTGTAACGCACACTCACTCGCCCCACGCAACCGCTTGGGCGCAGGCGTGCCGTTGTATTCCGCTGCTCGGAACGACACACGCTGACCACAGCGCGAACGAAGTTCCATGCACACCGATGATTTCCAAAGAAGCCGTTGAACGTGCATACGAGGACGAAACCGGTATTCTTATTGTGAACACGTTCCTGCACCCGGAAAAAGTGAACGCCTGCGACAACAACGGTGTAATCCGTAAGCCGCTAGTTCCGTCAGAAAACCCGATGGTTCTTGTGGCAGGACACGGACCATTTACGTGGGGCGCAAACGCCGCTAAATCAGTGTATAACGCTGCTGTGCTTGAAGAAATTGCACGCATGGCATGGATCACAATGACCGTAAATCCGCTTTTTAAGCCGCTTCCAGACTACGTAGTGAACAAGCATTACCAGCGTAAGCACGGCAAAAACGCGTATTACGGACAGAGCGCATCAAAATGAAGCACTCGGCACGAACACAACGCTCACTTTTTTTAGCTGCAGCAGTGCGTTTTACGGCACTCGCTCTCGTAACGGCATTCGTTCTTACGGCAGCCGGCTGCAGCAAAAAGTCAGCCGCAGCAAACACAAACGGTACACTTTCAGCCAGTTCCGCCACAGACAGCAACACCGAGGAGCAAACCTATACGCGCAATATAATCATTGGGTTCTCGCAAATCGGTGCGGAAAGCGCGTGGCGTACATGCAACACGCTTTCAATGAAGACGGCTGCCGCAGAGGCTGGTATTCAGTTGCTTTTCTCAAACGCTGAACAAAAGCAGGAAAACCAAATAAAAGCCATCCGGTCTTTTATTGTTTACCAAGTTGATGTAATTGTGTTCGTGCCTATCGTTCAAGACGGCTGGGATAACGTGCTTCAAGAAGCAAAAGAAGCACATATCCCGGTTATCGTAATAGACCGAAAAATCCGTACATCCGATGAATCGCTTTATACAGCTTACATCGGTGCGGATCATGTGGAAGAAGGACGAAAGGCAGCCCGCTTCCTGCAAGAAAAATACAAAGATACAAACAAAACACTCAATATCATGGAAATCCGCGGCACAGACGGTTCCTCTGTCTCCGAAGGCCGCTACCAGGGCTTTAGAGAAATCTTGAAAGACGATGACCGTTTCAACATCATCTACAGCGAAACTGGCGATTTTTTGCGTTCCATGGGCAAAGAGCTTGCGGAGCGTATCTTAAGCGTAGACGGCACACTCTCAGTTAACGGAACTCCTGTAGATATAATCTATTCGCATAACGACAGCATGACTCTGGGCTTCCTTGATGTTTTCGAAGAATACGGCATTGAGGGCGGCAAAGACGTTACTATTGTGAGTGTCGATGCGGAGCAAGCGATAATAGACGCATTGGCAGAAGGAAAAGTGAACTGCGTCGTAGAATGTAACCCAAAGACAGGTCCTCTTGTCATGGAGTTTGTACATCGCCTTACTAACAACCGCCCAATCCCAAAAATCACCAGAATTGAAGAGACCGTCTTTACTGAAAACGATGATATTTCAAAAATCGAACCGCGTGGTTACTAAAAAGGAGATGTATGAGCGTCAATAAATCACGCAAAATTAAATCTCCTCATCCTCATAATAAAAATCGTAACAGACCACATCGGTTTTTGGGATTCCAAAAAGGCAGTATAAAAAAAAGACTGAAGCTTTCATACATCTACATTGTTGTACTTATGGTTATCCCGATGATGTACTCAATCTCTGTGTCATCAATCCATACTTCGCAGTATGACCGCATCATCACGAACGTAAGCCGTGCAAACCGTATTATCCAGACTGTAAAAGTCGATATATCCGATGAGATATGGGAAATCGTCGCAGGTAAAAAAACGTTCGAAGAAGGTCAGCAGTACATTATAATCAACAGCATCAACACCGGTATTTCCGAGATGATGGCTTCAACCGAAAACGAAAACAACCGCAATGTTCTTGAAGTAGCTGCCCGTGCCGTTAACACGCTCGAAAAATACGTCAACATCCTTGGCACACAAATCGCACAAAATGCAACCGTCTCTGAAAACGAGCAGATTCTTGAGGAAGTAAGAGGATGCGCGGCCCTCATCTACGATATCCTGCAGGATTTTATCGTTGCAGAAATCGAAACAGCCGCCACTACAAACGAGAGCATCAAATACTCTTTCCAAATGCTTACAATAATACAAATTGTAATTATTTTTGTAATGCTCGCCGTTGCCGTTTATACATCAATAACCGTTTCCGAATCTATTCGGAAACCTATTCACGACATGGAAGAGCTTTCATCCTGTATTGCAGAAGGTCAACTTGATGCGCGTGTCAAGCTACCTCACGTTCCAGAGCTCGACCCTCTTTCAGAAAACCTGAATATCATGGCTGGTAAGATTCAGGAACTTATCGACGAAAACATAAAAGAACAGCAGAACCTTCAAAAAGCGGAGATGAAAACGCTTCAAGCACAGATTACGCCACACTTCTTGTACAACACCCTCGACACAATCATCTGGCTTGCAGAATCTGAACGCAAAGAAGAAGTTATCGAAATTACTAAGGCTTTCTCTAACTTTTTCCGTATTTCATTGAGCAAAGGCCACGAGTGGATTCCTATCGAGCAGGAACTAGACCACGTTCAAAGCTACCTTACGATTCAAAAAATCCGTTACCGCGACATCCTTGACTATGAAATTGATTTTGACCCGGCACTTAAAGGCAGAGAAGTTCTTAAACTGATACTTCAGCCACTCGTAGAAAATGCAATTTATCATGGTATAAAAAATAAGCGTGGTCGCGGAAAACTTACTGTAACTGCGAAACTTTTAAAAGATGATTATATCTTTTTTTCAGTACAGGATAACGGCATAGGCTTTACGCAGGAAAGGCTTGATGACGTTCTTTACGAACTATCCGACAGATCCGACTCAGAAAATTTAAAATCGATTTATGGACTTTATAATGTGAACAAAAGACTAAAATTGTATTATGATATGTCAGTAAGTTTAGATATTAAGAGCGAGTACGGAAAAGGAACGGTTGTCTCTTTTACCATACCGTCCAAATTTTTCTCTGGAGCAGAGAGTGTATAGCGTTTTTATTGTTGATGATGAAGTTATTGTACGCGAGGGCATCCGCAGCAAAATAGATTGGGAAAATACACAGTTTTCGTTCGCAGGAGAAGCTTCCGACGGCGAAATTGCGCTTTCCATGATTCAGGATATAAAGCCAGATATCCTTATAACTGATATAAAAATGCCTTTTATGGACGGCCTGGAGCTTTCCCGGATGGTGAAAAAACTCCAGCCGTGGGTGCGCATAATCATCCTTTCCGGACATGATGAATTCGAGTATGCAAAAAAGGCTATTTCTATCGGTGTAGAAGACTATATTCTGAAACCTTTCACATCAGAAAACCTTTTGAGCAGTCTTAACAAAATCGCAACTTCACTCGACAAACAGAAGCAGCAGTTCACCGACATTTCTCGCATGAAATCTGAGTTGGAGTCTTCTACGGCGTTAATTCGCGACAAATTGCTCTCGGATATTGTGCTTGGAACGATGAACAGTGCAGATGCCGTTCAAAAAGCGACTGAACTTCATATCAACCTGATTGCGCGCTATTACATCGTGCTGATAAGCGAGATTCACTCCGAACAGACAGACTCGAACAGCCTTCTTTCGGCTAAATCAAGGCTTTCTTCGTTTGTTGCACGCGAACAGGCTTGCACCGGCTTTTTCATTTCGCCGTACCGCTTCGTTTGCATACTCAAAAGCAGCACGCAAGAAACTTTGGAAGATGACGCTTACAGCCTTGCCGACTCATTCCAGCACGAAGTCAGTAAAAACACAGATTTCTTTGTAACAACAGCAATTGGCTCAATCGCGGACAGAACTGCTTTTATAGCTCACTCTTACAGCGATGCAGAGTTTATCTTAAAACTCTGTCCTTTTTCCGGAAAAAACCGTATCGTCGGCATGGCAGATGTGCAAAAAACGGAGAAAGAAAAACTTTCGCTGCCATCGAACAACGATCCGCTTGTAGAACGCTTGAAATTCGCTTCAGACGGCGAAATAGACCAAATTATAACCCAATACATCAATCTGCTAGGCGGTAACTCCGACCACTTCTCAATTATCGCGTCATATCTGCTCGTTGACGTTATAATGGCTGTCTCAAACCTTGTGGAAGAACTTGGCGGCAACATCCGCGAGGAAATGCCTGAACTACTTACAAAGGGCTTTGTCGATAAGGCAGTCGCCAATCAGGAGACATTCATAAAAGAAATCCGGGTTGTCCTTAACAATGTGCTTCGTTACCGCGATTCGCATATTCAGGGCAAATACGGCGATGTTATTCTGAAAGCAAAAAAGTTCATCGAAGAAAACTATTCGAATCAGGATATATGTCTTCATTCCGTCGCAGAGGCCGTTCACTTCAGCCCGAATCACTTCAGCACGATTTTCTCACAGGAATGTGGCATTACGTTCATAGAGCATCTTACAAACGTGCGCATTGAACAGGCAAAGAAGCTCTTAAAAAGCACATCCATGCGCAGCGCGGATATCGCTTATGAAGTAGGCTTTAACGATCCACATTATTTCAGTTATATTTTCAAAAAAACGACAGGCATAACTCCGCGCGAATACCGCGCTATCTAAAAGAACACCCGATTTGCGACGCAAACCGGGTGCCAGGAGAGAGGAGATTATAAGAGCTGGGCTTGTTTTTTTAACACGCCAAACTTTATATCCGTGCGCAGGGAAACTACCTACGCACGTGCTATGAGAAAAGACTTTAGCTAGCCATATTTCCAAGTTTCTTTTTGCGGTACGAAAGGATGACGCTCTGCAACAGAATGAAGAAGCAAAGCATAAGACCTGTCGTAATACTCTGCCAGTAGGGCTCACGCAAACCAGACGCAACAACTACGTTATTGATTGTCTTAAGTGTCATAACACCGAACAGCGTTCCAACAACACTACCGACACCACCGGAAAGAAGCGTACCACCTATAATTGAAGACGCAATCGCCTGCATTTCTGCTTGTGTCGCATTGCTTGCATTACCAGCACCGGTGTGAAGCAGATAAATAAAACCTGCAATTCCGGCAAGAAGACCACAAAGAACATACGCAATGAACTTTGTAAGCTTTACGTTAATACCAAGCATAAGCGCGCTTTCGCTGTTTCCACCGATTGCGTACAAGTTGCGACCAAAGCGTGTGTATTTGAGCATTGCCCAAAGGATAAGCACTATCAACAACGCGATAATAACGCCAAGCTCTATACGTGCAGGAATGTAGTTTCCGTTACGCGCATAAGAACCAAGCCCCGGAATTGCAAGACGGAACTCTTCAAGCTTTATGAAAGCTTCGTTTTTCGCTGTACGAGGAACCGCACTTACGATTGTTGTCATACCGCGTGTAAAGAACATACCTGCGAGCGTTACAATGAACGGCTGTATGTTAAGATATGAAACAAGGAATCCCTGAACTAAACCGATTGCAAGACCAATACCGAGCGCGATAAGCAACGTTCCGAATACGCTTCCACCCTTGTCTTCCATAAAGACAACCGTGGACATCGTTATAAGAGCGACCGTACCACCAACCGAAATATCGATACCACCTGTTATCATTACGATTGTAAGACCACAAGCAACTACAATCAGATACGAATTGTTGTTAAAAATATCAAGGAACTGCTGCGGATTAAGGAAGCCGCCTCCCCAAATAAGCATTGCCAAAATGTACATTCCAAAGAACGTACAGATTGTTATGGTAAGAAGGAGCTTTGTGTTTGAAACAGGCAGCTTCGATTTGTTATTAAGTGTTTTCTGTGCTGTTGCCATAACTATATCCTCACTGCTTTTTTACCTGAAAGGCTGTTGCGAAGCTTCTGGAAAGCTTCCTTAACAACCGGAGAACCAATAACAACAATAAAGATGATAACTGCTGCCTTATATGCTTTAACTGCGGTTGAAGAAACCTTCATCGCATACAGAGTCGTCGTAAGAGTCTGTATGATGTACGCACCGATAATTGATCCTGCAAGTTTGAACTTACCGCCACCAAGTGAGTTACCTCCGATAGCTACTGCAAGGATTGCATCCATTTCGATATCGATAAGGATTGTCTCATGGTTTATAAGACCAATACGACAAACATTCATTGAACCAGCAATTGTTACACACACGCCAAGAATCAGGAATACCGACATCTTCATCAGCATCGGGTTAATACCGTTCAGTCTTGCCGCCTTTTCATTGATACCGACAGCCTGAATATAAAGACCCAAGTTCGTAAACTTAAGCAACAGGTTTATCAGGATTATGAAAATGATAACGATGATTATTGGGCTTGGAATCGGGATACCGGGGATAAATCCACCAAGACCGCTCAAAAGCGGACTCTCTACGTTTGGAGTTGCACCACCGTTTATCCAGTAAGCGATAGGACGACCTGCCGTAAACAGAATCAATGATGCAATCATCGGCTGAATGTTGAACTTCGCGATAAGAACACCATTCAAAAGACAGAACAAAATCGCGACGAAACAAGCAACAACAAGTGCAAGAAGGATAACTGGAACAGTTATCGTGTTTGCGCGAAGAATCTTTACAAACACACTACCCGCAATAGCTGCCGAAGCACCAATCGAAATATCCTGTCCTTTTGTGGCAGACGTTATGAGCGTCATACCGATTGCAAGAATTACAAGCTCCGAAGCTCCGTTCAGAATACTTACAAGGTTTCCTGAAAGAACGGAGTTTCCCATATTATTTTCTCTTATAGAGATTGAAAAAAAGCTGGGGTCACGGATAAGGTTGAACACGACAAGTATCAACAGCGCAAATACCGGAATTGCCAGCTGGGACTGAGTAAACTTTTTCAGCTCCCGCGATAAAACGAATTTCTTACTCATTGTGGGCACTTCCTCCTGCGATTGTACGCATTATTTTATCCTGAGAAAGCTCATCATCTCTAAGCTCACCAACGATATTGCGGTCTCTCATGACGACAAGCCTTGAACAAACGTTGAGCATCTCCTGAATCTCAGAAGAAATGAACGTAAGTCCAACACCCTTTTCTGCAAGCTTAAGAACCTGCTTCTGAATCTCAACCTTTGTACCAACATCAATACCGCGTGTAGGTTCATCAAGGATAAGATACTGTGGGTTCGTAAGCAGCCAACGAGCAAGAATAACTTTCTGCTGATTTCCACCAGAAAGCGCCTTTATCGGTGTATCTTTTGAAGCTGTCTTGATTTGGAGCAGCTTTATGTATTCGTCCGCGAACTTCTCTGCTTCTGCTTTGCTGAATGGCTTAAAGAAGCCTTTCAAAACCTGAAGCGCAAGGATTATGTTCTCGCGGACGGACAAATCTTGAATAATACCGTCGCCCTTTCTGTCTTCTGGAAGATAACCAATACCGTTTTTCATTGCATCAAGCGGCTTGTTAATCTTAACCTCTTTTCCACCGATTTTTACCGTTCCGCCGGTTACGCGGTCAGCCGCAAAAATCGCACGGACGCTTTCACTTCGTCCAGAACCAAGAAGACCTGTAAAGCCATTGACCTCACCTTTCATCGTCCTGAAATTGAACGGTTTTACACCTTCAGCACTTGAAAGATCGTAAGCCTCGTAAACGGCTTCTTTATCGCCCTCGTAAACTTTTTTCTGCGCCTTAAGCTTTGAGATATCCTCAAGGTCTTTACCAAGCATGGCAGAAATAAGGTCTACTTTCGGCAAATCTTTTATTTCATATTCTCCAACAAGCTCACCGTTACGAAGAACTGTAATCTTGTCGCAGACTTCATATACCTGATCAAGGAAGTGTGTAATAAAGATGATTCCTACTCCGCGTGACTTCAAATCCCTCATAAGAGAGAACAGAAGCTCTACTTCACGTTCATCAAGTGATGATGTAGGCTCGTCCAGAATAAGAACTTTACATTCCATATCAACAGCACGGGCAATAGCTACCATCTGCTGAACCGCTATTGAACATGTACCAAGCTGTTGAGCAGCTTTTACTGGAATCTTTAATTTTTGTAATATTTCGTCCGCTCTTTTTTCTTGCGCACGCCAATTAATGAAGTGGTACTTACCACGTCCGATAAACATATTTTCTGCTACTGTCAGATTAGGACAGAGCGTTATTTCCTGATATACAGTACTGATGCCTAAATTCTGGGCATCCTGCGGCGAACGGATAGAAACCGCATTATCTATTCCTTCAATACGTATTTCACCGGAATCCATTGTATAAACACCGGTTAATACTTTTACCAGTGTTGATTTTCCTGCTCCGTTCTCACCCATCAAGGCATGGATTTCACCTTTGCACAGGGTAAAATCAACATTACTCAGAGCCTTAACTCCAGGGAATGTCTTGGATATTCCACGCATGGATAAAACAACATTATTGTTCATTGATAATTACCACCTATTTTAATTATGGGGTATAAAAATGCGGCGTAAAATATGTGGGAAATACACACTTTACGCCGTACATCAGCATTGATGCCGGAAATATCCCGGCATCAGTTCTTTATAACTTAGTCACCAAGACCGTATGTATCGATGTCAGCCTGTGTAAGTGTCTTAGCATCGAAACCTTTTTCTTCGTTGATAACTTTCTTTGATGGAACTTTACCTGACTTGATGTAACCATCAATCAGCTTTGCCTGGAATGGTGAGCACTGTCCATCATAGTTCCAGTTACCTGCGAGAAGCTCACGGAGAGCCCACTTGTTGCAGTCGAATCCCATAACGATTACGTCACCGTTTACACCGTGTGTAATACCAGCTTCGTCAAGAGCAGCTACAGCACCCTTAGCCATACCGTCGTTCTCAGCATAGATAACATTGAATTTCTCGCCTGAGTTGATTACAGACTCTGTGATCTTCTTTGCCTCAGCCTCGTCCCATGTAGCTGTCTGCTGAACAACTTTCTTCATTGTTCCCTTAGCAAACTGTGCATCGAGAGCGCCTGTGCGTCCGATCTGAGCATCTGAACCCATAGCACCCTGGATATGGATTACGTTGTACTCAGGAAGCTTCTGAGCGAGAAGCCAATTAACAGCTGTGTCACCTTCGTTAGCCATGTCAGAAACAACTGCGCACTCATAAAGGTCTTCGCTTGTGTTGATCATGCGGTCAAAAAGGAAAACTTTGATTCCGTTTTCTTTTGCTGATTTGAGAACTGTGTCCCATCCGTCTGTTGCAGCAGCAGAAATAAGAAGATAATCTACACCGTCTGTGATGAACTGTTTTGCAGCATTGAGCTGTTCATCGTTCTTAAGGCTGTAGTATGTCTTTGCCTCATAGCCATTGTCTTTGTTGAAAACTGTCTCGAAATCTTTTACGTTAGCAGCACGATATCCTGACTCTGACGGTGGGTTGTTAACGATACCAACTTTGATAAGGTTTGATTTTGCTTCTTTTCTTCCACCTGCGAAAATAGGAGCAACCAGCATAAGAGCCATAAGAACCAACAAGAATTTTTTCATAAATTCCTCCTCTTGAAAAAATAAGAACAATTGATATTTTCCGCTTAGGGCTGACGAAAGTCTTCCCTCTCTTTCGATTTGCCACTTATTCGGATATTGGCATAATAAGTCGAAATAAATTGGAAGTACATGAAATAAATTATCAATTTGGTATGATTTTTTATGAAAAAAAATAATTTTTTAGCCTATTTTGTTGATTTTTGAACTGATTTTTAACCAAAAACTTTATTTTTTTCCGAAAAAGTTAGAAAAAATACGGGGATGTCAAGACACGCTACGCTCATGGTCTTGACGTACTCGTTTTGTACGAACCACAAACTGCATAAAAAAAGCGGCACCTTTCAGCACCGCCTTTTTGTTTTCCCTTGTGGATGTCTTCTAAATCCAATTTTATACTACAGTGAAAAACCTTTGCCGTACATACATTTTTTTTCAAAATTTGTACAACTTCTTCACAAAATCTCGTGATGTATAACCAAAAAGGTTAAATATTTTCCGAAAAGTTCGTTTTTTTCAGTTTGCATTATGATGAACGTCTCTTTTTCGTGCTGTTGTATTCATATAAAGAGTTTGATATAATCACTTTATCACAGACAAAAGAGGTTAAAGATGCCTAAGATAGAAGTCAACGAAAAACTTTTTTTCAACCTGCTCGACGAAAAATACGATTACGATACACTTGAAGCCAAACTCACATGTGGTAAAGCAGAGCTCGATGAAAAACCGGACACGTCAAAGCCGGAAAACGAGCGCGTTATTAAAATAGAACTCAACGATACGAACAGACCTGATCTTTGGTCTACAGGTGGAATTGCCCGCCAGCTTCGTCTGCACAGAACAGGAAAATCAGCTGATTACAGCTCATTCCTTTCATATAAAGGAAAACTTAAAGATTTTGGCAACCGCGTTGTAACGGTTGATCCTGATCTTAAAGATATCCGCCCATACATGACGGCATTCGTTATTTCTGGCAAGCCGATAGACGAGCCTATGCTCCTCGACATCATCCAGACACAGGAAAAACTTTGCTGGAACTACGGTCGCAAACGCCGCTCAATTTCAATGGGTGTATACCGCTCTGCACAGGTTAAATGGCCTGTTAACTACCATGCGGTTGACCCTGACAAAACGTCGTTTGTTCCGCTCGCTTGCGACGCACCTATGACATGCCGCCAGATTCTTACCGACCACCCGAAAGGAAAAGAATACGGCTGGATTCTTGAAGGCAAGGCAAAATTCCCGCTTCTTAGCGATGCAAATGGCGAAACAATGTCTATGGCTCCTATCATCAACAGCGCGACACTCGGTGCCGTAAAAGTTGGCGACAGCGACCTTATGGTAGAGATGACAGGTACTGATATGGCAGGACTTCTGCTCGCAACGAACATTGTTGCATGTGACTTCGCGGATGCAGGCTATACAATCCTTCCTGTTCAGGTAAAACATCCGTATGATACTGGCTTTGGAAAAGACCTTGTAACGCCTTACTACTTCCAGGAGACAACTGACGCAAAGCTTTCAGCAGTTAACAAACGCCTTGGTGTTGAGCTTACTGCTGATGAAGTTGTTGAGTCTCTTGCAAAGATGGGCTGTTCAGCAACAGTTACAAAAAAAGATGGCGACACAGTTTTCACACTGACTCCGCCACCATATCGCAACGACTTTTTGCATGAAGTTGACGTTATTGAAGATATCATGATGGGTAAGGAGCTCTCATTCTTTGCCCCGGAAAAGCCGCATGACTTTACAATAGGTCGTCTTCTTCCTGTAACGCTTTTGAGCCGCAAAGCAAAAGAGCTTATGGTTGGTATGGGATATCAGGAAATGATATTCAACTATCTTGGCTCAAAGAAAGACTTCATCGATAACATGAACATTGACGCTTCTGGCGTTATAGAGATTGCAAACCCGATGAGCGAGAACTATCAGTTCGTAAGGCCGTCTATAATCGCTTCTCTTCTTTCTGCAGAAGCTGGTTCTGCAAACGCAGTTTATCCGCACAAGATTTTTGAGACTGGAAAGATTGCGTTCCTTTGCGAAGAAGAGAACACAGGCACGAAAACGATTCAGAGCCTTGGCTTCCTTACAGCTTCCGGCGACGCAAACTTCAATACAGCCGCCAGCGAGGTCGCCACACTTATTCACTTCCTCAACCACGAGTATGTGGTTTCAGAAGCGAATGACCCGCGCTTTATCCCTGGTCGTCAGGCAAATATCATGAAAGATGGCAAAGTAATCGGTATTTTTGGTGAAGTTCACCCACAAGTTCTTGAAAACTGGCAGATTACAGTTCCGTGCGTCGCCGGTGAAGTGAACCTGGAAGAGCTTCTGTAGTTTTCCGATTCCGACGCCACCCAGCAGCCCGTTTCTGGGTTCTGGTTGCGTGAGTAACTATTACAAAGACGAAAAAA
>JAEEGK010024269.1_pt1 | contig 12587 bp, 8 predicted proteins | sample 8958771 | NCBI WGS metagenome assembly JAEEGK01 (sample SAMN16246547, study PRJNA631951) | gut metagenome | biome: gut microbiome; feature: rumen; material: SC-attached | host: Bos | place: Iran: Karaj | collected 2018-10 | reverse complement strand
ATTAAATAAGTTAACTAAGAAAAATATAAATAATAATAATATATATTATTTTACACCAACAAATTCAAATTATAGAAAATCATTTTATTTAAATAATACTAATGAAGAATGTGATAATTTTAATGATAAATTTTATAATCATTTATCAATGAAATCATATGTTTTTAAAGAAAAAAAGAGAAAAAAACAACATTCAAATTTTTATATATCCCAAAGAATAAATAATAAAAAAACTATAAACAATTATTATAATAAAGAAATAACAGTAAAAATACAATCATTTAAAAGTGAGAATCATTCAATTTTTGATTTATCTTTCTTAGATAATTTAATTGAAAAAGAAGCAAAATATCAAAATGAAATAAATATTAATTATATATATAAATTTAATGAAATAGACACAAAGTTCAGAGCCCAAATTTTTTGTTTAATATGTTCAATATGTGAAAATTTAGGATATAAAAGAGATACATATTATTTATCAACTTATAATATTGATAGATATTGTTCAAAAATAAGTCCTAATGAAAAAATAAATAAAGAAAAATTAGTTTTAATTGCTTTAACTTCATTAGCAATTTCAGCTAAAATGGAAGAAGTACAAATTGTTAAATTAAATGAGTATATAAAAATATTAAATGAATTAAATGAAAAAGAAAAAATAAATTCAATTAGTACAACTGATATTATTTCATTAGAAAAAAAAATGATGATTGAATTTAAATGGAAATGTAGTCCTAATACATTAAATTTATGGTTAAATTGGCATATTTGTCAATGGGATCTTTTTATTGAAACAATTGAAGAAAATTTTTTAAAAATGAAATCTGCTTATGATGAAAATATTGTTTTTTTTAAGAAAAAAGATAATAATTCTTATTTGTTTTATAGACAAATAACTCAAATTGTTGATTTGATATATTTAGATTATTCTAATTTATCTTATGAAAAACAATATTTAATTATTGGTGCTCTTTTTGTTATTTTAAAAAATAATTATGATAAAATTAGAAATAATACTTATGTTAGTGTTTTTGAGGATTTTGTTAAACAAAGTTTTGGAGAAGATATTTTAGATGATAATTCTTTTACTTTATCTATTAAATATGTTCAAAAGATTAGTAAACATTTTATTCAAAATAATTTATTTTCATATGAACTTCCTATTTCATATCAAATTGAGAATGAAGAAATTAAAAATAATAATTTTGAAGATTTTGTTTCATATCAAATTTATAATGAAAATTTATTTGATTATTCATTTGTATCATTGAATAATGAAGATTATTAAAATGATGTAATAATTATTAGAAAAATATAAATATTGTATTTTTATTTATTTTTTAATTATTTATTTAAAATGCAATCTTTAAAAATACTCCAGGAAAAATATATTCAATTTATAATATAATTAAGTAATTAATCTCATGAATATCAAAATAATAAAAATAAATTTTAATTAAAGAATAAATAATATATATAAAATAACAAAAAAGATTTAAAATAATTGTAAGAAAAAAAATAAAAATTATTTGAAATTATTATTTAAATAATCCTAATTAAAAATAATTATAATATATAATAAATCAAAGATAAAACAAAGAATAAATGAAAAATGATAATGAAGAAAATTTAAAAATGTTTGAAAATATAGGAAATCATCAAAACTTCTCTCGTTATTCAGGAGAATTAAACAGAGTATTCAAAGATAGATCATTTGAAAAATTTTATGGTAATTTAGTATCAAATAGAAAACACAAAAGTGATGATTTATTAAAATATTTTGGAGGAACTGATGATGAAATAAAAAGATTTAATACATATACTGAACAAAGACAATTTAATCCAATACAATATAAAAAATTTTTAAAAGAATTAAATTTAGAAGAAGAAAAAGAAAAAGAAAAATTAAGAACTTATAGAAATCAATTTAAAATAACAAAAGAAGAAGATGAAAATGTAATGAGAGAAAAAGAAGAAAAAAGGAAAAAAATAAGAAAAGATAGATTATATTTTAAATATCCAGATATGGGAAAATATAAACCAAATTATAGATCAGTTCGTAAAAATTTACCAAGAATTTATTTAAGTAAATATCAATTTGATCCTGTTAAAAAATATCCAATTGAAGGAAGAAATTTATGGCCAATTAAAAAAGATGATATTCCAATTAGATTAACAACATGTGAAAAGTTTATTAATGATATGAATTTAACAAATGAAGAAAAAGAAGAAATTAAATTATCAAAAACATATGATTTTTCAAAATTTAGTAAATTACCAATTACTAATAAAGTAAGAAGATTTGATTATTATACTTCAAGAAAACCATTAAATGAAGAACCAATAACAAAAAATGTTGCAACTTTAGATCTTCCAAGTACTTGTTCACCACAATATATAAAAGGATTAATTCAATTTCATAGAATGTCAACTGATATTGAAAATACTAAATTTATTCCTGATCCTGATAAAATTAAAGATCCTAATCCTCCTCTTGGTATGTATAAACCAAATTATCGATATTTAGAAAATAATTATAGAGATATTTATATTAAGAGACATCCTCTTATTAGTAAACAAAGTCAAGTTAAGAAATTAATGTATAATTATAAAGTTCCTGTTGATTATCAAATTGTAGATAAATTAAATTTGCAGGAAAAAAAATAAGGTTTTTATTTTTTTGGTTTTGTTGTTTTTTTTTTGTTTGTTTTTTTGTTAGTTTTTATTTTTGTTATTATTTTTGTTTTTATTTTTGTTTTGGGGTTTTTTTATTTATTGATTTTTAATTTTAACAATTATTATTCTTTTTTATTTTGAATTTTTTATTTGTGAGTTTTTTATTCTATTTTTTAAATTTTTTTTTGTTTTTTTTTATTTATTTTTTAATAAATGAAAATTAAAATCATAAACTATTTATATTGATTTTAATATTATAACAATTTATTTACATATTTATTTATACTTTTTTTATTCTAAATACAAATTTTAAATTAAATTTTAATTTATTATAATTCAAAATAAAAACATATCATAACTATAATATTAGATAAATAACAAATTCCTTTTTTTACTAATTATTTATAGATATTTTAATTGAAACTAAAGATAAATATTTTAATCTTCGAAACTACTAAAAGATTTATTTACATTATCCTCATTATCATGTTGTTTACTTCTTGATCTCTCTTTTTTTTTCTTTTCACATTTTGTAATTTTAAATAATATTTTATTCTTCTTTTTATTATGTTTTTGTTTTCTATAAATATGAGAAAAATTATTTCCTTTAGTTAAATTATTAACAAGAGAGACATCAAAAATAAAAGGTAAATTATTCATATATGAATTTAATTGTTCACTTTCTTTTTGATTTAATTTATAATATTTTGTAACTTGTTTAATAAAAATATCTCCTTGAGAATTTAAAAAGTTAGCATATAAATCTCTAATTCCTTCTCTACTAAAAAACCATAATAAAAAATGTGAATTAAATGATTTAAAAGTTAAATTTTCATTTGTATTACTATCATAAAAATTAGAAGGAGGAAGAATTCTTCCTCTTATTAATGAAATATAAAATGAATAATCTTTTGAATTTTTATTTATAGATAATGATTTTTTTTTATTTTCTTCTATTAAATATTGACGAAAAGTTCTAATTATTTTTTTATCAATTGTTTCTCTTTTAGCATAATGTGGTTTAAAACTTGATAAAAAAGGTAATTGTTTATATAATGTTAATTCATCGTTATTTATATTTTCATCATTATTAATTTTTTCAAAAAAAACTTTTTGATTGTGAATATTATTTATTATTGGTTCATTTATTATTGTTGGATTTTCATTTTGTTTTTGAAAATATTCTATATTTATACTTGGATCAAATATAATATTTTTTTGATTTTCATTTTCTTTTATTTTTTCATTTAATAATAGTTTATTTTTTTGATGTATTGTTTTATTACCTTTTGTTGGTTCATCTATTATAAAATTATCTTCTTTTTCTTCATTGTATAAATATTTATTAAATGCTTTATTTAGTTCATATTGAAATTTTTTATTATATTTTTTAATAAAATCTTTATTTTTAATTTTATCTGGATTTCTTATTATTTTTTCACAATATTTATTTTTCTTAACCCAATTATAACTTTTTACCCTTTTTATTAATGGTAAAAATTTTTCATCATAAAATTTAATTGCTTCTTGTAATTTATCTCTTTGTAATAAGTTGAAAAATTTTAATTTCGTAATAAGATATAACAAAGAGGAATTTAATTGAAAAAAATAATTACCGAAATTATTTTCAATTAAAGATATTATTTCATCGAAATTAGAAGAAAGATAATTAGATTTAATTTCATTTTCTAATTCATTTATAATAGAATTTACATTTTCATTATTCAGAAAATTTAAAAAAATATCATTATCTTTAATATTAGAAACCTGATTAAAAGAATTTTGGAAAGGTTCTGTTGGATTTATGTTATTTTTTTCTAAATCAAAATAATCACTATCAGAATATTGATCTTGATTTTTTAAAAAATTATCTAAGTCATTATTCATCTTTATTTATTTTTATCTTGATATTAATATTTTAAAAACACAATAAAAATTTTCAGTTTAAAATAGGTTTTTTTTTAAAAAGAAAATATTATAGTTAAATAAATTCATATAAAAAAATTTAAAACTATTTAATTTTATTAACGATTAACTCATTAAAAACTGATCATTTCTTTTATTCATAGAAAATTGAATAAAATCATCTCTTAATTTAAAATAATCAATAATTTGTGGATTTTTCTCACATAAATCTTTAAACAATTCAAATGTAACCATTGAATTATCTAAACTATTAAAATCTTTTGAATTTTCTATTTGTTTAACTAAATCATTAATAATTTTCATATAATAATTTTTTATATTTTCAGGATTAAACCAAGTTTTTAAATTTTCAACAAAACCATCTTTTAAAAAATTTTGTTCAGTATCTTTTTCATTTAAAGATTCTTTTAAAACTTTAGTAAATCCACTTAAAATAATTGCTAAATAAACAGAAAAAGTTTCACAAAATCTATTATAAGTCATATCTTTCTCTAATAAATTAACTTCTTTATTAGAATAATTAACACATTTAATACATTCAAATAATATTTTTTCTCTTTCTTCAACTAACATAGTATCTTTTAAAGTAAAAGGACACATTAATAATTTAAATATTAAACAATTTGTAGTTTCATTAAAATTAAATAAAGGAAAAATTCCTTCTAAAAAATTTTTAACTACATTTTGATCTTTAAAATCTTTTCCAAGAGCTTCTCTATATTTATCTTTTTGTGATTTTAAATATTTTAAATGAATTATATCATCTACTATTTCAAGATAAGTTTCATTGTCTATTTTTAAATTTGATTTATTTTTTAAATCATTTCCACCATGTATATGTTTAAATAATAAATTATCAATATCTTGTTTTGTTAATGTTATTAAACATTTTGTTGAAAAGACTTCTCTTAAATATTCTTCTGGTGTTAATGATCCTCCACAACATGCTCCTCCCATTATAAATATTTATTTAAAATGACTTTCATTTAATTAAAAATTTTTTTTAATTGTTTTTTATTTATTATTGATTAATTTATTCTTTTGAAATTTTTTTTATCATTATTATTATTTGATAATTTAATTTTTTTTTATTTTTAATTTTATTATAATTAAAATATTTGATATTGTTTTTATTCTTTGTAAATACCTATTTATCAATTCAATTTGTTAATAAATAATTTTTTTATTTATTAATTAAAATTAAAATTAAATAAATTAGAAACGAATAAATTAAAATTTATTTTATATTTTGTAACTGAACTTATACTATAATTGGTGAATTTTTATATAAACAATAACATATCATTTCATTGTTCAAAAAAAAAGTAATTCTTTTAAATTATGACCTTAATAATTCTTTAATTTCAATTTTTTCGATCAAAAAAAAACATAATATAACATAATTTTCTAAAGAAAACAACATATAAAAAATTATTCATTTTTTAAAATTAAATATATATAAGGCGATAAAACAATAAAAATTAATAAATAAAAAAATAAAAAATGTGCCAACCAAAAAACAGTAAAAATCCACAACCAAAAAATAACAACAAATCTTCATATAAAAGACCATATAATAAATTTAACCAAAGAAAAAAAACATATAATAACGATAACATGAGTCAAAATTTAGAAAATCAATTACAAGATAATAAAACGTCTTCAGAATTATATTCAAAAAACTATAAACAAGAAGATAATAATACAACCCAAAATCAAACATCATTAAATATAAATGAAAAACCATTTTATAGTAAAAATTACAGAAAATATTCAAAAGATTATTCAGCAGATTCAACAAGTAATGAAGATAAAGATGAAAAAATAATAAATAAACAAAATAAATTACCATATAAAAGTAATGCAAATGATTTTAAAATAAAATACAAAACTGAATTATGTAAATATTTTGAAATAAATGGTTATTGTAAATTTGGTGATAATTGTGCTTATGCACATGGAAAAGAAAATTTAAGATCAAAAGTTACTAATTCAACTGCTTATAGAAGTAAGAAATGTGTTCAATTTTATACTTATGGTTTTTGTCCTTATGGAAATAGATGTCAATTTGCTCATGCTTTAAAAACTAATATTATTAATAATCCTTATGATAAAAATATGAGTTATACTAAAACTATGGAAACTCTTTCTAAATTAGAAAATGTTGAAAATATTAAAACTCTTTTTGAAAAACCTAGATTGAAAATTTTTGAAAGTTTTGCTCCTAATTATGAAAATACTAAAAGTGAATTGTTTGATGATATTAAAAGTCTTACTTATGAAAATAATGAGATTTATTGTTAAAAAAAAGGTTGAAAAACGTATTGTTTTTTTATTTTGGGCTTTTATTTTATTATCAAAAATGAAATATTTAAAACAAAGAAATATAGTAAATGATTATAAAGATTTGTAAATTGGAATATTAAATAAATAGATAGTTTGATATCTATTTTTATAAATAGTATAATTCATTTAATATTATTATTTTAAATATAATTTGAAATTTTCATATTTTAAAAAAAACTGTTTTTTTTTTAATTAAAAAATTAATTATAAAAATAATTAATATTATAAATTAATAAATAAATATATAAAAAAATTAATAATTAAAAATCAAATATAAAAACCTCACTTAAACAATTATCTCCCTAAAAAAAAATAAAAAAAAATAAAATTCAAAAAAAAAAAAAAAATGAGTAAAGTAGCCTATTACTTCAACAAAGAAATCGGTAACTTTTACTACGGTCCATATCATCCAATGAAACCACTTCGTATGAAAATGACACACGAAATGTTAAGAGCATACAACGTCCTCCCAAAATTTAATCGTATAATCCCAGAAGACCATCCTGACTTTACCTCAAAAATCGATTTTACAAATTTCCACAGTGACGAATACATAAATTTCTTAATGACAGTAACTCCAGAAAATATGAATCAAATGCAAGAACAACTCCTTTATTATAGTATAGGAGATGATTGTCCCATATTTTATGGTTTAGGTGATTTTTGTCGTATGAGTGGAACAGGTTCTGTTTTAGGAGCACATTTCATTAATGAAGGATGGTCAACAACAAGTATTAATTGGTGTGGTGGTTTACATCATGCAAAAAGAAGTGAAGCTATTGGTTTTTGTTATTTAAATGATTGTGTCCTTGCAATTTTAGAATTATTAACAAGACATCAGAGAGTAATGTATATTGATATTGATGTTCATCATGGTGATGGTGTTGAAGAAGCTTTCTTTTGTACTGATAGAGTACTTACTTGTTCTTTTCATAAATTTGGTGATTATTTCCCTGGTACTGGTAGTATTAATGATATTGGTGCTGGTGTTGGTAAATATTATGCTGTTAATTTCCCTTGTTATGAAGGTATGGATGATATTAGTTTTGAACATATTTTTCAAAGTACTGTTAGTAATTGTGTTGAAAAATTTAAACCAGAAGCTATTGTTTTACAATGTGGAACTGATTCTTTAAGTGGTGATAGATTAGGTTGTTTTAATTTGTCTATTAAAGGACATAGTATTGGTGTTAGATATGTTAAAACTCTTGGTATTCCTTTTATGCTTCTTGGAGGAGGAGGATATACTTTAAGGAATGTTCCAAGAGCTTGGACTAATGAAGCTGCTTTGGCTTTAGATATTGAATTAGAGGATGATATGCCTAAACATGATTATTTAGAATATTTTTATCCTGAATATAAATTAAATATGCCTGTTTCTAATATGGAGAATGTTAATACTCCTGAATATCTTAATAGTATTTTAGAACAAATTGATGATCATTTGAAAAATATTCATATTAGTACTCCTGATTTAAATTTAAATAAAGGATGGGTTGATCCTTCTCCTGTTAAGGATTTTAATCCTAAGGATAATCAACAAGAGTTTATTGATAAACATCCTGATGAGAAATTTGAGGAAAAAAATAGTGTTCCTTTGAAGTATGTTGAAAATTTTGAAGATGATAAAAAGAATTAAAAATATTATTTTGTTAAAATTAAAATTGGTATTATTTTTTTTTGTATTATGATGAGAGGATTAAATGCTCTTTTTTTTATCTTTAAATAAATGAATACATTGAAATTTTATATTTAATTATTAAATACATCTTATTATAATATTAATTACATTTAATGATTATTTTTATTTTTTCATAATAGAAAAAAATATATTAAATAAAGTAATTTTTTCATTTTAAAATAAAAAAAAAATAAATAATTAAAAAAATATTTGAAAATTAATTATATTATCAATTTAATAAATAATTTTTTATTTCATAAGGATATGAGTGAAGGAGAAAATGTTGAACCACAACCTCAAATGCAAGAAGGAATTCAATTAGATAAGACATCAGCAATAACTCAAGTATTAGAAAAAGCATCAACAAGAGGAGTATTAGTAAAAGGAATAAGTGAAGTATGTAAAGCATTAGAAGCTCAAAAAGTAAAAATAATATTTTTAGCATCAGATTGTGATAGTACAGATTATAAAAATTTAATTAATGCACTTGCAAATCAAATGAAAGTTCCAGTTGTTGAAGTTGATAAATGGGAATTTTTAAAAGATGCTTGTCATTTAGGTTTAACTTCAGAAAAAATTAGAAAAGCTGCTGCTGATAAAGGAAAAGGTGAAGCTAAAATTAAACCTAAATGTTCTTCTTGTGCTATTCTTGATTGGGGGGAAGAAACTAATGCTAAAAAATTTTTAGAAGAATATATTAAGAATAAAGCATCATAAAATAATGTAATTTTTAAAAGGGATTTTTTAAATTTTTAAATTTACTTTTTTTGTCTTTTTTTTTTTTTTTAAAATTATGATATTGTTTTTTTAAATTTATTTTTTACAAAACTAATTTATTCTAAATTAATTAAATTTTAAAAAATATGAGTTCTATTATCTTAGGTGAAATAGGGGAATCATTTCCATTAATAAATGGGAATGATTTTATTAATACAATAGAATCATTAATACCTGAATATAAATTTTCATTAAAAGATATAATAATAATTGATCAAAGAGGAATAAATTTAGAAAATATATATTTAGAAAATGATAATAAAGATAATAAATTATATTTATTTTCAAAAAAAGAAAATAATGAAAGTATATTAAAAACAATTGATATAATAATAAAAAAAATGATATCATCTTTATCATTTCCAATATCAATAAATCAAAATAATTTACCAGATATTCATGCAAATTATAATCTTTTAGAAAAGGCATCTTCATTTTTAAAATATATTGAACCAACTGAAATAAAAAATACTTTTGAAAAAATGTTAGAATTTTTTGAAAATTTTAAAATAATATATTCAACAATGAAAGTAAATAATAATTTATGTGAAAAAATAAAAGAAAATTATCAAAATCAATATTATGGAATTAATATATTAATAAAACATATAAATTCAATATCAGAAAATTGTGATAAATCAAGACAAGATGTAATAAATGAATATAATAAAATGATAGAAATAAAAGAAAAATCAATTAAATTATTTAATGAATCAATAGAAAAATTAAAAATAACTGAAATACATAAAAAAATGCAAACATCAAATAAAAAATATTTAATAGATTTATATTATGATGAAAATAAAATGACAACATGGAAAGAACAATGTTTAAAAGATTCTTCACATATATTTGATTCAATAAAAGAAAAAACTGGAATTTTTTTTAATGAAAGTAATAAAATAATGAATGAAAATTCTAATACAATTCCATTAATAAAAAATGAAATAAGTTCATTAAGTAATGAATTTGATAATAAATTTAATGAATATGAAAATAAACCAATTTCAATATTTAATGAACTTTCAAATGATTTTTTAGAATTTAAAAAATCTTTAATTACTATTGTTGATATTTTAACTGTTAAAGTAATTGATAATGAAGATAATAAAAATTTAATTGAAATTAATGATAAAAATTTTGATGAAGCATGTAATAATATTAAAAATTTAAAAATAAAATATAATTCTTTTAATATATTAACAAATTTACAAAATGAATCTGATCAAATAAATGATTTAACTTCTAAAATGAGAAAAGGTTTAGAAGATTTTTCATTAAAAATTAATAAAATATTTATAACTTTTTTAGAAATAGAAAATAATTTATTAACAATTAATCAAAAATTTATTCATTTAAAAAAAAGAATTTTAAATTTAAATGAAACATTTATTCAAATACAAAATCCATCATATTTTCCAAAAGCGTATCAAGCATCAGTTGAAGAAATAAAAAGAAGAATAACATTTAATAATTCATTAAATAATGATTTAAATTTATTAAAAAAACAAATAAAAAATGAAAATGAAAACAGAAAAATTTTTATTCAAAATTATGGAAAATATTTACCTTTAGAATTTTTTCCTTGTTTAAAATTTACTGAAGTTAATTTATCATATGAAATTCAAAATGGAAATGAATTAAGTCAATTACCAGATTTATTAACAGAAGAAGATTTAGAAAAAACTAATTTTGGTACTAATAATTTTTGTTTAATTGTACAAAATGAATATAATAAATCAAATAAAAATGATACTCAAAATAATTTTGATAAAAAAAATTATTATGAAAAAATTTTACAATTTTTACAAAATGAATATTTAAAAACTGAACAAAGTTTTGAAAAATTATCAGAAAATTTTCATGAAACTTTATCAATTAAAGAAAGAGAATTAAGAGAAAAAAAATTTGAATGTGATAATTTATCTAAATTTATTAATAATAAAACAAATAATAAATTAGAGAATTGTCCAATGTGTTATGAAAGTGCATTAAAATCAAAAGAATATACAAATTGGGATTCATTTGTTAAAGATTTAAAAAAAAAATTAAATGAAAAAGAATTAATTATTAAACAATTAGAAAGTAAATATAAAAGTTTAGTTACTCAAACAAATCAAATGAAAAAAACTTTTTTTAATCATATGAATACAATGATTTCACAAAAAAATGCAGAAATACAAAATAAAATTAAAGATAATAAAATAAATAATATTTCTTCTAATAATGATAATGAATTACAAAAATTAAAAGATTTATTTGAAAATGAAAAAATAAAATATAATAATTTAATATCAGAAAATAAAATATTACAATCAAAATTAGAAAATTCAATAGAAGAAATTAAAAAAAAAGAAAAAAAATATGAAATAATAAAAAATAAATTAGATATAACTAATGAGAAATTATTAGAAATAATAAAAGATAATCAAGGAATAAAAAAAGAAAATGAAATATTAATACACGAAAAAGAAAAAATATATAAAAAATTTTTACAAACTGAAAATTTATTAAAAATATCACAAGAAGTAATAAATGAAGAAAAACAAGGTAAAAATTCATTAAATAGTAAAATAGAAATTTTAGGTAAAGAAATACAAAATAATAAAAAACAACATAATGAAGAAATATCATTATATAAAAAGAAAATAAATGAAGTAAATATGAATAATTTTATACAATATAAAAATATATCAAAAGGAAAAAGATGTATTTTTGTACCTCAATCAGAAGGAATTTATGCATGTATTAATTTATCAGAAGATATTTTTCCAAATGATCCAAAAAGAAAAGATAAATTTTTTAAATGTAATTATTTACTTGATATGTCATCATTTGATAAAGATATGAAAAATTTAATAGTTGAAAATTCTCTTATTGTAATTGGTATTATTGGTGAATATACAGAATATAATACAAAAAAAAATAATAATCCTTTAAATTTACCAGAAAGTAATTTTAATAATAATAGTAGTATATATAGAATGATAACATTAAAAGAAGTTAATTATATAATTGGTTTTCCTGGAGAAGAATTAATATTTAGAAATTATAATAAATTTTCTTTTGATGATACTATATAATTTTCATTAATTAATTAATTAAATATAATTATAGAATATTAAGTAAAAAATTATATTATATGATAAATATAAATTTTTTAATTAATAAATAAAAA
>JAEEGK010024263.1_pt1 | contig 12590 bp, 8 predicted proteins | sample 8958771 | NCBI WGS metagenome assembly JAEEGK01 (sample SAMN16246547, study PRJNA631951) | gut metagenome | biome: gut microbiome; feature: rumen; material: SC-attached | host: Bos | place: Iran: Karaj | collected 2018-10 | reverse complement strand
CATGCCGCCGACGGAGAAACGGTTGCCATCCGTCCCCTGCGCCATCGCCAAAAGCTCTGAATCCAATTCGCGAACGACGCTCAGCCGTCGCCCCAACGCTCCCGTCTTCATGTCCCGTTCGCGCATGCCGTCGATCGTCGTCAGCAGAATCGTCAAATCCGCCCGAATGAGACTGGACACCATGGCGGACAGCGTGTCGTTGTCGCCGACCTTTATTTCATCCACGCAGACGGAGTCGTTTTCGTTGATGACGGGCAGCGCGCCGACGGACAGCAACGACGCAAGACATTCGGATACACAGAGATGCCGTTCTTGATCATGCAGATCCGCCGCCGTCAGCAACAGCTGTGCGCAATGGAAGCCCAAGGCGGCGGATGCCGCCTCATATAGCCCCATCAGCTCACATTGGCCGACCGCCGCATGGGCCTGTTTGGACGCCATGCTCTTCGGACGGACCTTTGTCTTCAACAGCTCCATGCCCGTCGCCACGGCACCGCTTGTCACAACGATGACCTCCAACCCGCGATTGCGCAGCCCTGCGATTTCTTTCACAAGCTCCTCCACACGCTGCCGCGCCGAAACGTTTTCAACATCCATCAGCAGGCGGGAACCTACCTTCACCACAACGCGTTTCACGTTCTTCAGAAGTTTCGCACGTTCGCCATTGTCTGTAAAATCTACTTTCATTCGTATTTTCTCTGATATTGTTTTTTCTAGAGCTTCTAGAGCTTCTAGAGCTTCTAGAATTTCTGAATTTCGCTTTAAGCTTTAAGCTTTAGGCTTTAAGCTAGCTTTGCTCCATGGAATGGATCAAAGCGTCTCTCATAGCCTCCACGGGCGCTTCGCGCCCTGTCCACAGTTCGAAACTGCGGCAGCCTTGATGCAATAGCATGCCGCGGCCATCCGCATTCGGATGACCCGCCTCCCCCGCCAATTTGCGGAAACGCGAACGACCATAGACCATGTCCATGACCGGAAGCCCTTTCGGAAGTTGCTCCACGGGAAACGGCAGCGGATCATCCGCCTTCAGCCCCAATGACGTGCATTGCACCAACACATCCATCTCCGGCAAGGCGGCGGCGATCGCCGCCGTAGCGTCCAACGGCAGAACATCCGCCGCGCCGCCGACGGCGCGAACGCCTTGCGCAAGACGTTCCGCACGCTCCAGCGTGCGGTTGACCAACAGCAACCGTTTCGCCCCATGCAACGCCGCATAGACAGCCGTCGCGCGAGCCGCGCCGCCCGTTCCGAGAAAACAGACGCGCCGTCCATCGAAGCCAAATCCAAACGCTTCTTGCAGAGCGACTTCCAAACCGTATCCGTCCGTGCTGTAGCCTTTAAGACGGCCGCCGTCATTGACCACCGTGTTCACGCTGCCGAGCTTCCGCGCTTCGTCGTCAAGCTCGTCCACTAGCCCCACGGCCGCCTCCTTGTGCGGAATCGTCACATTCCAGCCGCGATGCGTCTTTCGCATCGACTGGAAGGCGTCCGCCAGATCCTGCGGTTCCACATCCACCAACTCATAGCGGGCTTGGATTCCAAGTGTTTGGAATCCAGCCTCTTGCATGGCTGGCGATTTTGAATGGCCGACCGGATGGCCTATCAATCCATAACGTTCCATTGTGGTGTCTTTTCAATATTTGTGGTAGCAAGGCCGTCTCGGCCTTGTCAAGGGCGGGGACGCCCTTGCTACCTCCTGTTTAAAATTACCTCTTATATTCCTTATACTATATAGGTTGTTGACAGGATTTCCATGCATAAGACGAAAAAGAACCGCGAGCAGTCGATTCAAAACTCACTGCGGCATGAGCAGCCTCCTTGGCAATCTCATGGTCGCTTTGCCACCTCATGCTTTATCAAGCGTTCTTTTTGTACCTGAAAACACATCAACTATACAAAAAATGTCAGGCTGCTATACAAAAAATGTCAGGCTGGCCCTCAAAAATGCATGTTTGTACCGCCAGTTGCCCGTCTTTTTTACTCATTGACAACTTGGCACGGTGTTTGCTAATAGTTGGTGACAACGGCGGGGACGCCGTCGCTCCCCCCCATTATTTTCCGTTTTCATTTGTTTTTTGCCATTTACAATGCAAATTTTATTTTGGTTTAATTTTATTTCAATCAATAGATTTCCAATCCATGCGCATCGCAACCGCCATATCAGAAGCCCGCCGCCGCCTTGAAGAAGGCGGCGTGGAAAACGCCGGCCAGGAGGCCGGCTGGCTCGTCTCGCAACTGCTTGGCGACAATCCTGTCGCCATTCCCTGCTCCACGGGAGCGGAATTTCCGCCGCAATTGCAACGCGAACTGGACAACCGCGTCCAACGCCGCATCGACGGCGAGCCGCTCCAATACATCATGGGCGACGTTGATTTCCATTGCGTCAATCTGCTCGTCGGGCCAGGCGTGCTCATCCCACGCCCTGAAACAGAACAACTTGTGGATTTGGCGCTCGATCATCTCGCCATCGACGGTCCTGTTCTCGACCTCTGTACAGGCTCTGGAGCGATCGCGTTGGCCATCGCCGCCTCCCGTCCGTCTCGAACGGTTTACGGAACGGACCTTTCGCCAGAAGCCCTGTCATGGGCGGAAAAGAACCGCCAACGGCTCAAAGCGGATCATGTCACGCTGTTGGAAGGCGATCTCTTCCAGCCGCTTCCACAGGATTTGCGGTTCGCGCTCATCACGGCGAATCCACCCTATGTCTCTCAAAATGAATATGAAACGTTGGATTCCGTCGTCAAAGATCATGAACCGCGGCTCGCGCTCGTCGCCGAAGAGGACGGTTTGGCGATTCTCCGCAAAATCGCCGAAGAGGCTTTCGACCGTCTCCTGCCCGACGGATGGCTGATTTGTGAAATTGGCGACCAACACGGCCCGCGAATGAAAGACATTCTGCAAAACTTGCATTATAGTATAGTAATGGTAAAAAAGGACTACGCGGGGCGTGACCGCTTCGCAATGGCAAAACGATAATGTGGTGGCGCGGTGCGTCCCGCCTGCGCCGTCGGAAGTGGCGCGGTGCGTCCCGCCTGCGCCATGACAAACAACACAAGGCATCATATCATGACATTGTTTTTTCTCAGAATCTTCGCTAAATTCGCGATATGGCTTCGATACAGAGTCCATCTCAGAGGGCTGGAAGACATCAAGAAGCTCGGCAACAAAAGCATCATCTTTTTGCCGAACCATCCATGCCTCATGGATCCTGTCATCGTCTCGACCATGCTCATGAAGGATTTCAAGCCGCGCGCCCTTGTCACGGAGAAGCAAGTCCGCACGACACCCCTTCGCTATCTGCGTAAACAACTCAGAATCTTGGAGATACCAGATCTTGGCATCGTCGGCAAAACTGGCTTCGACAAAGTCGAAAAGCAAATCACGAGCTGCGTCGATGCATTGCGCAACGGCGACAACGTCCTCCTCTATCCAGCCGGCCGCATCTACCGCAGCCGTTTTGAAGATCTCCGCGCCAACGGCGGCGTGAAACGCATCATCGAAATGTATCCGGAAGTCCGCATCGTGCTCGTCCGCACACGCGGCCTTTGGGGCTCCTCCTTCGGCCGCGCCAAAGGCTACCAGACGTCATTCATCGAAACCATCGTCAGCAATCTCAAGGCATTGCTGTCCAATTTCATTTTCTTCATGCCACGGCGTGACGTCTCCGTCGAACTCGTCAACTGCCCGGACGACTTCCCGAAAAACGCGGACAAAGAGACCATCAACCGCTATCTGGAAGCCTTCTACAATGAAAACGCGCCACAAAACCTTTACGTCCCCTACCATTGGTGGGAGAAAGGCGGCGCACGCACCATGCCGGAGCCGGAAAACTACGCGCCCAAAATCAATACATCGGATGTTCCGGACGATGTCCGCAAGACCGTCTATGCGAAAATCCATGAGATGACCTCCAATAAAATCATCCATGACGCGGATCTGCTCGGAGTCAATCTCGGCCTCGACTCTTTGATGATCGCTGACTTGCAGTTGTGGATACAAGACACTTTCGGCTATCAAGTCAACAATCCGGAAACCCTCCGCACCGTCGCATCCGTGCTCATCGCCGCCATCGGCAAGAGCGACGGCATCCAGCCGCTCCGCCCCATCCCGAACGAATGGTTCATCAAGCCGGACAAGACACCGCTGGAAGTTCCAGATGGCACGAAAGTTACGGAAGTCTTTCTGAAAAACGCCGCGAAATTCCCCAACCGCGTCCTTCTTGGCGACCAAAACAAAGGCGTCTGCTCCTATCGGAAGATGGTGCTCGCCATCATGGTTCTCAAAAACGCCATCGAGAAGATTCCGGGCGAACGCATCGGCATTCTCATGCCCGCCTGCATGCCCGTCGTTCTCGTCTATTACGCGGCGTTGTTCGCGAACAAGGTTCCCGTCATGATCAACTGGACGGTCGGTCTGCGCAACATGCGCCACTGCATCAAAAACGCCGCCGTCGAACATATTTTGACGTCGTCCGTCGTCATCGAACAGTTGGAAGGCCGCGGCACGCAATTTGAAGAAATAAAAGACATGTTCATCTATCTGGAGGAGCTCGCCAGCGGCGTCTCCACCTTCACGAAAATCAAATGCCTGCTGGCCAGCAAGTTCAACTGGTCGTCGCTCCGCAACGCCCCAGTGCAGGACACGGCCGTCATCCTCTTCACCTCTGGATCCGAAAACTTGCCGAAGGCCGTCCCGCTCTCCCATGAAAATCTGATCAACGACGCCAAATACGCCATGAAACACATCGACATGACGTTGGACGACTGCATCCTCGGCATGCTTCCGCCGTTCCATTCCTTCGGCGTCATGATCAATTTCATCATCTCGGCCTGCTCCAACTGCCGCCTCGTCTTCCATCCGAATCCGACGGAAGGCGACATGCTCGCGCGAATCGTCGCCGCCTACCGCGTCACCATGGGCGTCGGCACGCCGACATTCATCGCGGGCATCTTCCGCAATGCGCCAATCGAACAGGTCCAATCACTTAGAATGACCATCACGGGCGCGGAAAAATGCCCACAGAGCACATACGATCTGATCCATTCGAAGTGTCCGAACGCCGCCGTTCTGGAAGGCTACGGCATCACGGAATGCGGCCCAATCGCCGCGTTGAATCCTATCGTCAATCCCAAACAGGGCACACTTGGCAAACCGATTGGCTGCGAAGAATGGACCGTTCGCGACGAAGATCTCCAGCCTGTTCCACCGAACACGACGGGCATGCTCTATCTCCGCGGCGCCAACGTCTTCAGCGGTTACATGAATTTCGACGGCCCATCGCCATTCGTCACCATTGACGGCAAGGATTTCTACAAAACTGGCGATCTCGTCTCAGCGGATGAAGACGGCTTCCTCACCTTCAAAGGCCGCAAGAAGCGTTTCGTCAAAATCGCCGGCGAAATGGTCTCCCTGCCCGCCATCGAGGAAGTCCTTCAGCGGAAATACAAAGCAGAGGACGAATCGCTGGCCATCGCCGTCGAATCCGTTGGAACGGAGGAACATCCGGATATCACATTGTTCACCACACTGGATTTGGACCGCGACGACGTCAACCGCACCATCCGCGAAGCAGGCTTCTCCGCCATCCACAGCGTCAAGCAAATCGTCAAACTCTCTGAAATTCCCGTGCTCGGCACAGGCAAGACGGACTACCGTTCCCTCAAGACCATGTCCGTCAACTGAAACACTTTACCTTAAATATATAAAATGAAGCAACTGTACAAAATCGAAGTGGCCTCTGGCCTCGAATACGAAAGCATCGCGGAATGCGGCCTCGGCCTGAAATTGAACGATAAAGTCGTCGTCCAATGCGAACGCTATCTCGACTTCGCAAAAGTCACGAAAATCTGCGGCGATCCCATAGAGGACGAAGCGGAATTCGAACGGCAGCGCGCTCTGAACACGAAAGGCCGCCATATCGAAGGCCAGAAAATCCCCGTGATCCTGCGCATCGCCACGCAGGAAGATATTGCGAAAGCGAAAGACAATGACGTCCAGGCATTTACGGCCCACAACCGCACTCTTGAACGCATCAAGGCGCATGGCCTTGAAATGAAACTCATCCAGACTCATTATTCTTTCGACAAGACGCTCATCATTTTCCAATTCTCCGCCGATGGCCGAATCGACTTCCGTGAACTCCTCCGCGACCTCTCCGGCCTGTTGAAAGTGCGTGTCGAGCTCCGTCAGGTCGGCGTTCGCGACGAAGCGTCCATTCTCGGCGGCGTCGGCACATGCGGCCGCCCGTTCTGCTGCGCGAAGTTCCTCAACACCTTCAACAGCATCAACGTGAAAATGGCGAAACAGCAAGGACTTTCGCTAAATCCGCAGAACATCTCCGGTTGCTGCGGCCGACTGAAATGCTGCCTCCAATTCGAAGCGGAAATCTACAAGGAAATCAGTGCGGAAGCCAGCCAAAAACAAGCGGAAGACGATGCCGCCATCGATGAAAACGAACTCGATGACGCTGACACCATCCAACTGGAAGCGCTTCGTGAAGCAGAGCCCTCCGCAAACTTCCAGCGGCCGCAGCCGCAAGGCGGCAATCGCCCACCACAGCAGCAACGTCCGCGTAACAACAACGGGCAGAACAACAACCAGCAACGTCAAAACAATAATAACAACAACCAGCAGCGGCGTTTCGACAACAATCAGAACAACCACAACAACCGCCCGCGCAACAACAATAATAACAACAACTCCAACAACAACGGCAACGGCCAGCCGCAACGGCAACACAAGAATCCGCCTAAACGCCCCATGCCGCCGCCGGACAAACAAGTGAAACATCCTCTTCCTCCCGAAGCGTAGCTTCAGGGGAGCTTAAAGCTTAAAGCCAAAAGCTAAAAGCAAATGCAAGCCAAAAGGCCTTAAGCCTATGCCCTTTCGTCCCTTCCGTCCTTTTTGTCTCTTCTGTCCCTTTCGTCTCTTTTCCAAAAACTTTTAGCCACTGCTTTCGCTTTAAGCTTTCAGCTTTAAGCTTTTAGCTCAAAGAAAAATGCGCAAAATCCTTCGAATCTACATCTGCGCCTTCGCCTTCCTGCTGCCGTTCATCTTCGGAAGTTACGCCAGCGGGACGGAGCAGCCGAACTTTCCGGTCAGCCTGCTCGAATGGCTCGTCAGCGGCCTGACGCCGTCATGGCCGGCATGGCTTGCGCCAATTTTCGCAGGCATCGCCCTGTTGGCGGCGGCCATCGTCCACCGCCCTCCCGCGAAAAGCCGTTGGCTTCCGCTCTGCGTCCTGTGGGGGCTCCCGCTCATCGGCGGCCTGATCGGCCTGTGCGTCACGACGGAATACGATTACGCCTGCAACTGGCTCCTCCATTTCACGGGAGCGTTGGCCTTCGCCATCGCCGTCAAATGGACGGCCGACAGTGACGACAAGCTGCTGCCCTCCATGCTCTCATCCATCGTGGTAGCCTCCTTTCTCCTCTGCCTCTGCGGATGGTATCAGCATTTCATCGGTCTGGACAGCATGCTGCAGATGTTCCGCGAAAATGCCGCCAAAACTGGTATCCCGCTGGATAGTCAGTTGGAACAGAAGCTGTTGCAAAAACGCATCTATGCATTTTTCATCGATCCCAACCTGCTGGCGGCCCATCTCATTTTGGTCGCCCCGCTGGCCGTCGTCGTATTGAGCCGTTGGAGCCGTCATTTCCAACCGGTCAACGTCAGCCGCATCGTCTTCATCGTCGGCGGCATCCTGTTGTACGCCATCACGATTTTCTGGACGGGCAGCCGCGGCGGTGCCATCGGTCTCTGCATCGGTATCGCCGTTTTCATTTGGTGCCAACCGTTTATCCAAAAGCTCCGCTGGCGGTGGTTGCTACCGCTGGCGGCGGCCGTCGCCATCGTCGCCGTCGTGTTCGTGGCGACTCGCAGCAAAGAGCGCGAAGGAGCGAAATCTGCCTCCGCCCGCATGAACTACTACAAAGTCTGCGTTCAGATGTTCAAAGAGCGTCCGCTGACAGGCCTCGGCCTCGGCGAATTCTTCCCGAACTACATGCAGCGCAAGCCTTTACAAGCGGAAGAAACACGCGATCCGCACAATTTCCTGCTGGGCATGATGGGCCAATGCGGCATCATTGGCGGTCTCGCCGCGCTCATCGCCCTCTTCTTCCCATTCGCGTTGGCGTTGAAAGGAAAACTTGCGGATGCCGCGTCGCCGTCCGCCGATCTTCTTCCAGCAGTGCTCGCAGGATTGGCCGCATGGTCCACACACACGTTGTTTGAATTCAACGAACTCATTCCAGGCACGTTCTTCATCGTCGGTTGGTTCATCTGCTTTGCGTTGCCAACCGCTGCGGAAGACGCGAAACGGCTTCCCGCTTGGACGCGCATTCCCGCCATCGTTCTAGCCTGCATCGCCTTGATTCCGATTCTGCGGATTCCCGCCGAATACGAATTCCAACTGATCGAACGCGGTGAAACTGGTGGCAATCCATTCGGTATTTTGAAGGAGCTCGACGACAAGCTACCACGTTCGCTGGGCCCCGCCGAAATGCGTTTCAAGCCCTGCCTGAACACGTTGCTGCCGCGGCTAGGCACGCTGCAGCTCAAGCCAATGCCGAAAGACTATGCCGCGGAAAATGCATGGCAGGCAGCCAACCTGCTCGTCAAACGCGCACCACACCGTGCATCCAATTGGTATAAATACGCCATGGCGGCGGCCGCCACCGGCAAATGGGACGAAGCCAGCCACGCCATCTACAAGGCCCGTTGTTGGTATCAGACCAACGGCGACTACTGTCTGGCGCAATTCGCCATCGACGAACACCGTGAAGATTGGCTCCGCCTCCTCCGCGTCATCGACGTGAAAATGTACGAAACGGAAGACCATTCCGCCCACGGCCTTTTCAGCATGCCGGAGGAATTCATTCCCCAAGCCGCTAAACTCATAGAAGATGCCAATTCAGCCAATATCAAATTGTTTGACGGACGGACAGTCCGTTTCGAGCTTCCTCACACCCTACCACCACCAACTGCACCATGAAAAACATCGGAACCGCCATCATCCTCTCCGGCCCAAGCGGCGTCGGAAAATCCACCGTCTGCTCTTTTCTTTTTAAGAAATACACGGAGCTCAAATTCTCCGTCTCCTGCACGACACGCGCCCCACGGCCAGGCGAAGTCGATGGCGTCGCATACCATTTTCTCACCATCGATGATTTCAAACGCCGCATCGATGCGGGCGATTTTCTCGAATGGGCGGAAGTCCACGGCAACTACTACGGCACACTGAAGCAGGAAGTCAAACCACGTGTTATCAATGGACAAGACATCATTCTCGACATCGACGTGCAGGGCATGCGGCTCGTCCGCAAATCCGTTTTGTCCGAGCCGGAATGGGGCCCCTCCATCATCTCCGTTTTCCTTGCGCCGCCGTCGTTAGCGGCTCTCGAACAACGCCTTCGCGGCCGTGGCACCGAAACGGAAGAATCCATCCAGAAACGACTCGGCAACGCCGCCAAGGAACTCGCCGCATGGCGCGAATACGACTACATCGTCGTCAACGACATCGCCGAACAGGCCGCCGCCCGTCTCGACGCCATTCTGACCGCCGCCCATGGCCGCACGGCCACCTGCACGGAAGCGCCGTGGCTCGCATAACATTCTCATTCAAAATCATTTGGGATATCACGACATGAAAAAAGTCATCGTTCTCGGCATCACTGGCTCCATCGCCGCCTACAAAGGCGCCGACCTCTGCTCGCAACTCGTCAAGGCAGGTCATGACGTCCATGTCATCATGACGAAATCCGCCATGCAGCTCGTCACGCCGCGAACGTTTTTCACGATTTCCCGAAATCCCGTCGTGACAGATCTTTGGGACACTCCAGATTGGAAGCCGGAGCACATTGATTTGGCCGAACAGGCCGATTTGCTACTCATCGCTCCCGCCACCGCCAACATCATCGCGAAAATGGCATGGGGCCTTGCGGATGACGCGCTTTCGACGTATCACATCTCCCATACAGGCCCCGTCATCGTCGCCCCCGCGATGAATTTCCGCATGTGGCAGCATCCCGCCACGCAGCAGAACTGCAAGACGTTACAGAAACGGGGCGTTATTTTCGTCGGCCCCGCCGAAGGCCGTCTGGCCTGCGGCGCGCCCGGAAAAGGCCGCTTCGCACCTGTGGAAGAGATACTTGCGGCCGTTTCAGCCATAGGCCATAAGCCATAGGCCATAAACCATAAGCCATAAGCCATAAGCATAAATAGCCGTATAACGGCTATTTATAGATAATTCTCCGCCCTTCAAAACTTGTGAAGGCAAGTCCGCCGTCTTCCCGCTCCAATTCGCAGCCAGGCTCCAAACGGATCTTGCCGCCGCTTTCCGGCAGATCGAATGAAAACGCAGGCATGGCCATACCGCTGACACGATTGCGCAACGCCGCCATCAATTCCAAGCCGCGCTCCACGCCTGTCCGGAAATGCATCGTCCCTTCAATCGGATCGCCATGGAACAGATAATACGGCTTCACTTTCATCTTCAGAAGTCCCGTGAACAGAAGGCGTAACGTCTCCACATCGTCGTTGACGCCCTTCAAGAGCACGCTTTGGTTTACGACGGGAACGCCATGCCGCAGCAGCCGTTCCACCGCCTGTCGCGACTCTTCGGAAAGTTCCGCCGGATGATTGAAATGGGCCGCTAGCCAGACCGTCTTCCCGCAACCGCCGAGAATCTCACACAACGCTTCCGTCAACCGCTGCGGCATCACGACGGGAATGCGGCTGCCGACGCGAAGCATCTCTAAATGCTCCACCGTTGCAAACGCTTTCAGCACATGCACGATTTCATCGTCCTCCAACGTCAACGGATCACCGCCGGAAATCAATATCTCCCTGATTTCACGATGTTTCGAAACGTATTCGACCGCCGCCGACAAAACATCTTCCGACGGTTTGCCGTCAAAGCACTGCCAGTTGCGTTTCCGCATGCAATGGCGGCAATGCGTCGCGCAACGGCTCGTCGTCATGAACAACGCGCGGTCCGGATAGCGGTGGACGAGCCGCGGCACGGGGCTGTACGCCTCCTCGCCGAATGGGTCGGGCGTTCCGCCTTGCAGTTCCTCTTCCGTCGCAACGCATTGGCGGAGAATCGGATCCATCACATCCAACGTCTTGGCGAGAGACAGATAATGCGGCGTGGCCTGCATCGGATAGCGGCGGCAGACCTCCGAATCAGCGCGGCGGCCAAGGGCCTCCATCACCCGTCCCGCCGTCTTCCATGATTCCCGCAACTGCCAATGCCAGTCGCCCCATTCCGCGTCGCTCACGCCCCAGTCTTTTCTGTCAAACACCCTGCACATGTCGTTATGCTGTCGTCGTCAAAGATTATTTCTTTTCAAAAAAAATCACAAAAAATATGGCATTATGCTCAACCTGTAATATAGTATCAAATTGCGATCTTTGAAGCCGAGAGTCCCTCGGCTGGCCATGACAAAATGCAAGCGCGCTGGAAAGCGCAAGCCCAAACAGATTGATTCCCAAGGAGTTGACGTGGAAAAGCCTAACTTCAACATCACCGTCACCATCACAGAAACCGCCCCCTGCAGCCGTTCCCTGAAGATTCAGGTCGCGCCTGAATCCGTGCAGGCGACGTATGATGACGCCATCAGGACATTGAACAACCAGATCCGCCTGCCTGGTTTCCGGGCCGGAAAAGTGCCGCGGGCGATCATTGTCTCACGATACGCCAAGGAACTTGAAGCCGAGACGATTGACAAACTCATCAACACGGCTCTCCGCAAGGCTTTGGAAGACAACAAGCTCAATCCCATCGGCCAGCCTGAGCTGGACAAGGACTGCAAGCTTGAGCTGAAGCTCGGCGAACCGTTCGAATTCACCGCCAACATCGAAATCGCCCCCGTGTTCGACCTCCCGGAATACAAGAAGCTCGCCCTCACCAAGGCGGACACGTCCGTCTCGGAAGACGAAGTGAACGACGCCATCAACACGTTCCTTGAAAACAACATCGACTACCAGCAGACCGGCAAGCCCGCCGCCCAGAAGGACATGCTGAAGGTCGACTACAAGGCCGCGATCCCGGAAGGCGAGACCTATTCGGACAAGTGCAACTATCTGATGAACGGCGAGAACTCATGGCTCGTCCTCCGCGAGCCCGAACTCCTCCCCGGCGCCTCCACCATTCTCGTCGGCGCCGTGCCCGGAGACGAAAAGGACGCGGACATCTCCTTCCCGAAGGACTTCTACAACACGGAACTGGCCGGCAAGACCTTCAAATACCATATCAAGGTGAATGAAGTCCACAACGCCATCGTCCCCGAACTCAACGACGAGTTCGCGAAGAAATACAAGATGGACTCCGCCCAGCAGATCAAGGACAACTTCAAGAAGAACATGGAAGCCCGCAAGGAGCAGGTCGAAAACGAAAAGCTCCGCACGCAGGTGATGGACACCCTCCTCGCCGCCGTGGACTTCCCGCTGCCGGAGAAGCTTCTCGCCGCCGAAACCGCCCACGTCAAGGAGCAGCTCGCCAACCGCGAAAAGCAGCACGGCAAGAAGGACGATGAAATCGCCGCCATGGACGCCGATCTCGCCAAGCAGGCGGACACGCAGGCCCGCAT
>JAEEGK010024252.1_pt1 | contig 12594 bp, 13 predicted proteins | sample 8958771 | NCBI WGS metagenome assembly JAEEGK01 (sample SAMN16246547, study PRJNA631951) | gut metagenome | biome: gut microbiome; feature: rumen; material: SC-attached | host: Bos | place: Iran: Karaj | collected 2018-10 | reverse complement strand
GGGCTGCGTGTCTATTCGAGCGTGCTGATCAACGCATTTGCGTACATTTTCTTCTTCCTTACCATGCACCGCCAGCTCGTCAACGAGGAGGTCGATGTCGACTGCCACGGCGACCGCGCGAAGGTCACCAGCTTCTCGACGACGATGTTCACCGATTCGCCGCTGCTGCAGGAAAAGCCCAAGAAGGAGCGCAGAACGGTCCGGCAGCTTGCGAAGGATGCCGCAGACCGCATCACCGGAGAGGAGCAGCTTGTCCTCACCGATGAGCAGGAGAAGTTTGAATACGAATTCGGCGTGCAGGATGAGGACGATGATTTCGACGACGATTTCGACGACGATGACGAATACGATGACGACGATTACGAGGATGACGGCGACGAAGAAGAGGACGGCGGTGAGGGCAAATGAATCCGAGGCTGCCCTATTTACAGCAGAAGACCGCCGCGCTGACGCTCTCGCCCGGTGTGTATATCATGAAGAACGCACAGGGCAGGATCATCTATATCGGCAAGGCAAAGAGCCTCAGAAACCGCGTCACGAGCTATTTCCGCGACCACCCCGACCACACGCCCAAGACCGCGAAAATGGTCTCGCAGGTCTATGACTATGATTTCATCGTCACGGGCTCGGAATACGAGGCGCTGATCCTCGAGTGCTCGCTGATCAAGCAGCACAAGCCGCCCTACAACATTCTGCTCAAGGACGACAAGGGCTATCACTATATCAAAATCTCTGCCCCGCCATATGCAAAGATCACGGCGGAGCTGCATATCACCGAGGACGGCGGCACCTATCTCGGACCCTATATGAGCGGATTCACCGCGCGGCAGACCGTCACGGCGGTCAACCGCATCTTCCGGCTGCCGACCTGCAAAAAAGCATTCCCCGAAAGCTTCCGCAAGCAGCGCCCCTGCCTGAATTACCACATCGGGCAGTGCATGGGCGTCTGCCGCGGGGATATCCCCGAGGACAAATATGCGGAGATCATTGCCGATGCGGTGCGCTTTGTCAGAAACGGCGGCGACCGCACGGTCTCCGAGCTGGAGCAGCGGATGCGTGATGCCGCCGAGCGCCTCGACTTCGAGGAGGCGGCAAGGCTCCGCGACCGCATTCAGGCGATCCGCAAGGCGGGCGAAAAGCAGGACATCATGGACGCCGTGCGCACCGACACCGACGTGATCGGCACCGCGGAGCACAACGGCACAACGGTCTTTTCCGTGCTGATCTACCGCGGCGGACGGCTCTGCGATCAGAGCAGCTTTTCCGTCTCCGCAGACGCGCTCTCCGAGCAGCCGCTCGACGACTTCCTCACGCAGTATTACAGCGGAAAAAGCGGCGAGGACCTGCCCAAAGTCATTCTGCTGGAGACGATGCCCGCAGAGCCCGAGCTCCTGACCGCACTGCTGACTGAGCGTGCCGGGCGCAATGTCACGATCGGGCAGCCGCAGCGCGGCACAAGGCACCGGCTGGTCGAGCGGGCGCGCGAAAACGCCGCCGAAAAGCTCTCGATCTCTGCCGGACGCACCGGCAAGGAGGTGCAGGCGCTCGAGGAGCTCGCCCGCGTGCTCGGGCTGGAAAAGCCCCCCGTGCGCATTGAATCCTACGATATCTCGAATCTCTCCTCCGCGGCGATGGTCGCGGGCATGGTCGTCTTTGAGAACGGACGCCCGCTCAAAAAAGCCTACCGCCGCTTCTCGATCAAGGAGAGCCACGGGCAGGACGACTACGCCTCGATGCAGGAGGTCATCCGCAGGCGCCTGGACGAATATTTCAGGTGCAAGGACGATCTCGGCGAGGACGGAAATCCGAAGAACGATTTCGGCGTGCTGCCCGACCTGATTCTGCTCGACGGCGGCAAAACACATGTCGGCGCGATCGCACCGATCATTGCGGCGTCGGGGCTGCCGATCGCACTCTTCGGCATGGTGAAGGACGAAAAGCACCGCACCAGAGCCATTGCGACCAACGGCGGCGAGATCGCCGTCAGAGAAAAGCAGGCGGCATTCCACCTGCTGACGCGCATTCAGGACGAGGTGCACCGCTATGCGATCACCTATATGAAAACGAAGCACAAAAAGCAGAGCTATTCGCTGACGCTGACCTCTGTGCCGGGCATCGGCGAGAAGAAAGCACAGAAGCTCCTGCTGACCTATAAGACCCGCGCGCAGCTCAGGGGGGCGACCCCGGAGCAGCTCGCAAAGACCGCCGGCGTGAATATGGAGACCGCGCAGCAGCTCTATGCGGTCATTCAGGAGCTGCCGGACGCATAATTCTGAATGCGGAATGATGATTCCCTTCGCAGTGCAGCGCATTCCGCATTTCTCACCTCGCGTTTCTCACTTCGCATTTTATACAGAGGGAGGTTATCCGTATGGAACCGTTGAAATTAAAGCCCGCATTTCAGGATTATATCTGGGGCGGCACACGTCTGCGCGACGAATTCGGCAAGGACTGCGATTTCGAGCGCGTCGCCGAGAGTTGGGAGCTCTCCTGCCACCCCGCCGGACTTGCTGTCATCGTCAACAGCGTCAACAAGGGGCTGACGCTCAAGGAATATCTCGAGCAGGACTGGTCTGCGCGCGTCGGCGAGGGCGCCGCGAGCTTCTCGACCTTCCCCGTGCTCGTCAAGCTGATCGACGCGGCACAGGACCTGAGCATTCAGGTGCACCCCGACGACCGCTACGCGCGCGAGAACGAGAACGGCGAGAACGGCAAGACCGAGTGCTGGTATGTCGTCGACTGTGAGGAGGGCGCTGCCATCGCCTACGGGCTCAACCGCGAGCTGACGAAGGAGGAGTTCCGCGCGCATATCACAAAGGGCACGCTGCTCGACGTCGTGCGGCTCGTGCCGGTGCACAAGGGCGATGTGTTCTTCATCGAGGCGGGCACGCTCCACGCGATCGGCGCGGGCATGCTGATCGCCGAGATCCAGCAGAATTCCAACATCACCTACCGCGTCTTCGACTACAACCGCGTCGGCACGGACGGCAAGCCCAGAGCGCTGCACATCGACAAGGCGGTCGACGTGACGAAAACATGGGCGGCTCCCCCGCGCATGAAGCGTCCGCCGATCCAGCAGAGCGGCTATGCATCGGTCGTCATTGCGGACTGCCCCTACTTCACCTCGTGGGAATATCAGGTGGACGAGCAGGTGAACTTCCCCGCCTCCGAGGGCGTGTCGTATACGCATATTCTCGTCACCGACGGCGAGGCTGCGCTGATCTATGACGACGGCGTTGTCATGCCGCTCTCCCGCGGTGATTCTGTCTTCATGCCCGCGAATTTCGGTGCATATACCGTCCGCAGCAGCGGCTGCACCTTCCTCATGACGCGGACGCTGCCCAGGCACTGAGGAACTGCGGAATGGATCTGAACGATTTACAGCAGATCTGCGGACCGCTCGGGCTTACGCCGGAGAAGGTCAAGGCACTGATGCAGGACCCGCAGATGCAGGCATCGCTGCAGCATCTGAGCAGCATGATGGAGCAGGCGGGCATCACCCCCGGTGATCTGCAGGGGCTTCGGGTATCCGGCACGGGAGAATGTCCGGAACGCGAAGCGGCAGCTGCCGGTTTCGACCTTGAAGCGGAAGCCGCAGCCTATCAGCCGCAGCCAGAGAATGACGCTGACCGTGCGTTTCTTGCGGCACTGAAGGACTGGATCGTGCAGTCTGTCTCCGAGATTCCGGCGCAGGACGTCTGCATGCTCGGCATCGGCTATGAGGCGACCTTCGGCAAAGACGACAGCGTGTGCTATACGGTCTGGCTCTCCTACAACACGGCGCAGACCGCAGCTCAGAACCGGGCGCGGTACGGCAGTGAAGTGTGGAATCAGATCAACTGGACGGACGACTGCTTCCGCAAGCTGCCGGATGCGCCCTTTGCGGCATGGCGGCTGGCGCAGGACTTTGACGAGGATCACGACGGCGACGAAATGATCACGCGCATTTACGATCTGGCGGCGGCTGCCGTCATAGAGCTGCACGCGGCACAGTTTACGGAGCAGCGCTTCGGCAGAAGAATCCCGGTGCTGATTGCAGATTTGGAGTTTGACCCGGAAACCGCGGTCCGTGCGGTGCGGGTCAACGGCGCAGAATGCTTTGACGCGCAGTTCCTTGCGGACTGCGGCTTCTGAACGGACAAAACAGTCATCAACGCACTGAAACGGTGCGAAATATGGAGGAAAACATGAAATACTATGTAGGCATTGACCTCGGCGGCACCAACATCGTCGCCGGACTGGTGGACGAGCAGTACAATATTCTCGGCAAGGTCTCCCGCAAGACCAACCGCCCGCGCCCCGCAGAGGAGATCGCGGCGGACATGGCTGCCTGTGCGCTCGACGTCATCAAGCAGCAGGGGCTCACCCCAGAGCAGGTCGAGTGGATCGGCATCGGCACGCCCGGCATCGCGAATTCCGCGACCGGCATCATTGAATATTCCAATAATCTCGATTTCCACAATGTCCCGATGGTCAAATGGATCTCCGAGGCGACCGGGCGTCCGGCTTTTGTCGAGAACGACGCCAACGCGGCAGCCTACGGCGAATTTGTCGCGGGCGCCGCAAAGGGCGCGGTCAACGCAGTCTGCATCACGCTCGGCACCGGTGTCGGCGGCGGCATCATCATCGACGGCAAAATCTATTCAGGCTCGAACTTCGCGGGCGCGGAGCTCGGTCACACCGTGCTGAACATGGACGGTCCGCTCTGCACCTGCGGCAGACGCGGCTGCTTTGAGGTCTATTCCTCCGCGACGGGGCTCATCCGCATGACCAACGAGGCAATGCAGGCACACCCCGAGAGCGCGATGCACAAGATGGCTGCCGAGCACGGCAAGGTCTCCGCGCGCACCGCGTTTGACTGCATGCGGCAGGGCGATGCCGCCGCAAAGGATGTCGTCGATTTCTACATCAAGGCGCTCGCGGCGGGCATCACCAACACGATCAACATCTTCCAGCCCGATGTGCTCTGCATCGGCGGCGGCGTCTGCAATGAGGGCGACGCACTGCTCCTGCCCGTCAGAGCGCTCGTCGAGCAGGAGGTCTACACGCGCAATTCCGAGAAGAATACGAAGATCGTGATCGCGGAGCTCGGCAACGATGCGGGCATCATCGGCGCGGCATTCCTCGGCAAGGCAATCTGATATGAGCGGCAATTCACACGGGATGTGGGGCGAGACCAAGCATCCGAAGCCGGAGGATCAGCTTCCGCCCGACCAGCTGAAATTCGTCGACCCCGCAGACAGCTTCCGCGAGTCCGGTACTCCGATCAGGCGTCTCGAGATCGCGGTGCTTGCACTCGGAATCGCTTCTCTTGTCATGTGCTGTGTGCCGGCAGCGTCGATCCTGCTCGGCGTGATCGCGGTCGTGCTCGGCATCCGCGAGATCCTTGCCGCAGACTACGGCGGCGCGAAATTCGCGAAAGTCGGGCTGGTGCTCGGCATCGTCGGTATCTTCATCGGCATTCTTTCGCTGCTGTTTCCGCAGCTCTTTGAGATATTCGGCGGTGTTGCAAACGACTTTGTTCCGAGTGTCTCCGGCATCGACGACTGACAAAAACACCCCCGGTATCCGCCAACAAACGGATATCGGGGGCTGTTTTTCGTTTCAGAAACAAATGTCTGCATGAAATCAGAATTCCCGAGGAAGGTAGGAGGGAGAAGGTAGGAGGTAGGAGGGATTCACAACGCGAACGGAGGTGCCGGAACAACTCCTCACTTCTCACTTCTCATTTCTCACTTCCGATGAGTAGTGCAGCTTCTCGGTGAGGTAGGAGACGAGCTCGGTGATCGGGATGCGCACCTGCTCCATCGAGTCGCGGTCGCGCACGGTCACGCACTGATCCTTCTCGTCGGTGTCGAAATCGTAGGTGATGCAGAACGGCGTGCCGATTTCATCCTCGCGGCGATAGCGCTTGCCGATCGAGCCGGTGTCGTCGAAATCGACCATGAAGTGCTGCGAGAGGGTCTCGTAGACCTTGAATGCCTGCTCGGAGAGCTTCTTCGAGAGCGGCAGCACGGCGCACTTGAACGGCGCGAGCATCGGGTGCAGGCGCAGAACGGTGCGGACATCCTCCTTGCCCTTGGCATCGGTGCCGAGCGACTCCTCGTCGTATGCCTCGGTCAGCACGGAGAGGAAGAGACGCTCCACGCCCAGCGACGGCTCGATGACATAGGGGATATACTTCTCGTTGGTCTCGGGGTCGAAGTAGTCGAGCGTCTTGCCGGAGACCTTGCTGTGCTGCGTCAGGTCGTAGTCGGTGCGGTCGGCAACGCCCCAGAGCTCGCCCCAGCCGAACGGGAACAGATACTCAAAGTCGGTGGTCGCCTTGGAGTAGAAGCAGAGCTCCTCGGGGGAGTGGTCGCGCAGGCGGAGGTTCTCCTCCTTCAGACCGATTTTGATGAGGAAGTCCTTGCAGTAGCTGCGCCAATACTGGAACCACTCGAGGTCGGTGCCGGGCTTGCAGAAGAATTCGAGCTCCATCTGCTCAAACTCGCGGACGCGGAAGATGAAGTTGCCCGGGGTGATCTCATTGCGGAAGGATTTGCCGATCTGACCGACGCCGAACGGCACCTTTCTTCTGGTGGTGCGCTGGATGTTCTGGAAGTTGACGAAGATGCCCTGTGCGGTCTCCGGGCGGAGATAGAGCTCCGACTTGGAGTCCTCGGTGACGCCCTGGAAGGTCTTGAACATCAGGTTGAACTGGCGGATATCGGTGAAATTCGCCTTGCCGCAGTTCGGGCAGGTGATGCCCTTTTCGCGGATGTAGCTCAGCATCTGCTCATTCGACCAGCCCGCGACATTGGTGCCGTCGAAGTCCTCGATGAGGTTGTCGGCGCGGTGACGGGTCTTGCACTCCTTGCAGTCCATGAGCGGGTCGGAGAAGCCGCCGATGTGACCGGAGGCGACCCAAGTCTGCGGGTTCATGAGGATCGCGCTGTCAAGCCCGACATTGTGGGGATTCGCCTGCACGAAGAAGTGCCACCAAGCCTTCTTGATGTTGTTTTTGAGCTCGACGCCCAGAGGCCCGTAGTCCCAAGTGTTTGCCAGACCGCCGTAGATCTCGGAGCCTGCATAGACAAAGCCTCTGCCCTGACAGAGCGCAACGAGCTGTTCCATTGATTTTTCGGTGTTTTTCATGGGTAAAACCGCCTTTCTCAGCAAAATACACTCTTATTATACCACATTCTGCCGGAAAATGCAATGGGGAACGGAAAAAGGAAATTGCCGCAGAACGGAAAAGGGGATTGCCGCGGTGCACTGCGCGGCTGATAGCGGTGCACTGCGCGGCTGATAGAGGGTTGACAACCGGAAGAAAATGTGGTATACTGATATGTACGCCGGCGTGATGGAATTGGCAGACGTGACGGACTCAAAATCCGTTGGTAGCGATACCGAGCGGGTTCGACCCCCGCCGCCGGCACCAGTCGGCAGTGCCGACTTCCGTAATAACTCCCATACAGCGATGTGTGGGAGTTATCGCTTTTTTGCTCCTATTTGAGCGTATTTCCGATTGTTTCACGGTCGCAGGTTCTTACACAGAGCCTGCGATTTTTTCGTTTTCTTCATTTTCATCGTCATCATCGCCGAGGACTCTTGCAATGGTTTCTGCCGAGAAAATCCTTGACGAGTAATCGAGATGACTGTAAAATTCGCAGTTACGTTAAATGTCGAGTGTCCGAGCCAATCCTGGATGGCTTTCATGGACTCTCCGTTTGCAAGCAAAAGACTGGCACAACTGTGTCGCAGATCATGGAACCGCAGTTTCCTGAGACCATATTTCCTGACCATGTTCTTGAAATGATCGCTGACGAAGTTCGGCGTGATCAACTTACCGTATGCATCACGGCACACAAAGCCCTCATAGGTTCTGTCAAAACCGGATTTCAGGAGCTTGGAATACATCTCCTCGGCAGGAGATCTCATTACTATGGTAGGGACGCTCAGGAATGCCCCCGATCATTCCGCAGAAATTGTTGTGCAGGAAGTTCACATCTCAGGCGGCAAACAGGCTGCTATTACTGGTGATGCAGGAATGCTGTTTTAACACGTTATACAGAACGTGCTCAAACGAGCGGGAAAGCCTCCAGAACGCTCTGTATGCCTTATTGCACACAGCAACCATATGATACAAAAGACGGCTCAGAGAGCATTCTCCGAGCCGTCAGGCATATGAAAACTTGAATCCACTGGGTTCAAAGTTATTATGTTCCGATAATTATCACGATCTCCGCAGGCTTCACCCCCCTCTGAATCCTTTTCGTAACTTATAAACTGTACATCAGTCCGCAGGATGCCAGGCTCCGAGCTGTCCTTCCTGTTGTTCAAGCGACATATTGAAGAACCGCTTTCCGCAGTCGAGTGCTCTGATCTCGCCCATTTCTTCAGCTGTCAGCTCAAAGTCGAAAATGTCAAAATTGTCCCTCATGTGATCGGGATTCGTTGTTTTCGGGAATACGATATTGCTCTCCTGAATATGCCAGCGGAGAATGATCTGCACATTGCTCTTGCCATATTTCTCCGCAAGTCTTGTGAATACCGCTTCACCGATTAGAATTTTATCGCCGTGACCGATCGGATACTAGCTCTCAATGACTGTGCCGTACTTTGCGATACGCTCTTTCAACGCATTTTGCTGATAGTACGGGTGACATTCCACCTGCAATACGGACGGCTTGATCGATGCGGCTTCGCATATCTCTTCAAGGCGTTCACTCTCAAAGTTGCTGATACCGATAGACTTTACCTTGCCTGCCTTAACAGCCTTCTCCATATCCTTCCACGCACTGAGATAATCACCGAACTGCTGATGAAGCAGGAGCAGATCAATGTAGTCGGTATCGAGCCTTGCAAGCATCTTGTCAATCGCATCTGTAGTCTTGCCTTCGCCGTATTCGTGCGGCCACAGCTTTGTGGTGATCCACACGTCCTCTCTCGGAATACCGCTGTCCTTCACAGCCCTGCCGACACTTCTCTCGTTCTGATAAGCGTGAGCCGTGTCGATGTGACGTACACCCATTTTCAGCGCATTGATCACGGCATTGTAGGTCTGTTCGCCCTCCGGCACCATATATACGCCAAGTCCGAACTGCGGGATCTTCGTGCCGTCATTCAATGTGATATAGGTCTGCATAGCGTTACCTCCGTTTATTTCAGTTTGTTGTAATCATCATCAGAAACAGGCTCACACCATTCCGTGCTGCCGTCCTCACCTTCGATCTCGATTGCAAGATGAGAGAACCACGAATCGGGAGCAGCACCGTGCCAGTGTTTGAGATTCGCAGGGATATTCACCACATCGCCGGGACGGAGCGCTCTTGCTTCCTTGCCCCACTCCTGATAGTATCCACGACCGCCGACACATATCAGCATCTGACCGCCGCCGCTTTTTGCGTGGTGGATATGCCAGTTGTTTCGGCAGGCAGGCTCAAAGGTCACATTGTAAATCGCAAGCTGTTCGGTCGAAACAGGCGCAAGATAGCTCTGCCCGACAAAGTAATCACCGTAGGGGTTCGGTTCGCCTATCGGGAAGAATATCTCATTCTGAAACCTATCCTTGTCGGTCAGCTCGGGCGTTTTCTCATTCCATACCTCTTTTGCAAGGTTAAACACTGCCCAGGCGTGCGGCCAGCCTGCATAGAAAGCCGTATGTGTGATGATCGCTGCGATCTCCTTCTGCGAAACGCTGTGATTTTTCGCATTCATCAGGTGGAATTTCAGCGCGTCGCTTGTCACGCCCTGCGACATCAGAGCGACCACCGTGATGATGCTCCGAGTTTTCAGGTCAATGTCGGTGTTGTTCCAGTTCTCACCGAAAAGAATATCATCGTTGTAATGGGCAAATTCGGGAGCGAACTCACCGAGAGCATCTCGTCCTGCGGTCTGTATAATCTTTACAGCCATAGTGTGACCTCCTCACAGCCATTCGGCAACGGTATTCTTAGAATCCTTTGCTTTTGAACCAACAATAGCAAGCCCCTTGCTGTCAACACTTGCACCCTTGCACATTATCTTCACATCAGACACCATACTTCCGAGACCGGAGCCTTCATGGGTGCTGATCACTCTGACGGTCTTCCCGCTGAAATCAAGTCCGGTCAGTGCGGTTTCCATTTCAGGGGCATAGGTTCCCCAGTAGATCGGGCTCATGATAAAGATCGTGTCGTAGGCAGAAATATCCGTCAGCTTGTCCTTGATTGGTGCATTGCCGATGCGCTGTTTTGCTTCTTCGATGCAGGTCTTGTAGTCTGCCGCGTACGGAACGGCAGGCTCGACCTTGAACATCTCTGCGCCCGTCAGCTCCTGCACGAACTCAGCCACGATCTCGGTATTGCCTTTGTCGATGTATCCGACTGCGTAGTTTTCATCAGCTCTGCTGAAATAGATGATCAATGATTTCATACGAATGCCTCCTCATTTCACGATATATTTGTTATCTTTCTCCGGTATACCGCCCTCATCGGAGATATACCGTTCTACTTTCATTTTCAGCCCGTATTTCTCCCGAAGCTCTGCGATCGTCTGCATCATAGGCGAAGCATGGTGGATATCAATTGCGTCCTGACTTGTCCACTGGTCTATCAGCAGTACCGTTTCGGGATCGTCAAACGGCTGAAAATAGGCATAGCGGAGATTGCCTTCCTCGTTTCTGATTTTGTCCACTGTACCGCTTTGCACCATTTCTTCTGCGAATTTACGCGCATTCCCGTTTTCGCCTGTGTAGTAGATGTTGACTGTGATGCTCATTTTCAACACCTCACATACTCTCTTTCAATATCTGCACGACCTCATCACGGTCAAGCACCTTGTAGCCGCCGTTCAGGATAATAGTCGCATCAGCGATACCCTCGATCATATCCTCAGTCGCACCAAGCTCAGTGAGATTCATCACAAGCCCGATCTCCTTCATCCAGCCTTCCATAGCTGAAAGTCCCTCGTTTGCAAGCTGTTCATCGGTCTTGCCATTAGCGGATATGCCCCAGACCTCAGTTGCAAAACGGGCAAACTTCTTCAAGCCGTAAGGCATGATATATCTGTAATACGGCAGGGAGACAGCAGCCAATGTCATACCGTGCGTTGCGTCCGTATATGCGCCGACTGCCTGACCGAGCATATGCACCATCCAGTCCTCGGATTTTCCTCTGGAAACGAGCGTATTCAGCGCCCATGTCGCAGTCCACATGATGTTGGAACGAGCTTCATAGTCCTGCGGATCATTCACAGCGATACGGCTTGCGTGGATAAGGCTTTTCATAAGCCCCTCGCTGATGTAGTCAGAGGTATTGTCGTCCTCACCTGAGAAATACTGTTCGCAGATGTGGTTGAAAATATCGTAGATGCCTGCGCACATCTGATACTTCGGCAGTGTCATGGTATATCTCGGATTGAGGATAGAGAACTTCGGCATGACTTCGTCACTGAACACATGACCGATCTTGAGCTTTGCTTCGTGATTGGTTATGACAGAACCGCCGTTCATTTCTGAGCCTGTACCTGCCATTGTCAGCACGCAACCGACAGGTACGATCTTGCAGGTAGGTTCTTCAAAACGGATATAGTATTTCTCCCAGGGATCATCATCACAGTGAATAGAAACCGAAACCGCCTTAGAGTAGTCGCATACAGAACCGCCGCCCACAGCAAGGATATAATCTGTCTTATGCTCACGGGCAATCGCAACGCCCTCATTCAGCTTGTCTGAAGTCGGATTAGGCATAACGCCAGCGACCTCTGCAACATTCTTTCCGCAGTCTTTGAGGATAGCAATAATTTCATCGTACAGACCGCTTTTTTTGATAGAACCTCCGCCGTACACGAACAGAATGTTTTTGCCGTAGTTTGCAAGCTCAGTTTTCAGATTGCTGAGGGAATCCTCACCAAAGTAGAGCTTGGTCGGGTTGTGGTAGCTGAAATTTCCTAACATGATACATACCTCCGTTTATTGATTTTTGTTTTCCGTACACCATATTACATAATCAAGCCTGTCCAGCAAAGCCTGTTCCTTGTGGATAGAATCAAGGAGAGAACGCCTTGCATTTCGCAGTACACGCACCTTTTCGGCACAGCAGTCCTTACCGCAGCATTCGGAAAGAAAAGCCTTTATCTGCTTGTCGGTCAATCCTGCCTGCGATAATACCTCGGCTATCTCCTTATCGGTAATATTCGTATTTGTCACTTTCATTCTATCACCCCACAAAACAAAAAGAGTACAGGTTTTATGTCCTGTACTCATTATAGCATAGTTTCACCAATATGTAAAATGCTTATATTCTATACTTTGGTATGCTCAGGATGTATACTTTTGATGCGCTAAACGTGGTTGCCATTGCTTGATAACTGAGACAAATTAGCGTTTGTTTATCAATTTCGCATTATGTGCTTTTCTATTCAAATCATTCAAACATCTCGCACAATTCCTCCCAGTATTTCCCACTATGTATTTTCTTCCCATTTTCATACTTTAATTCTATCAGCTTTATTAATCTTTTTCTATCAATTAATAATACATCATTAGATAATGCAAGTGAAACAGCATTATCTGTGAATCTGCTATTAGTAATAACCATACATTTATTTGTATGATAGATTTTTTTACTA
>JAEEGK010024251.1_pt1 | contig 12594 bp, 9 predicted proteins | sample 8958771 | NCBI WGS metagenome assembly JAEEGK01 (sample SAMN16246547, study PRJNA631951) | gut metagenome | biome: gut microbiome; feature: rumen; material: SC-attached | host: Bos | place: Iran: Karaj | collected 2018-10 | reverse complement strand
GAAAGGAAGATCTCCAGTTAATAAAGTATATAATATTACACCACAAGACCAAATATCAATAGAAGCTCCATTATAAAATTTTCCATTAATTAATTCTGGTGCAGCATAATTTGGTGAACCACATGAAGAATAAAGAAATATACCATCTCTCATTATATTACTTAAACCAAAATCTGCTATTTTAACATTATTATTTTCATCTAATAATATATTTTCTGGTTTTAAATCTCTATGAGATACTTGATGTGTATGTAAATATTCAACTCCAAATATTATTTGCTGGAATATACGTCTTGCTTCATTTTCATTCAACTATATTTATTATATTATATTTATTTTACCTTTCCACGACATATCATATCAAATAATTCACCTCCAGGTGCGTATTCCATTATTAAAATTATTTCTGATGATGTCTCTATTACTTCATATAATCTTATTATATTTGGATGACGAAAATATTTATTTAAACGAATTTCTCTTTTAACTTTATCTTCTACTTCTTTATCTTTTATTCCAGATTTTTGAAGTATTTTTGCTGCCACTTTTTGATTTATTATTTCTTGAACACCAACTATTTTTTTTAAAAAGTTATTATTTATATTTTATATTTTAAAATTTACGTTTGACTTTTGCAAATGAACCTTCTCCTAATGTTCTAAAAAAACGATAATTTCCAACTTTATTTGCCTTCATATTTTATATATTTTTTATTAATTTTATTTAAAAATTTTTTTTACACATTAATTCACCAAAAAATTAAAGGTTGTTGACACCAGAAAAAAATTAAAAAATATTCTTTTTAAATATAAATAAAAAAATTCATTACCCTATTTAGAAAAATATACAATTATAATTATGAAAAATATTTCTTCGTTCTTTCCTGTAAAATCTATAGAGATTTTGAAAAGATTTTCAGTAATTATTAATGAATAAAATTAGATGAGTATATTTTAACTCCACAACTTTTCCATCAATCCTTTTTTAACTTCTATAGGAGGAACTTCTAATTCAGGTTTTTTACTTACTATTTATTTTATGTTGTTATTTATTATTTTTTCTCTTTCTTTTGATAATATTACAATCTGTAAGAGGAATTTAATTTTAAAACCCCATATCTTTATAATTAGCTTTTTAAATACCAATTATAATAATTCTTAAACATAAAAAGTGTATATTCAATTAAAAAATGAATTGATTCTATCATCATTAATAATTCCATCGGTTAAAATCATTATTATATTTTCAATTTATTTTATATTTGGCTTTTTTTCAAAATTAAGGTTAAAACAATTATTAGATTTATTTTCTCCTTGGAACAATTTGATCATTATCATAATCAACCACCAATTTACCACCCAAATAATTTGCTTTTTCATAATCATTTAGAGTTACTCCATAATATATAATGTTATGACTTAAGACCATTTGATAAATTATGCTCTATTTCTATCTTAAATTAATATCCATCCGTTCTTTTATAAAATCAAAAAAGTTTTTTTTTAATAATTCATGATTTATATTTATATTTCCTATTATTTGTTTAGTTGAAGATAAATTATATATAAATTTTGAGCTGATATTATATCTTTTTTTTTCATTTTCTTTAAAAAAATGATATCATTCATATTCATTATTATATATATATTAGAATACTATATTGTAAACTTATAGACTGAACTTCAAATAAACTTACAAATAATTCTACAGATTGTGATAATTCTTCTTTAATATCTTCTTTTTGAGGTAAATCATTATTCTTTGATTTTTTATTAAAAATAAAATCTCTTCCAGACAAAAATAATCATTAATAATTTCATTTTCAGGAAAAAGAAAGTTTTTTTCAATATTTTCTTTTGGGAAAATGAAATATTATTTTTTTGAAGATATTTCTAGAATTTGAATATATAATAATATATTTTTTCTTCTAAATTATTTTTGATATATAAAGTTATCAAATTCATTTTTAACTTTTTTTATTATTAATAAAATAATTTATAACTTTTATAGGGAATAAAAAATTTTTTAAACAAGAAATATAAAATTTAATAAATATAAAAAATTGTTAATTTGTAGATGTCTGAACCAAAAACTACAAAATCAAATTCATCTATTGTAAATAATAACAAAAATCCAAGTGCAAAATCAAAATCAAGTAATATAACAAGTAACGCAAGTAAAGATTATGAAGAGTAAAAATATTATAATAAATAATATAACAATAGATTAAAAAAAGATATTGATAAAACAATACATGAAAATAAATGTTAGAATAAATATAATTTATTAAATTTATAGCTGAAGAGAATTCTCCTTCAGATTTATCTAATATAGAATCTGAATCAGAGTCAGCTCCTTTTATGGATGAAATTTGGAAAAAAAAAGAAGAAAAACACAATAGAATTAGTGAATTAAAAGAAGATTTAAAAAATAAACAAAATAATCTAATTTTTCAAAAAAATAATAGAATAAATAAACCTAATTTTTTAAAACAATTATCTTTTAACAATAATAATATTATAAATAAAACAACTCCAAAAAAGCCTAATTTATCCATAATATTACCTGAAGAAAATAATACAGGAAATAATACATTTAATAATAATTTAATGGGTCAAGGAATTAATATAAATAATACAATGAATTATATAAACAATAATATATATGGAAGTTTTAATCCTAAATTTTCTTTACCTTTAACTTGTTCAATTTCAACAAAAGCAGAATCAAATTTTTCAGAAAGTAATTGGCAATCAATGAAAAAATATAATAATGTTAATGAAATAATGAGTCCAATTGGTAGAATTCCTTCTAATTTATTTACTCCAATTTTTGGTAATATTTCCTTAACTCAAAATAATTTTAATTCTTGTCAAACTTTTCCAAAATCAACAAAAAATTCAAAAAATACAATAAATAAATTTAAAAATGGAATAATAAATAATAATTTAATTAAAAATAATAATATTACTAATTCTAATGAAAATAACAAAGATAATTCTATTTATTGTATTAAAATAGAAGATATAATAAATGGAAAAGATAAAAGAACTTCAGTTAGAATAATGAATGTTCCAATAAAATTTACTGCTGATGATTTAATAAAAAAAATAGATTTAACAATGGGTTTTGATGAAAAAATAAATTTTAGAAATTATGATTTATTCTATTTACCAATGAGTAAAAATAATCCAAAAAATTTAGGATATGCTTTTATTAATTTTATTCATCCTTTATGTATTATTGATTTTTATAATAAATTAACTGGATTAAAATGGAAAAATGAACATAAGGAATGTCAAATTTCTTATGCTAAATTTCAAGGAAAAGAAGAATTAATTGAACATTTATTTGAAACTTCAGGAGATGAAAAAAAAGTTTCTTTCTTTAATGTTGATTCATCCAAAATTAAATTTTGGATTCCTAAAAAATATAAAAAGAATATTGAAGAAAGAAAAGATATTATTAGTAAAGTGAAATTTATTTAAATATAATTTTTTGCATTATATTAAATCGTTATTTGTATAAAAAATATTTTAATTATTCAAAAAAAATTTATTTTGGTTATGAAAAATATTTTTTTTAATTGTTTTTTTTTAATTTTTTTAATGGCGAATAATATTAAACAAAAACAAAGTAATTTAAAAGAAGGATCTTCAAAATTATTAGATTACAATTCAATTTATGAAAAATATAAAAAAGAATTTATCGATAATTGTGAAAAAATACTTTTAGAAAAAGAAGAAATTTTTTTAAATAAATTTTATAAAAGAATGAATATAATATTTAGTGATATTTACAAAATAGACATTTTAAATAATAAAGATTTTGAAATAATAAAAAATAAAGTAGAAATAAATTTTTATAACGATATTTATAAGAAAATGCATACTCAATGTTTAAATACATTAAAACAATATAATGAAAATAAAAAAGATATTTCATTCTTAAATATTTTCCTTTCTCATTGTAATTCAAATCAAATTCCAATTCATATATGTAAAGGAAGATTTATAATAGTAACAGAGAAAAATAATAAAAATAAAATTTTATATGTTATATGTTCAAATTGTAAAAAGTGTTATTTTGAAAATTCAATTTTAATGTTTTGTCAAAAATGTAAAGAAGAATTTTATTCTTCTATAATTTCTTATAAAGATAAAATTTTACCTCCTGCAACTTGGGAAAAATATCATTGTAATGTATTGTTTTGTGAACAAATGAGTTGTATAAAATGTGGAGCAAAATTCTTTTTAAAAAATAATAATTTATTTTGTAAAAAATGCAAATTTTTAATTAATCCTTTGGATATTATGTGGAAATGTATTATTTGTAAAAAAGAATTTCAATCTTATGCTAAAATATTTAATCCTCTTGAATTTAAAGTTTTAAATTTATCTGTTAAAAATGCTTTGGTTGATAAGAAGATTACAAAACCAAAATATATGGAATGTGGTTGCTTTAAAGAAAGTGATATTTATAATGTTAATTTTTATCATAATAATGAATGTGAGGGAGTTTTATTTCATGGAATTTTATCCAATCATGATATTGTTGTTTGTTCTAAATGTAAAATTATGAAATTTTTAGATAAATTTAGTTGGTTTTGCCCTTCTTGTAAAATGAAATTTAAATGTATTGAATTTAATACTTTTGAGTTTTCTGATTCTGAGAATATTCACATCAAAAATAATCCTCGTAATTATAAATTGAAAAATAAAATGGTTAATCATTGTAAAAACTTAAGTAATAGTTTTTATAAAAAGAATAATCTTTTTATTTGTGATAATAATAGTAAAACTATTGAATGTGATGTAAATGAAGATATTATTTCATCAACAAAAAATAATAACTTGAGAAGTAGAAATAATGCTAATAGTAATAATATTCTTTCTTTTGGAAGTATAAGTGAATTACACGATAAATTATTTAAAAGTATGAAAAATTTTCCAGGACCTTTTCTTAAAAAAATAAAACCTGAAAATTTGATGAAATTACAAAATAAAAAAAATGAAACAAAAGAAGAAGATATTAAAAAAGAAAATTATGATTATAATATTATTAATAAAGAATCTTCTAAAATTCAAATGAATGAAAAATTAAAAGGAAATTTAAAATTAGATTTAAAAAATATTACAGAAAGAAAACAATCCAAATCAAAATCAAAAGAAAAAGAAAGGAGTATAACAGATAGGGAATTAAATAAAAGTAAAATAAAGTTATTTCATACTCAATTAAATTATCCAAATACAGAAAGAAGTTATAATAAAATAGATGAGAAAAATCCAATAAATGATTTAAAAAAGATAAGACATTTTCATTTAAATTCAATTGTAAAAAAAGAAAATGATTATCATCCAATTAGTAATAGAATAATGAAAAATGAAAGAAATAAAATAAAAGATTTATTACATTTAATAAATAATGAAAAAGATGAAAAAAAACCGTTAAAAACAGAATTTCAATTATTTAATCGTAAAATAACAAATAATAATAATAAACCTAATAATAACATTAATTTATCAAAAATAAATAATAGCCAAACAAATATCTTTGATAATAAAATAATATTAAAAATTCCTTCAATTAACGAAGATATATCTTATAATAAGAAAAAATATTTAATGAATATTGAAAACACAAAAGAAAACTTTTCAAGAAAAAATACTCATGAAATTCAAAAAAACGAAATATTATCAGGTTTTAATTTTGATGATTTTACAATAATAACTCAAATAGGACAAGGAACTTTTGGTAAAATATATTTAGTACATGATTTAAATAATAAATTATATTCAATGAAAAAAATAATATTATCAGATGAAATAGAATTAAATAATTTAATAAAAGAATATAATCTTTGTAATAAATTGATTCATCCAAACATAATAAAAATTTTAGGATTATATAAAAATAAATTAGATAAAACAACATATGTAATATATATATTAATGGAAGTTGGAACCACAGATTGGGAAAAAGAAATAAAAAATAATGCTCTTCAAAAGAAAATGTATAAAGAAGAAGATTTAATTTTGATATTAAAACAATTATGTTCAGCTTTAGCTTTTTTACAAAGAAAAAGAGTAAGTCATAGAGATATTAAACCACAAAATATATTAGTTTTTCAGAATAAAATATATAAACTTGCAGATTTTGGAGAAGCAAAACAAATTTTATTTTGTAATGATAGAAATACTTTAAAAGGAACTGAATTATATATGAGTCCATTATTATATAATGGTTTAAAAACTAATCAAATTGATATTAAACATAATTTATTTAAAAGTGATGTTTATTCTCTTGGTTTATGTATTTTATATGCTGCTACTTTAAATGTTAATTATTTATGTAAAATTAGAAATTATTTTAATATGAGATTTGTTAGAAGTTTTATTTTTGATCTTTTGAAAAAAAATTATAAAGAAAAATTCATTGATTTGTTGTGTTTAATGCTTGAAATTAATGAAGAAAAAAGACCTGATTTTATTGAAATGGAAAGATTATTAAATTCTTGGGATAAATAAATTTATTTTGTTTTTGTGAGATATAATATAAAGATATAAATATTTGTTTTTTTTTATTTTTTTTGTGAATAAATAAGAAAAATTTTTGATTATAGAGTTTTAATTTAAAATATCTATTTTTTTAGCTTTAATTTTTTAATCGTTCAATTTGCACTCTTATATAATTATTAATTCCATCAGACTTTTCTTTTATATATCTAAATCTTATATTGTTTGAATCTGGAACAGATAATTTTTCCTGTTGAAAAGAAGAAACTAATTTATTATCAATATAAAGATTTGAATATTGATTAAAATCTAAATTTTTTCTGATAGGAGTTAACTCACTTTTTCTTTCCATAAAATAATTATAAAAAAAATAAATGCAAAAAAAATAATTTAATAAAAAAATATTTAATTAGAAATAATTCCTAATATAACTTTAGAAATAGACTCATCAGTAGATGCAGCAACAAAAAGTTCTTGTTCATAAGGCATAATCATTGTGAGTATAGAAGGAATTTCAGCTAATTTACTTAAAACACAAGCAGCAAATTTACTTATTCTATCATAAGAATTTGAACATATTAATCCAACTAATCTTTCAATACATTTTTCAGTTTTTCCTAATCTTGTTTTAGTTAAAATTGATTGATCAGATAAACAATATAATATTTCCAAAGCCGAATCTCTAATATCATTATTAGGTGAAATTAATAAATTTACTATTTCAGTTAAAAATTCATCAGGCATTTTTTCAAAATATTCTTCATTTCCAGAAGGTAAAGTTAATTTTCTAAAACATTCTAAAGCTTGATCTGACATTTCTTTAAAAGGAGATGTTAAACATTTAAATAATTTATACATTAATAATGAAGGATATGGACATTCATGGATTAAAATATGTTTAGATATATTTGTTAATATATCTAAAGCATTTGATACTATATCATTTAAATTGGAATGAATAAATAATAAATATAATATTTTCATAAATTTTGATGATTTAAAAATTGAAGCTTCATTTGCTGTTGTAAAAGATAAATTTCGGATTATTTGAATTAATGATATTAAATTTTCGTATAATTCATATTCTGTCATTTCTTCATATTTTACTCCCATATTACAATTTTCAGTATTTTCATTTATTAATATTTGAGCTTTTGAAGCATCAATTTCTTTCAAATCTTTATTTCTTTTACATAATGAAGGTAATGAAACAGTATGATTAGTTTCATCCATAAAATTGAAATTACCTTTATTTAATAATGTATTATTATGATGTAATTGATTATTATGATTATTAATATTTAAAGTATTATTTTGATTCCCAATTGAACTTAAATTATGATAACTATTAACCCTACTTGATGTTCCACTATTACTTCTAGAAAAATTTCTTAATCTACTATTATTATAAATATTAATTTTATTTAATTTCTTTTCTTTATTATATAAAGAAGATATACTTGATTGACTACTAATATTACTAATATGATGATGAACTGAAAATTTCCATTTTTCTTTTAATCTTTCATGTTCTTTAACTTCTTGTCCTTTAATAATATTAATGATGAAAGATAAATCACTAATATTATTCACACAATAATAAATATAATTAGTCATACTTTCCATTAAATAAGGTTGGTTTTCAATATAAATAGAAGCATTAACCAAGCTAGAAAAAATTAATAAAGTATTGATAGCCCAATAAATTTCAGTAGTAATATGAGATTCAAAAGCTAATTCTATTTTTTTCATATCAACAACAGAAGAAATAACTTTAATTTTCTTATTATAAAATTTTTCTTTCATATTAATATTTTTTCCCAAAGGATTTCTAAAAAAAAAATTTAACTCAATATCAGGTCTATTAATTTTTTTTCTAATATATTTAGTTTCTTGTTCTCTAGTAGGTTGATTAAGAGTTTGATCTTGATTTTGATTTTGAATAAAATTTCCATTAAATTGATTATTATTAACTAAATTAGTTCTATTACTAACATTTATATTATTATTACTTTGATTAATATTATTAGTATTTACATTCAGTGAAGTTTTCATATATGCTTTTTCATAATTTAATAAATATTTATTATAATGATTTTTCACAGTGAAACTTGCACTTGTACAACTAGGAGGAAGATCTAAAGTACTTACCACATCTTTCCATTGTTTTGTTTCACAAACTGCATTAAATCCTCCTCTATTTGTTACTTCTTTATATAATTTATATAAATTTAATTCCTTTCCGCTTATTATTGGACATTTAAAATTCTCTCTCACGTTTGAACTGTAAAATTTTGATAATTCATCTTTAAATTGACGTGCTTTTTCTTGGTCTTCTTCTTCTGAAATTTTTTGATTTTCTGACATTATTATCATTTTGTTTTTTTTTGGATTTTATATTGATTTTTTAAATTTTTTTTATTATTTTTTTTCCACCAGAAAAAGAAAAGGTAATTTTAAAAATTATTTTTTATATATAAATGGCATTTTTTTTATGTGTATTTTTTTATAAAGAGAAAAAACACATAATAAATGTTATTTGAATCAAAAAATATTTAAGAATTAAAAAAAGTTCTAAATTAATTGTAAAATGAATAAAAATGAACAAAAATGTTATTTTTCCATAACATATAAAAAAGTATAAAAGCCAAAAAAATAAAAACATATTACTTTAAAAAATAAATGAATAAAACTCCATGCACTACAGTTACAAATTATTCCCAAAATCTCAACTGTGAAGGTGAAGAAGAGAAAACATTAATTCAAATGATCTCTTCATTTGATGATTCTAGTTCTTATATGTCTTGGGAAAAAAATAGTAATTCTAATTCCGAAGAAAACCTTTCACAAGGTATTTATGGAGATGATTATGAAAGAGTAAAATCAGATAATTTCGATAAGAATTTCATTTTTTATGAAAAGTAACAAAGAAATTTTTAATTTGAATATTATAACAATTTTTTGTATTTTGAAATTGACTTTAATTAATATATTTTATTTTTCAATTTGACATTTAATTTATTCTACTTTCAAAAACCATCTAAATTTAATATTCTTTTAAGTTTTTTTTTTCTTTTTATTTAATTACAGAATTATTTTATTTTTAAATGTGTTTTCATATTATGGATTCTGTTCAGAATAAATTCTTTTGAATTTTAAAAAAAGAAAGAATGTTGAAGAGTTTGATTCTTCCTTTTTTTAATTAATATATTTTATCAATTTGGAAAAAAAAAAATTGGAAAATAGGGAAAATTTAAATTAATTAATTGAAAACAGAAAAGAAATAAAAAAATAAAAAATCAGCCTTTATATTATAATGAAATAAATAAATAAAGAATATATATTAAATGAAAAACTTATTTTGAAATTTTAATAAATATTAATATATTCTAAGATTGCTAAATCATTTCTTTTACATTTGGTACAATAAATTTAAATAATGAACTTCCAACAGTCAATTCATAAACATTATTTTATTCATTTTTTATTTGTAATTAATCATCTGACAAAAAAAAATTTTGTAACAATAATACTAAAATAAAAAAATGGATCTCAGAAATATTTTACAATATAAAGAATATTTGAAGTATCAAAATAATATTAAATTTTATAGTCACATATTGATATAGAAACTATACTTTTAAATTGAAAAATAGAGTTAAATAATTAATTTTAAAAAAATTAAATATGAAAAGCAAAGAACAATTTTAATAAATAAATAAATTATATAAAATATAACAATATAATTAATTCAATTTCATTTTTATTTAATAATCAGTTCAACAAAAATAAATTATTTTTTTAATGTAATATGGATTAAAGAAATAGAATATTTTAGAAAATAATAAATTTTTTCATTTAACTAAAAAGGGATGAATCACATAGATGATATAAATAGAATTATATTAAAAACATCAATCAAAAGTATAAAACATATATTTAATTTCAATAAGTAAAATTTAATTTAAAATTAAACACTTAAAAACATTTACATAAAAAAAAAACAAATATTAAAATAATTAATGGGATGTGGAACATCATTTCCAGGATTAGAATCAGATATTGCAGGGAAAGAACAGCATAATAGATTTAACATAGTAGATCGAAATCAAGAACCAATAAAAGAAGAAGAAGAAGACAAAAAGAAAAAGAAAAAAAAGAAAAAGAAAAACAAGAAAAAGAAGAAAAAGAAAAAGAATAAAAAGAAAAATGATGATACTGAAGAAGAAGAAGAGGAAGAAGAAGAAAGTTCAGAAGAAGAAAGTTCAGAAGAAGAAGATTCAGAATCAGATAAAAAAAAGAAGAAAAAAAAAGATAATTCAGAAGAATCTTCAGAAGAAAATTCAGAAGATTCTGAAGAATCAGAAGAAGATTCTGATGAAAATTTAGTTAAGAAAAAAAAGAAGAAAAGATCAAAAAAAAAAAAGAGTAAAAAAGAAGAAGTAAAAGAAATATCAAATCCAATAACATCAACAATAACAGAAATAACATCAATAATACCAAAAAAAATAGCAGAACATAGGAATAATTTAAATATAGGAGAGAAAAAAATAACAGAAATAAAAGAAGAAATTTTTAATCCTAAAGTTAAACAAAGAACAACTCAAGCAATTAATATTAATTTAGAATATAGAATGATTCAATCAATTAAAACACATCATAAACCACAAATGACTTGTATAATATTATTAAGACAACATAATGATATTGCAACTTGTGGTTTAGATAATAAAATTAATATATATACTATTGACTTTTATTCTAATAATTATGATTTAAAAAAAACTTTTGAAGGACATGAAAATGGTATTTTATATATTAAAGAATTATTTAAATATAATTATTTATGTTCTTGTTCAATTGATAAAACTTTAAAATTATGGGATTTAATAAAATATGAATGTGTATTTTCTTTAGTTGCACATAGAGAAAGTGTTTTATGTTGTGATTATTGTGCAAAAGATGATTATATATTTAGTGGAAGTGAAGATAAAAGTATTATTATTTGGAGTAAAAGTCTTAAAAAAGAAAATTATTTTCAAAAAAAAATTTTAAGAGGACATGATAAAAGTGTTGATTGTTTAGTATATGTTAAACAAAATAATTATTTATGTTCTGGAAGTGCTGATAGAACAATAAGAATATGGGATAAAGAAAAAGATTTTGACTGTATTAGAATAATATATACGAATTATGAAAATTTTTCATTACAATTCGGAGGAAATAGATTAATTTCAACTTGTGAAGATGGAAGTATAATATTTATAGATTTAAATATTTTACAAAAAGTTAGAAGTATTAAATTTTCAGATTCTCCTGTTTATGATGCTAAAATATATAAAGATAAAGAATATTTATTAATTGGTTGTGGTGACGGCTTAGGAATCATTTGGAGAGTAAGTACTCAAGAAAGAGATTTATTAGATTTTCATAAAAAAGCTATCATTGGAATTTTCGGTTTAGATAATGAAAAAATTATAAGTGGAAGTATGGATGGATTAATTGTTGTTTGGGATAAATTTAAGAATTTTCCAAAAAAAGTTAAAATTAAGAAAAAAAAGAAAAAGAAGGAAAAAATAAAGAAGAGTACTGATAGTATTGAAAGTAGTGAAGATGATGAAAATAGTTATGAAAGTTCATAAAATCAAGAAGAAGGTGAGAGTGATGAGCAAAAAGGTGGTCGTAAGGTTATTTATAAAAAAATATTGAAAGAATAAATGACGTGGATTTGAGAAATAAAATTTATCAAAATTTATATAATAATAATGATAATAATAATAATTTAAATCTCCAAAATTCAGTCACCCAAGAAAATAATTTAAACATTAATAAAGAAGGAAATAGAAGAAACTTCAATTATATTAGATATGTGTGCTTAACCAGGAAATAAAACAATTCAAGTATTAGAAATAATGAAAGAAAAACCAAGAATGAAAAATATTTTACCAAGAGGAAAAATTATTGCAAATGATTTAAATTTAAAAAGAGAATATGAGTTATTTTTTAAATAATCATTTTCCAATTAATATTCTTATTTGAAATTATGATGCTGCAAATCTACCTATTATTCAAGATGATA
>JAEEGK010024250.1_pt1 | contig 12594 bp, 7 predicted proteins | sample 8958771 | NCBI WGS metagenome assembly JAEEGK01 (sample SAMN16246547, study PRJNA631951) | gut metagenome | biome: gut microbiome; feature: rumen; material: SC-attached | host: Bos | place: Iran: Karaj | collected 2018-10 | reverse complement strand
CCAATCCCCAATCCCCAGAATGTTTTCCTTATTTAAATATTAAGTGAATATTTACATAATACAATTAATTTTTAAATAATAAATATTATTAAATATTTTTTTATTTATTTATGGAATTATTGTAATACATTGTAATATGTTCTGTAAGAATATTATTCATTAAAGGAATTAATTCTTTATATCCTGGAAATTGATTCATATCAATTAAATAATATTCTTTTTTTTGATAATCATAAATAAAATCTAATCCAAATAAAGTATCTTTAGTTTTTTCTTCAAATTTTTCTGAAATAAGACTTAAATAATTTTCTCCTTTTTCTCCAATTTCTTCTTTAATATTTTTTTTTCTTCCAATTTTTTCCCAAAAATTTTTAAATTCATCTTTAGTTAATAAAGTAGTAAAAGTTTCAAAGAATCCTCTTTTATATTCCTCAAATTTATCAATTAAATCTTCAGAAACATCAGGAAAAGAAGGACGATAAAAATAATAATTTTTTTTATTAATTCTATACATTTTAATAACATAACCTCCATGATTAATAAAAGATTGAATAATTTGTCTTATTTCATTTTCTTTTCCTTTTGAATAATTTTTCATATATTCTATATAATTCTTTAATCCTTCATCATTTATTATATTTATCATTAAATGATTATAATTTTTTGTTGGACCTTCGAATTTTAACATCAAAGGAAAATTTAATTTATTTTTTTCCATAAATGATTTAAATTGATCATATTCATAAACTTCTTTATAATTAACAGATAAACTATTTGGAATTAAAATTTTAGAATCATTAAATTCTTTTGTAAATTCATTCATAAAATTAACCATTAATTCTCTTTTAAGATAAATATCTTTATTATCTAAATTACAAAATGAAAAAACTTTATTTTCTTTTAAATATTTTTGTACTGTATCTATTATTTTAGGAAAATATATTAAATCTTGTGGTTCACAAAATTTAGGTAAAATACAATTTATTTTTCCACATAAATTTATATCTAATAAATCATCAAAATTTTCTTGTCCAAAACTTGCAAAATAAGAAATAAAATTAATTTTATCATTACATAAAAATAAATGAGCTCTTTTAATTTCTCCAGCTTTAAAAAAATATCTATAAAAAACTAAACAATTAATTAAATTTTTAGAATTTAATTCTTCTTCTAATTTACTTTGATCACATTTACCTCCTTTTATTTTTTTATTAGCTTCTTTAATTAAAGGAATATAATTGATTAATTGAATGAAAAAAAATAATGAAAAATCAAAGAATTTTTTATATTTTTTTAACACTTTCAAATTGAAAATATTTATATTATCAAAGTATTCATCTTTATTATTATTTAAATTCATTTTAATAAAAGGAGTTAAATAAATAGTCCAACAACCATATTCATGATAATTATGTAAATTAACTAAATTATAATCAAAACAAATAAAATGTTTTGGTGTTCTATCAATAGAACTTGTTATTCTTAAATCTTCTCTTAAACAAAAAATAATTCCATTTTCCATTTGAAGAGAATACATTATTTTATAATCTAATATTAAATTTAAACAATTTTCATGAATGAAATATACATTTGTTGATTCTGATAATGAATCTAAATATTTTTTTGGTATTGTTTCATAATCTGATCCTTTAAATAATATATCTAAATATGAATCTGAACCACATAATTTTTTTAATTCTACATCAAAATCATTAAGTAATTCATCTATTAATTTACATCCCCATGTTCTTTCAGAATATTTTTCAAAAAAATTTGTTATTCTTTCTTCATTTATATTAGGAAAATTTTCTATAAGTTTTTTTGTAAATTTTTTTGTTATTTCATTGTAATTTCTAAAGTTTTCTTTTGGATTTTGATATACTTGAAATAATCCTCCATTAAATATTACAATATTTATTTTTCCTACTTTTTTTTTCATTTTTAAAATAAAATAATTTTAAATTTTTTCAGTTAAATAATTTTCTTTTTTTATAACATAAAGAAACAAGATTTTTAAATTTAAATTTATCATTTTGTTATATAATCAATTTATAATTATTCTTATAATTAAATTTAAAAGTAATATATGTAAGTAAAACGTCATCCAATTTTTTAATAAAATTAATTTTAAATTAGAGAATTATTATTAATTGTTTTTTTGATAATTTAATTTAAGTAAAAATCCAAGAAAAGTTTTTATTGTTGAAATGGGAGGAAAAATATCAAATCAAATAAAATATAAATCAAATGATGATTCAGGTTTATATTCTGATTCAATTTCAATTTTTCATTTTTTATCAAAAATAACAAAGAAAAAATCAAATAGAAAAGGAAGTGAACCAATTTTTTTAAAAAAGAATATAGATCAATATCTTCAACAAATAACAAATGAAAATAATAAAAACATGCAAATAAATAACATTGATAATTCAAATATTAAAAATAATAAAATTATAAATAATCAAAATTTAGAAAATGAAAATGAGAAAAAAAATATCCAAAACTCAAAAAATAATAATTTTCAAAAAGAAAAGACAATAAATGATTTGAATATTAATTTTTCTGAAAAGAATATTTATCAAAATAATGTAATAAAAGAAAAAAGTGAAATAAATAAAAACATTGTAAAATTATTTAAAGAAAGAATAAATAAGAAAGAAGCATCATATAAAAAATTAACCCAATCAACAGAAAATAAATTAAATAATTCAGTAATAATATATTCAAAATCAATTGAAGATTATGAATTAAATTTTTATAGAAATGGAGATGAAATAAGAAGTAGTTATATAACAAAATTAATATGTAAAAAAATATGGAGTCCTTCATCAAAAAATAAAACACATAATTCATTAATAATATTTGATTGGGATGATACTTTATTATGTACTACATATTTAACTAAAAATAATTTATTTGATGATAATATAATATTATCTGAAAAAGATAAACAAAAAATTTCTAAATTAGAAAAATCTGTTTTTAATCTATTATCAATTTCAATTGAAAAAGGAGATGTATTTATTATTACAAATGCAAATGCAGGATGGGTTGAATTTTCTTCACAAAAATATTATCCTTCTATTTTAGAACTTTTAACAAAAATTAAAATTATATCTGCAAGAGAAGAATATGAATATTTATTTCCTGATGATCCAAGAATGTGGAAAATACAAAGTTTTTTAAATATGCAAAAATTTTTCAATTCTGATTTAGTTACTAATATTATTTGTTTAGGAGATTCTTTTATTGAAATTGAAGCTGGTAAATTTTTGGCTTCTAAATTTAATCAAGCTTATATTAAAACTGTTAAATTCAGAGAATTTCCTAAACCTGATGAATTGAATAAACAATTAAATTTAGTTTACAATCAATTTGATATTATTTATAAATCTATTAAGAATTTAACTATAAGAGTTGAAAAGAAAACAAGTTAAATATAAATATGTATTTGTTGAAATTTAATATTTGAAAAATATTATTCTTTCTAATAAACAATCTGAAATTATATATATTTATTTAGATGTTTATGAATGTATATAAAGTAAATATGTAAATTCATAAGTTTTGTTTTAAAATAATATCTCAATTTGAATAAAAAAAATATCTTTTCTTCGTGAAAAAAATTTAATGATAATATAAAAAAGGTAAAAAACATTATCTTAAAAAATATATTTTTTTTATTATAAATAAATAATAAAAAGATAAAAAAAATTAAATTTTTTTTAAAATTCAATATTTAAAAAAGAATTGATTTTTTTTTATTTATTAACTTCAACATCTTCTTTTTCCATTAAAAGAATATTTTCAAATATATAATCAAAAGAAAGCATAGGAGGTAAATTATTAGGATTAGGATCACCAACAAGAACTTTTAATATATCTCCAATTTCTTTGTCATCCATTTTTTCTCCATTTTCTTTAAGCATATGAAGGAAATTTTCTCTTGAAATTAATCTATCACCCATTTTATATATTAATTGAGAAGGTAAATTATTCATACTATTTTCATTTATCATTTTTTCAAGCATAAAATTAATTTCTTTATCTTCTATTCTATTATCTCTTAATAAATTTATAAAATTATCTCTTGATAATTTCTTCTGAAAATGTTCCATTGATGTTATTGGAGTATTAGGACTATTACCATCTAAATCTTTTATTATTTTCATTATTGTATTATCATCTATTTTTCTTCTTGTTTCTATTGTTCCATCTTTTCTCTTTTCATCTATTTTTAATAATTGAAGAACTTCTATTAATTTCTCTCTTACTATTATTATTTCATTATCATCATTCACTAAATGATATTTCTTTTGTTCTCTCATATTATCAAAACTATTTTCTATTTGATCAACATCTACTTCAATATATGGTCTATGATTTAAATATATTTTTACAAAAGTTTCAAAATTAATATCATCATTTTTATCTTTAGTACCTTCACTTATTTTCATATGCATAACTTCATTTTGAATATTTAATATTTCTTCATTAGAAGGATAATAACCTAAACTAGCAAGCATTCCATGAATTAAATTTACAGTAACAGTTTGATCTAATATTCTTTGTTTAGTAGTATTTTCATCTTTAGATTTAATTTGTGCATAATAGAAATAATCAACCATTTCTTTATATTTAAAACCATCTCTTCCTCCTTCTAATAAATTTAAAAAAGGTTCAATTCCTTCTCCTCCACTTTGAACAACATCAATTAAAGGATTTGGATTATATTTCCAAATATTAATAGTATAATCAGAACCTCCAGTAGTAAATAAATAATTAACATTATGAGCACTTTTAATATTTTTAATATCACCAGGATGTGCTATAACTCCCATATATCTATAAGGATTACCATCAATAGGTAATGACATTAATCCCATTATTTTTTCTTTTGTTGAAAATGCTATTAATCTTTTATCTTTATCTTTACCTGGTACTACTCTCATTAATGTTATTGGTCCTCCAAAACAAGGACCTAATGATGTTTTTGTTATTTGTAATTTATCATCATATGTATTCACTTGACGTATTTTATATGCATCATTTGATATTACTAAATTCTTTTCTTTACCTATTGATAATGGATATGATACTACACTTGTTAAATTACAATCATCTTCTATTTTTAATACATTTGGTTTTTGAAGAGAATAATTTTCATATACATCATCTGTTAATTTAAATTCATTTAATAATCTATCTTCTGTTATTGCAAATATTCTATCTCCTATTTCATTAAAACAAAATGATATTATATGTGTATTTGCTATAAAATGAAATCTTGCTACAAGAGACCATATATTATTTTCTAATTTAAATAATCCTATTCTTCCTAAATTATCTGTTGCTGCAAAATGCTTTTTATCAGGTGAAAATTGTATATCTGTTATTTCTGCATTTTTATCATCTTTATCTGCTATTTCTTTTATTTGAAGCATTGTATTTTTATCTAAGAAAGGACCACTTAAATTGTTTATATTTAAAGGTAATATTTTTTGAAATGATGTTCCTACCATTAAAGAATTATCACATGAAGAAAATTCTAAACAAGTTGGATAAGTTTCTGCTGCAAAAAATCTTTTATATACATTTGTACTTCTACTTTCAGTTGTTTCTTCTTCTACATTTTTACTTTTTTGTTGATATAAATTATTCTTCTTTTCATTATTATTCTTCTTTTGTTGTTTCTTTCTATTTTCTTCTTCTTCTTTTCTATCATTTTCCTTTTTAATCACTTTCATATGGTTAGGATAATAAAATAATTGAACATAAGCTCTATATTCAAATTTCTTTTCTTTTAAAATAGAATCACCACCTCTTCTTCCTTCACTTTTCCTAATCATATTTTTAGGAGGTTTACCTCTAGTACCAACAGCAATAATATTTAATCTAGGATGAACAGCAATACAAGTAATTTCACTTTCAACTCCTCTATAAATTTCTTCATATTTCATAGTTTCATCTCCATAAGTAATATCATCGTCTTGTTTATTATATATTCTTTTAACAGTTGCTGATACATCACTTGTAATAAAAGGAGCACATTTAAAATTAGAAGTATTTGCAGTATCTTCATTTAAATTACTTAAATAATAATCTCTATCATTTTTATTTCTTGTATATTCCATATCAAATGAAATTGAACGTACCATCCAACATATATTTTCAAACCAACGAACTATAATAAAATTATAATCATAGAAATTAACAGTTCCTCCTCCAGTTCCAATTACAATATAATTTTTATAATTTACTAAAATTTCTATTCTATCTTTATCAGGTGGAGGTCCTTTCTTATCTTTTTTATATTTACCTAATAAATCAACAGTTTTAATTTTTCTTCTATCTGTTTTAACTTCATCTTCTTTACATAAAGCTTCACAAACATCCCAAACTATAATATAACCTGCAGTTGTTCCTGTAATTGCTGTATTACCTTTTTGATTATTATGAAGAAAAATACTTTGAGTAAATGTAGGTGCATTTTTTTTATCTAATATTCTACTTTCATCTAATGGATGAGGATAATATGCTCTTGAGTTTTCATTTTCTGAAGGATTAATAACACTAAAAAAGATTTTATGTTCTGATGTTACTAAAAATTCCATTACATGTTCCATATTTGGATTAAATTTTAAATCTGTATATATTTCACCATCATCAACACCAAATTCTGTGTAATATATTTGTTCACTTTTTTCTTTTGGTTTCCATTCATAAATATATATTTTTTGTAATATTACTTCTCCTTTTTCATTTTTTTGATGTGATAAAAAAGCAATAAAATAACAATTTTTAGAAAAATCAATAGAAACTACTTCATCTGTTTCTTTTCTAAAAATAGAACTTTCAACTGTTCCAGTATCAGCATCCCATATTAATATTGCTGCATTTTTTCCACTATCAGCAGTTACAATTAATCTTTTATCATTTTCAGAATCATATATAGTAGAACAAGCTGTAATTGCATTACACTATAAAAAATATATTAATAATATTATTTATATTCTTACATGACCTTGAAGTAATTTCGCTTCACAATTTTCATAATTATATATCACTCCTGTATGAGCTGCTGGATAAAATATTTCTTTTGTTACTTTTGTTTCACCCCTTTTTATTGTTAAGTTATGAACTGCTCCTGTCATTGAACTATTATATCCTATTGAAAATCTCAATTCCAAAGCTCTTCCTCCTTCATTTTGATCATCTGAGTCATCTAATCCTGAATAATCCATTTTTAAATTATTTTTTAATTTGTTGTTATACTTTTTAATTTTTTTTTTGGGTTTTTGGTTTATTTAAATTTAAAAATAATATAATGAATTCTAATTTATATGTTTTGAAATATATTTTTATTTCCAATGATTATTTGAATAAGTTAGATAGTTCGATTAAAGGAAATCAAAATTTACTTTTGAAAAATTTAATAGAAAATAATATAGAAGAATATATTGATAAAGAAAAAACAAAGAAAAATTTAGATTTATCCCAATATACAATATTAAATAAATTATCTTTTATTAAAGAAAAATATATATTTGCTCAAATAATAGGAAGAGAAAATATAGCAGAAAAGAAAAATAATTATGAAGATGAAGATTGTGATAATTTAGATGTTATTGAAAAAACAGAACATAAATTTTTACAAGGAGATGATAATGAAAGTAATAAATTTAAAAAAATAGTTTGGAATTTTGCTTTTAATGATGGAAATACACAATTTTTTGGATTTGAATATAAAGAATTTAATAAAGAAACTCTTGAAAGAATTAAAAGAATGGATGAAAAAGATAAATTTATTAAAGTTATTATTGGACCTAATGTTGAAGTTAGACGTGGAATTTTTTATTTAACAAAAGATAATTTTCGTATAATTGACTAAAATTTTATTGTAAATAAATATTAATTATTTGTTAATATATTTTATATTTAAACAAAAATTAATTTTTTTAATAGTATTATAAATAAATATATATTTGAAATTAATTAAAATATATGAAAATAGTTGAAAACATTATTATTAATTAATCACTATCTTCTTTTAATAATTTTTCATATTTTTTTTTAACTTTAATTTCTTTTTTATTTTGACTCATTGACCATTGTTCATTACTTTCTTCGATTTTACTTTCTAAATCTTCAAGAAATTTATCATGTTCTTTACCTCTTATAAATTTTTCTTTTACTTTAAGTATTTCAACATATGTTCTCATATATGAAATACAAATTATTCTAAGAAATATTGTAAGAATGGTTAATGCTAAAATAAGTAAATCTATATGATTATTGGTGTAATTATCTCTATATTTTTTAGAAGGATAAATTAATTCCATTATTTGAATAACACAACTATAAATAAAAAATCCAAATCCTATTATTGAATATAATATCAAAATTATTTTTGATAAAAATGTATTTCTACAAAGTAATACTATTAAAAAAAATAAAATAATAAATGACGATGAAATTAAAATAATTTTAAATTTTGATGAAAAAGTATTTGAAATTAAAAAACTATTTTGAAAAATATTAATTGATATAATAAAACATAAATCAATAAAAAGAAGTATATTAGAAAACAATAAATTCTTACACAATTCGTTATCAATAATATTAACTTTAATTTTATATAATTTTATTTACTTTCTGGAATTGGATTTGAAAAAGTAGATGAATAATGATTTTCCATTCCAATTAAAATTTATATATAAATTAATTATTTTTTTTTAAAGATAATTTTTTAAATAATGTCTAGTCTAAACCAAATCCTAGAAATAATTAATTATCTTCAGAAAACTTTCAAATCTTCTGATAATAAAGAAAGAGAAGAAGCAGAAAAAAAAATATCTGAATTTGAAAAATTCCATTTAATTAATTATATTGAAGGTTTTTTACAATTAATATCATCCTCAAATTCAAATATTGATTTAAATACGAAATTAAGTATTATATCAATGTTAAATAGAGTTATTACTAAAAATATACAAGATAATATAAGTTATGATAAAAGAAATGAAATTATAACTCAATATATTGAATTAATTATTATTCCTAATTTAAATAAAAAATTATTAGAAAATTTATTAATAACTCTATCTTCTTTATTAAATGATACTGAGAAAAATCCTGAAGTAATAAAAATATTAGTTTCTTCCATTGAAAAAAATATTAATAATATTCAAGGTGAATCTTATTTTGGATTAATTTCAGTTTTAAATTCAATTTCTTTATCTTTAGGTTTATCTTTAAATAATTATAAAGAAGTTGTTGAAAAAATAAATATTATTTTAAAAACTCTTTTTGAAAATATATTGAAAAATATAAGTGTAATCAATGAATCTAATTATAAACAATTATCTGAATTATTTAATATATTATTTACTCTTTTATCAAATTTAATCTTTAGATTGAAAAAAAGATTAAGAAGAAATGAAAGTTTTATTTTAAAAGGATTTCTTCCTTTTCTTCCAGTTGCTTTTAAATTATTGGTGAATCCAAATGATAATTTAAGAATTATTTCTTGGACTAATAATAGAGAAATAGATATAAATATAAATAAATTTAAAACTTCTATATTAAAATATTTAAATAAAATAGCAGATAATTTACCAAGTATAATTGATAGAAATGAAAAAGATTTAATAAATAATCATAATGAATTAATCAAAATTATAATATTAGACTTAGAATTTATAATCAATCACAAAATTAAATATATAATTAATATGGATAATGAATTTAATGAAATGTATCCAGATAATGAATATTCAATTATTATTTATCAATGTCTTTTTTATTTAAATACTATGTTTCAAAAAGACACTTTTAGAGTTGAATTTGAAAGAGCATTACAAAAATTCATTAAAAACATTTTATTTCCTTTTTTAATTATCACTAAAAATGAAATTTTATTAAGTGAATCAAACGAAGAATTTGAAATATATGCAAGTACAATAGAAGATATTATTGAAAATAATAAAAGTAAAACAATTAAATCTAGTGTAAGTTTAATTTTAAAAAATTTATATAATTATTCATCTTTATCATCTTTTATATTAAAATATTCCATATTACTTATTGGAGATTCATTAGGATTCAAATTACAATATAATCATTATTCTCAAGATGATAAAATAAATTTAATATTAGAAAAAGATAAAGAAAAAAAGATTGATGTAGGTTTATTAATATTATGTATAATAAACAAAGTACAATCTACAGATGATAATGAAAAAGAATTAAAACAATTTTTCCAACAAATTTCAAAAATATTATTAAAATCGAATCTTCCAATATATGTAGTATATAAAAATATATTATTAATTAAAGGAACAATAAATGATTTATTTGAACCTGAAGATCCTCAATATCAAATATTAATTCAATATCTTCTTTCAAATATGTTTTTATTTGAAAAAGTTTTAATAAGTAGTACAGCAGCAGAAACTTTAGGTAATATTATGGAAAATATTGAAAAAAACAATTTTGATTATATTGCTCAACCTTTTTTAAATGTAATTTCACAATTAATGGAAGCTATATTAAAGACTTCATATAATAATTTTTTTAATGTTTTATTAGAAATTACTTTTAAAATAAATGAGAGTGTTTTAAAAGAATTTCAAACTAAAATGTTTATAAATTTATGTCAAAGAGTGCTATTAGAAACAGAAAAACAAAATAAAAAAAAATTTATAGTTTTAAAACCTTCTAAAAATAATATTATACAAAATCAAAATGAAGAAAATAATTCAAATCAAACTTTTTTAATAAATAAATGTTTCAATATAATAAGAACTTTAATGGAAAGAAAAGCTTTTGTTCAAACTAATTTTACAATAATAGAAGAATCATTATTTCCTTTATTAAAATATATGGAAGACCCAAAGAAAATAGAATTTGATGAAGATATAGTTTTAATATTAACAAAATTAATATCTTTTTCTAAAAAAATACCAAAATCAGCATTATTCACATTACCATATTTATATAAATATGCAGAAAAAAATGAAGGAATGTTACTTGATTTATATGAATTAGTAAATGGATACATTGCTTATGGAACAAAAGAAATAGAAAATAATTCTGAATTATTTAAAAGTATAATAAATATATTTAATGCTTCAATGAATTCAGAAAAATTTCCTAAAAGTCCTTTTTTTGCTTGTTGTCTTATGCAAATATGGATTATGAATAGTAATACTATTCCACAAGAAGCTATTGTTCATTTTATTAATTATTCTTTTCAATCAATTTATAAATTATTTTCTTTAAAAATTTCAAATAATATTGATGATAAAATTGAATTTGAAGAAGAACATTTTAATTATATTGGTTTTATTGTATTATTTTTTTCTACTTTTATTCATTATTCTAATATTACAATAAATGAAATGGAAAAATTAAATATTAATGAAGAAAATCTCTTAAATTGGATAAATTTAGTATTTAAAATAGAACTTTTTTCAGAATATCAAATTAAATTATTAATTCTTTGCTTTTGTTATATGATTAATAAAGATATTTATGTAATTAATATTAAGAATTTATTATCTATAACATTTAAATTATTAGCAATGCAAAAAAAAAATGCAATTGCAAATATTAATAAAGCAATGAAAAAAGAATTAAAATGTAATTTTGTTGAAGAAGATGAAAGTGATGATGAGAGTGGAGATGATGATAATCAATTTGGAGATTATGATGATAAAGCTGAAATTGCAGATTTGGTTTCGAGAACTATAAATCCTTTAAAAGATGAAGATGAATTTAAAATTTTTAAAAATTCTATTGATTATTTTTCAAAAAAAAATAATGATTTATTTAATCAATGGAATAACTCTTTAAGTAATAATGAAAGAGATAATTTAAAACAAATAATAGAAACTGTAAGAATTAATGTTAAAAGTAATCAGAAAGATTATTCTATTCCTAGAAAAATTGTTTCAATTAAAAGGAATGACAAATAAAAAAATTAAAATAAAATTTAATATATATTTAAAATTTTATTATATAAAACAATTTATTTATAATATTTCTAATAAATGTCAAAAAAAATGAAATCAATGACAAACAAAATTAACATTGATATCGATGAAAATAAAGAAGAAAGAAAAAACACAATTAAAGAAAGAAACAATGAATCAAAAACAATTATATTAGATAGAGGTATTCAAAGGAAAACCAAAGATAAAAAGTCAATCAAAAAAGTTATTGATAAAAAGAGAAAAAGAAATAACAATCAAAATGATTCAAAGAAAATAAAACCCAAAGAAGATAAAGATATAAAAGGTAAAATTGTTATAAGACCTTTAAAAGAAGTTTTTGAAAATAAATTGAATGAATGGAATAAAAATAAAGATAATCCAAATTTTAATTTAAAGAATTTTTGTGAAAATATAGAAGTATTTGGGGATAATAATTATAAATATTTAACTTTTTTATTAAAAGAAAATATAGAAAAATTTAAATCTTTATATCCAAAATATCAATTTACTTTAAATTATTCCCAAAGAATCGAAATACAAAAAAAAATTACTAATATAACTGATCCAATGATTAAATATAATATAATAAATGAAAAAT
>JAEEGK010024246.1_pt1 | contig 12595 bp, 9 predicted proteins | sample 8958771 | NCBI WGS metagenome assembly JAEEGK01 (sample SAMN16246547, study PRJNA631951) | gut metagenome | biome: gut microbiome; feature: rumen; material: SC-attached | host: Bos | place: Iran: Karaj | collected 2018-10 | reverse complement strand
CCTGACGGGACCTCTGGGAGTCGGCAACAAAAACAATGCCGTCTACACCACGAAGCACAAGCTTACGGGTACTGTTATAGTAGACCTGACCGGGAACTGTATAAAGCTGGAACCTTGTTTTGAACCCCTTGATATCACCTAAATTAAGCGGCAAAAAGTCAAAAAAGAGCGTACGGTCACCTTCTGTAGCAAGGGACACCATATCAGTACGCTTGTCCTGGGGCATTTTCTGGTGGATCACCTGCAAATTGGTGGTCTTACCGCTAAGGCCCGGCCCATAGTAAACGACTTTACAACTAATCTCTCGTGTAGCAAAATTTATCGAAGACATTACACATCCTTGATATATCTGTCTCAAATCTAATAAAAAAATAATTTCGTAGACCACAAAATCTGCGATTTAAGCATTCTAAAGCGGAATATGACTGAAAATTTAAATTTGCGGAGTATTTGCCCAATGAACCACGCGCTGCGGGAAAGGAATCGTAATGTTTTCCTCGGCAAAGCGCTTCTTGATTTCGGCGGTGTATTTCCAGCGCAGGTTAAAGTAATCCTGGGTGCGGGCCCAAGCCCTAAAGGTCACGTTCACGGCACTGTCTTCGAGCCCCGAGACAAAGAACTGGGGTTCAGGCTTACGCATGAACAAAGGTTCGCCGGCCACCACGTCCCGCATAATATCGAGTGCCTTTTCTGGGGAATCCCCGTAGTCGATGCCCACCGTAATTTCGAGCCTGCGGAGAGGATTCTTGCTAAAATTCACAATGGGCTGGCCCCATAGAGACGTATTCGGCGAAGATACATACAGGCCGTCTATGGTACGAAGGGTGGTATTGAAAAGCCCGATTCCGATGATGTTCCCCTTGATATTGCCGCATTCAATGTAATCACCTGCCTTAAAGGGGCGAAGGAACAGCAAAAGCAAGCCAGAGGCGATATTTGCCAAGGCATCTTTCAAGGCGAGGCCCACGGCCAAGCTCGCTGCACCAACCAGAGCCACAATACCCGCGGTGTTCACGCCCAGCACATGCAGCACTAACAACAAAGTAACAATATAGATGCAGTACGAAAATAAAGAATAGACCAGCGGTTTGGCCGAAGAATCCAAGCCCCGGTTTTCGGCATGATTAATGACATACTTCAAGAACATCAAAAGAAGGCGAGCCGCCACCAAGAGCAGCAAAGCAACAAACAGGCGCTGAATCACGGAATGATCCAGAATTCCGCCAAAACGAGTTTCAAGAAAAAGCCTAATCGAATCCATCATAAGCTAATATAGAAAATTGAATATACACGAACAGCCGACACACATTGTGTATCGGCTTATTCAAATTCGCACTAAATCGACTTAGCGATTAATTAGGCGAGACCGTTAACGACCTTAGCGGCCTTGGCCTTGTAGTTAGCGACGCGGTTAGCGCAGAAACCGGCACGACCCTTGGCAGCAGCCTTGTCGAGCATGCTGAACAGAGCCGGCATGGCCTTGAGGGCTTCTTCCTTAGAAGTTGCGCTACGGACAGCCTTGAGGGCGGTACGGATAGCGGAACGGGTAGAACGGTTCATGGCATTGGCCTTTTCGGCCTGAAGCAGACGCTTTTTGCAAGATTTGTGTTGAGGCACCTTATTATCTCCGGGTGAAAACCTACTTAAAAATGTTGGTTCAAAGTTAGTAAATATTGGAAATATTTCAAGGGGTGGGCAAAAATTTATATCTTTGGGCGCATGATTTCCTTTGTAAATTTAACTGCACAACGCGAAAAATACCGTTTTGAACTGGAAAAAGCCGAACGAGAGGTGTTGGATAGCGGTTGTTACATAGGAGGTCCCCAGGTTCAGGCCCTCGAAAAGGAACTTTCGGAGTATTTGGGCGGAAACACCCAGACGATTACCTGCGCAAGCGGCACGGACGCCCTCACAATCGCCCTGATGACCATGGATTTACACCCTGGTGACGAGGTTATTGTCCCCGACTTTACCTTTATTGCCCCCGCAGAATGCGTTGCCCTTCTCGGAGGCATCCCCAAGTTTGCCGATATTGACCGAGAAACCCTGCAAATCGACCCCAAAAGCGTCAAAGAACTGATTGGGCCGCGCACCAAGGGCATTATTGCAGTAAATCTGTTCGGTCAATGCGCCCCCTTCAAGGAACTGCGCGAAATCGCAACGGAACACAAGCTCTGGATTATCGAGGACAGCGCCCAAGCCTTCGGGGCAAGGACCAACCAGATGGCATGCACTTTCGGAGACATTGCCATCACCAGTTTTTACCCAAGCAAGCCCCTCGGCTGCTACGGAGATGGCGGAGCACTCTTTACCGCGAACGAAGACTTCGCCCAAAAAATCCGCATGATCGCAAACCATGGAAGCGCCGGGCGTTACCAGCACAAAATTGCCGGCATGAACAGCCGACTCGACGCACTGCAGGCGGCGGTTCTCAGGGTCAAGCTCAGGCACCTCGACGAAGAACTCGTGGTCAGGCGCCAAAATGCAACCAAGTACGACGCCTTTTTCGCCGAATACAACCGCACCGCAACCGCCGACGAAAAGATTGTTCCGCAAAAAATTGAAACCGGATGCAAATGCACCTACGCCCAGTATACGGTTTTGGCCGAAAATCGCGAAGGTTTTATCCAGAAACTGAAAGCAGCCGAAATTCCTTACTGCATCCACTACCCTAGCGCCCTGCGGAACCAGCCTTGCTTTAGGCTATATCACAAGGAGCCCCTGGGCGGCATCATTTGGCTTGAAGAAGACCACCCCGATCCAAATTCGGCTAAGGTCTCTAGAAAGACCATCAGTTTGCCTGTATGCGCCTTCACCGATGTTGCTGAAATTATCGAAAAGCTAAAGGCGCACCTGTAGCTCTACTCTAAAGCCTGCTATTGCAGTTCTTTCATTCGCTGCACCGCATCCTTGAAAGTTGCGGGCTCTTGCAGCAAGCTAACCACCACCCAACCATCTTCGTCGAAATCGAAGAAGAATCCGGGCTGTACCAGTACATGTTTTTCCTTAAGCAAGCGAAGCGTGAGTTCCTCGTCATCTTCGCCGAGGCGCACGACAGCATACCAGCCGCCCAGAACCTCGGGGCAATACTTGGCCGGAAATGCTTCGCGGAGCGTCTGCCAGTTCTGCAAAAGGCGCCCCTTGACGCGCGATTCGTAGGCGGCGGACTGCTTGAGGAGCGCGGTGCCGAGAGCCTGCGCCGGGGCGGACACGCTCAGGTAGGCGTCTTCTACAAATTCGAGAGCTGCGCGGATTTCTTCGAAGCGTTCACGCGGGGCGTAGAAAGCCATCCAGCCGAGCTTGAGCTGCGGCGAGCCCACGGCCTTGCTTAAGCCATTCAGCCAGAATATCGGGCACTTGGGGCCATTCTCCGGCAAATTGATGAGGTCGTTTCCGCCAGCATCCCAGAGATCCTGCTCCTTTGAACCTAACTCAACTAAGTCAACAAGTTGACTAGTTTCGTATATCGACTGGCGCTCAGGATGACACGTGCCGAAAACATATTTCCATGTCCGCGAGACTTTGTTCGAAAAGCCGTAATCGCCGAAGACTTCATCGACCACGAGAATCATGTTATTCTCTTCGCAGAAGCGAACCGCAATATTCCATTCTTCGCGGGAAACGCAATGTCCCGTCGGGTTATGCGGCGAAACCAGCAACAAGATTTTCGCCTTTTCCGGAGCCGCCAGCAAACTGTCGGAATCAAGAACGAAACGGAAAGACTTCTCACGCTTCAGCTGCAGAAAATAGGGAGCACATTCCAAATGTTCGAGCTGCGCAAGCGTATCGAGCAGCGGATATCCCGGCATCGGCGTCAGAATCACGTCGCCCGGGTCGCAGAAAGTCTTAAATAAAACAGAGTATGCTTCGCTGGTACTTGCGGTCAGAATAATCTGGCCTGCGGTAAAGTTTCCACCACGTTCGCGGTAATACTCCACCACCGCCTCACGTGCCGACTTCCAGCCCGCCGCATCCGGATTCCAGCATCCAAAAGATTCTCGACCTTCATCGACAGCAGCATTCAAGTCCACCGGCAGCCCCGCCTTCACAGGCGAAGAAACCGTCATGTCAATGAACGGAGCAGACTCAGCCTTCGCACGCTCCAGTTCGGCAAAGAACGGAGACGGGGAAAGATCTTTAGGCAAACGGGAAGAGAGCATACGAGTAGGAAGTTAGAAGTAGGAAGTAGACAGTGGTTAATCTTTTATACAGCGGACGGAGAATCCTTCGTACTTGTCCAGATTATCTGAGAACGCATTCTTATTGCAGTACCACAATTTCACGGAGTGCGCGCCGCCGTTACTATACTCTGAAGAACTCCAAAACCACGCGACACTGCCTGTATAGGAGAAGGAGCCTCCTAGCACGGAGTTTGCAGGCAACGCCGAAAACAAATAAGCATCCGTACCACCGCCAAATTTACCATCACAATCATCCCAGCCATCGGAAGATTTCAGCATAAAGCCCGTGGTGGAACTGTCACCCACCGCAGCGAGCAAGATGTTCCATTCGTCGCGGCTAGGCAAATGCCAGCCTTCGGGACAAATACCGCGCACCGGGTATGTCGGCGAACATTCGACACCAATGCCGCACCCTTTGCCATTATCCGAAAACTCGGCGGCGCTGTCCATCGCGACTGCCCAGGTGTAGAGGCGACCATATTTTGAGCAGTTATCTTCTTCGTTAATAGGACACCAGCTGCTAGAATCGGAGGTATCTCCACGATAGTTATAGGGCCTCCCCGTGTAAGCGTAATTCAAATTTTCCGCCATCCACACCTGGTTTCCGATTTTTACCGTTTTATAAGTCTGACCATCACGTTCGTCCGTCATGGAACCCGTAACTACCGTTGACGGGTCAACGACCTCCTGGATATAACTACTGGATGATGGCGCACTGCTAGACGAATACACCGTATCCACCACACACGTCCTTATCACGTTATCATTTCCGCCACCATCTTTACATGTAGCTCTGGCCGCGCTAAACGCCATTTCCACCCCCACTTCGGACTCCATATTGTACATGGAGTAGGTCTTGGATTCAGTAGTCCCGTCCGCGTTCTTGATTGTTACAATCAAATCCCTGCCATCAGCCCTATAGATGTATTCGGCGTCATCACCAAAAGCATCCTTGCGGATAAAATGCCAAGTATCCACATCGGACTTGACCATGGCATCGCATGCACCGATCTCGGTGCAAGTTTCCGTTACCGTAAATCCAGGTTCATCGTCCGTTTCCTTGGAGCTGGAGCTTTTGGCAGACTCATCAGTTGCAGCCTTATCACTACTCGATTCAGGTTCGTCACTCAAAGCGCCACTCGAACTGGATTCATCCAGCAAGTCGTTCAAATCGAGGCAGCGTTCCATGATGCGGTCAAAGAATTCGTCACGCACCACATCCGTATAGGTCGTATCGTCCTCGTCCATGTGGTAGGCATTCATGTATTCCTTGAAGTCCACCATTGATTCGTCGACCCAGGTATATTCTTCGGAAATGTTCCATGTAGAGTAGGAGAACTTCCATACGTTATCGGACTTTTTAAAGCCGCACACGGAAGCCACCTTGCCGTCACCAACCTTGCCTCCATCGCCACTGTCGCTCGACCCAGTCGCGTTGCCTGAATTGTTCGGGCTCGACGAGCTCTCGCCACTGCACGCAGCAACCACTATGGAAAATGCAAGCACAAGAGCGGAAGCAACGAATTGCTTCGTTCTTTTCATATTCAATTCTGTATTCACTTGTTTCCTCCTAAACCTTCACAGAAAACATCACTTCTTCCGATTAAAGAATCCGAGAAGCGCCACCGAGATAAACATCCCGGCGGGGAGCACCACCGCAATCGTCAAAAGCAGCAACTTCTGAAAATCGGTAAGGCCCTTGAGAGATTTTTTGAAATCCTTGAACTTTGCAACAAAGCCTTTGAGACCAGAAAGCTTATTGCCGCTTTCTACAGGAATAACCTCGCCTTCGGCCAAATCCTCAGAGCCAGCGAAAGCATCCATCTTCGGAAGCATGGCCATTAGCTTGGTCACCGAATCCTTCACGGGCCCGGCAAAGTTGACCGCATATTCGCGAACCTTGTCGTAGCGTTTTTTGAAAGGGCGTTTCAGTTGGTCAAGCATATGGCCTCCCGGTTTAGGTTACTTCTTATACAGCAGGTTCACGCCACCGAAGAGAGCGCGCATGTTTGCCTTGAGCGTATCACTCGACACACCGCGGCCTTCGACTTCGACGTTGTTCGCCTTCAGCACTATGCGACTGAGGCCTCGGCCTGCCCAGACCTTGTCCTTTTCAGGCACCACGAGCTGACGGTATTTGACGAGTTCCACCGGCATGCCGATTTCACGCATGAGCATGAGGGCTGCCTCGATCGGGCCTTCGGCCGTCACGGACTTCACCAAAGCTTCGCCATCCTTCTTGAAGTGGAAAATAAAGCGGTTTTCGTCAGGCACGACTTCGATGTTGTTGAAAATCAAGCGGCCGTTCACATTCACGAAATGCTCGCGGAACACATCCAGCACGCGTTCAGCAGACAATTCGCCTTCCTTTTCGCTGCAAGCCTTCAGAATCGGCTGCAGTTCAGCGGCTTCGGCGAGAGACATCTTGTAGCCGAACTTCGTGATGATTTCGTACACGGCGGTACGGCCACTCTGGCTTGTAAAGCTGAGCGAATCGTTCTGGTGACGACCGATAATCGAGTAGTCGATGGGGCGGTATGCGCCCTTCTTCATGTCCTTCGTCTTAGAGGCGCCATCCTGGTGGATGCCGCTACGGTGCACGATTGCTTCGGCACCGATCAACGGGGCGCGGCTGTAAATGCTGATGCCAGACCACTGAGAAATCAAGATTGCCGTTTCGTAAATGCGTTCCATGTGCAGGCCCGTATTCACGCCGGAGTTATGCAGCGCGACTGCGACTTCGTAAAAATTCGTGTTGCCGCAACGTTCACCGAGACCGTTCAGAGCCACTTCCAGCTGGGTCGCACCCACGAAGAAACTTTCGACGGTCGCAGCCGTTGCCATACCCAAGTCGTTGTGGCAGTGGACTGAAATCGTGATATTCTTCGGCAGGGCTTCGTACACCTGCTTGATTTGATTCACGTACAGGAACGGACGATAACGTTCGACCGTATTCGGCAGGTTGATGGTCGTCGCGCCGGCTTCGACCACGGCCTTCAGCACGTCAATCACAAAATCCATGTTTTCGAGGCAGTCGCCAAAGTGTTCGGCGCTAAATTCCACATCACCCTTGTCACCCACGAGCGACTTTGCAAACTTCACACAATGAACGGCCTTTTCCTTCACCTGTTCCGGAGTCATGTGCAGCACATGCTCCATGGACAGCGGGCTTGTGGCAAGGAAGGTATGGATACGCGGATGCGGAGCGTACTGCACCGCTTCCCAGCAGCGCTGGATATCGCTTTCCACGCAGCGGGCCAGGCCCGACACCACGATGCGCTTTGCGACTTCGTCGCCTTCTTCGGCCATCTTGGCGGTCAACTGGGCAAGTTCCTTACACGATTCGAAATCCATCTCGGACGAAGCCGGGAAACCGACTTCGGCGCCCTGCACGCCGAGTTTCAAGAGTTGCAGGTACACGTCCTTTTTCTGGGCATTGTTCCAGGGCTTCGGAAGAGCCTGGTTACCGTCACGCAGCGTGACGTCGTAAAAGAAGGGTTGTCTTTCAATCGTGTTCTTATTTTCGCTCATTTTTTATCTCCTTGCCAGTCCAACAAGGCGGCAAGCTCATTTTTCGTCTAAAAAATAGAAATTTGACTCAAAAACGAAAGCCCGCGTCCTTATTGGAGCGGGCCTTATGGTTTAAATCCTTGGGTTAAAACTCTAAAATCGTCTTGAACCTATGCTTAAAAACCGGCTTGCGCTCCAGCGCAATGTCCTAGTAGGTTAATAAGTCGTAGATTCTTGATCATCATGCCCATAATGTAACAAAATACAAACCTCTTGGCAAGAGTACCGTGAGCCACAAGCGACTCATCTTAATGAGTCGTGGTGGCGAGAGCACGAGCCAGTGGGAAGAACCGACTTATTTGCAGCTCGTGCGGTCGTGTTTGGCAAGGGAAAACCCCCGGGGACACGTCCCCGGGAGCATTCCTCACAAAGTTCCAGTTCAGGACCAAACACCTCTGACTTCCTGAACGGAACTATGCTACATTCTATTTCTTTACGATCGTCTGCTGGTAGGCCTTGCCGCCTGCCACCAGGCGCACCAGGTAAACGCCAGGCTTAAGGCTGGACAAATCCACACTGGACTGCGACACCGCCTCGGTCGACACCTTTACGACATGGCCATTCACATCGAAAATGTTCAGGCGGCGCACATCCGCATTGATTTCGAGACGGCTTTCGCTTGCGATATAGCGCATCGGAGAAGCAACCTGCAGCTCAACGGCAATCGCCTGGGATTGTTCGCTCGAAGAACTTTCCACTTCTTCCTGAGAGCTGGAGGACTTTGCCTCGGAACTAGACGAAACCTCTTCGGAGCTAGAGGACTTGGCCTCGGAACTCGAAGACTGCACCGACGAGCTCGATTCCTCGGAACTGCTGGATGCCGGCGCCACAGAACTGGAGTTTGCATATTCCATGACTTCGCCGTTGCTGCCCTTGTAAGCCATCAGGGCATCTTTCAGTTTCTGGTTCACTTCATAAGCGGCGTCGTCAACCGAGTTGTCAAAGGTCCACTTGAAATCGCCACCCTGTACGCGGCCCGCATAGGTACGCACATTCACCAAAGCCTGTTCCGGAGAATCGGCCGTATAGCTGTACATAACGGAATTGTCGGTATCGAAGTTGTTGTAAGTATTTGCACCGGCATAAGACTTGACCGTATTCGGAACCTTGTCGTTACGGCTCGTCACCACGTAGGCGTCAAAGTCAGCCTTGGTATCGATGGAGCCCGCAGCCGTTTCAGCCCCCTTGAGCACATACTTGCTTGCACCATACGGAATGAACGTGTAAGAACCTTCCATGTGGTTGTTGTATGCCTTGATCGTACCGCCATCTTCGCTACTGAAGGTCGGATTGTTCTTGGTATCGCGAGTGGTGCCGCCAGCATACACGTCGCTTCCCTGCATAGACGTCATCATCGGGTACTTGCAATTACGGAAGTAGTTCGCTTCCATAAACACGGAAGAGCCCTTCGTAGAACCGGCGCCGTATTTGGCCACGCCATCGTAGTAGTTATTGTACACATGGGCGCTGTAGAAGCGCACGCGCGGATGGCGACTGTCGGAATGGTCGTACCAGTTGTGGTGATAAGTAATGTAGAGGCCGTCGGTCGTGCCTTCGGAAAGGCCGAGCAAGTTTGACTTGCCGTTATCCCAGAAGTGGTTGTAGCTGAAGGTCACGTAGGTCGACTTTTTGCAATCCAAGGCGCCATCGCCCTTGACCTGGTCCTTGTCGCTACCCGCATGGCCGTAGAAGAAGTCGCAGTTGTGCACCCAAACGTACTGGTTGTCCTGCTGCAAACCAATGTTGTCGCCTTCATCGGAATCGACATTCATAATGCCAATGTTGCGGATTTCGACATCGAAAGCGTTCTTGATACGGATGCCCCAGCCGTTTGCCGTAGCGTCGTTACCGATACCTTCAATCGTCATGGACATACCTTCTTTTTTGCCCATGTCAACCAAGATATCGCCTTTGTCGGTTACTTCGGGGTCGGTCACGTTGCCAATCAAGCGAATGGCGAGCGGACGCGTATCGTAGCCCTTCTTGAACGCAGTCAAGATATTTTGGAGGCCCACGCATTCCGTTACAGCACCCTTGCTGCTCGTCACCACATCAAGCTTGATGGTATTCTTGGTCAATTCGGTCACATAGAGAACCACGGCGCCGCTCTTGAGCGTACCATCGGTCTTGTAAGCACCCGGAACATGGCCGTTGCTAAAAGCGAAGCCCGCGCGATCATGGGCCTTAACGGTCAGGGACTTCGAAGTGGTGGAAGCACCTTCTTTGCCGCCCTTGACAGAGGCCACCTTGAGCGTGTAGCTACCGGCCTTGAGGCCGACCACGTCAACACGGTACTTGGAGCCGTACTTGCGAACAAGCTGGCCGTCTACCTTGACATTGCTTGCGCCAGCGCCCGAATAGTAAACATTGTAGCTGTCCGAACCGTCGGAAGCCCATTCGGCAAAAGCCGATTCGAGCCAGCCTTCGGCAGAACTGAACGTCACCTGGGCATAAGCCCCGGCAAATCCGAGCAACGCAACACCAAGCGCCACCCTAGAAACCATTTTGGAACCTGTTGAAACCATATTCATCCATCCCTTTTGAAAATGTTCTCAAATTTCTTATCAAAATATACACTCAAAACCTAACAAAAGCAATACAAAAATCAATATTTATTTGATATTTTTGAAGATTTTACAATTTAAAATGTTCTCAAAATTCAAGAAAACAATAAAATCTAATGAATTACCACACGGATTGCACTAAAGTGCTAAATGCTAGGCTCGGAATTAGGCTTGCAAGCAACCCTGCTTCTCTCGCCTTACGCATTTATAGAAATGCCTAACGGCATTTTTATCTCTTTGGGGTTATCATAACAGGAATCACGTTAGTGATTCCCAATCCGTGTGACAATTGGGGTTTTAGGGGCGAAGCCCCTAGGCGAGGGAGTGGAGAGCAACGTAGTGCGAACCAGGGAGAAACCTCCCCCTCACTCATTTTAAAGAGTTTTTCGCGAAATTTTGCACTTTTTAGGACAAAATCTTCATATATTGAAGGTATGAAGTTGTTTGAGCGTATTTTTTCCACCCTTTTGGTGGTTGCGGCATTCTGTTTCGCCGACACCACATCAATCGCCCCCGTCGATTCCGCAAAAACGGCAACCGATTCAGTCATTACACAAGAAACTAAAAAGCATGCCGTCTGGATTAAGCTGGAAGGCGATGTGGAACCGTCCATGTACGATTTCTGCGCCCGCGCCATCGATGACGCGCTCCAGGAAAATCCGGACTACATCGTCTTTGAAATCAACACCTTCGGCGGTCGCCTCGATGCGGCCTTCGACCTGGTGGACACCATTATGGCTGTCAAGGGTCCGACCACCATCGCGCTTGTGAAAAAGAAAGCGATCAGTGCGGGCAGCCTTATCGCCCTCGCCTGCCAAAAGCTTTACATGCTCGAAGCCACCACGATCGGCGACTGCGCCCCCATCGTGCAGGGTGGCGACGGCACTCCGCAAATCGTCGGCGAAAAAATCCAGTCCCCGCTCCGTGCCAAATTCAGGAACCTTGCCCAGCGTAACGGCTACCCGGAGCTCCTGAGTTCCGCCTTCGTTACGCCGGAACTCGAAATTCTCGAACTCACCGCCACGCTCGACAAGGGGAAAAAATCTCAGCGTGACACCACGCTCATTATCGAAGGCTCCAAGTATGAAGTCCTCGACAGCGCCGCCAAGGCATTCTGGGGCGCCCCGAAGATTCTCGTGAAAGAAGGCGAACTTCTAACCATGACCGACAAGGAAGCGCAGGAACTCGGATTCTCGCAGGGCACCTTCAAGAGCCGCGATGAATTTGAAACCAAGCTCGCCATCGAAAGCCGTAGCGAAGTCGAAACCACCCTCGGCGAAGATATCGCCTCGGCCATCGCCGCGATTTCCGGCCTCCTCCTGATTCTCGGCTTCGGCGCGCTTTACATCGAATTCAAGACGCCGGGATTCGGTCTGTTCGGTATCATCGGCATCATCCTCATCGGCATCGTGTTCCTCGGACAGTTCGCCCCGCAGCTCGATGGCTATATTCCGGCAATTCTGCTGGTGGCCGGCGTGGTGCTGTTCCTGGTCGAAATCTTCGTGATGCCGGGAACGTTCCTGTTCGGCATCGGCGGCATCGTGTGCATGATTCTTGCACTCGCGCTTTCGTTCGAACCTTCGGAAATACCCGAATACGTGCCCGAAACCATCGAAACCACTTTTGACGCCACGCCCTGGCTACTCGGGCTACTCTACATGTTAAGCTGTGCGGCAATCGCGCTTGTATTCCCGATCGCCGCTAGCAAGTACCTGATTCCGCTTTTGCCCGAAGGCTGGACGCCCATGCTCAAGACTGACTTGGAAACCGCCGCCTCGCCCACCGAAGCCGTTCAAGAAGTTTCCGTCGGCGACGAAGGTATTGCCAAGACGTTCCTGCGTCCGGTGGGCCAAGCGCTCATTAACGGCAAGCTATTTGACGTGCAAACGCACGGCGAAATCATCGAAGCGAGCACCCGCATTCAAGTGACCGCCATCCAAGAAGGCCACATTTGGGTAAGCGTTGCCCACAGCGAAATGGAAGGATAAATTTTAAAACAAAAACCGGAGAAAAACAATGGACACTCTTTTAATGATCGGAATCATTATCGCGGCGATTGCCGTTATCGTATTGCTCGCCTTTATCGGCAAGTTCTTCAGCCTCTGGCTGCAGGCCTTGTTCTCCAAGGCAAACGTGAGCATTTTCCAGCTCATCGGTATGCGTCTGCGTAAGGTTCCGCCGCAGGTGATTGTGGAAGCCCGCATTCTCAGCTGCAAGGCAGGACTCCCGGTAGATACCAATCTGCTCGAAGCCCACTATTTGAGCCGCGGTAACGTGCTC
>JAEEGK010024244.1_pt1 | contig 12596 bp, 14 predicted proteins | sample 8958771 | NCBI WGS metagenome assembly JAEEGK01 (sample SAMN16246547, study PRJNA631951) | gut metagenome | biome: gut microbiome; feature: rumen; material: SC-attached | host: Bos | place: Iran: Karaj | collected 2018-10 | reverse complement strand
GTCTCTCAATATTTATTTAGGGGCGTTTTGTATGGCTTTACAATGAATGAAACTTTTGCTGAAAATTTATTAAATGTTTCGCCACTTGCTCAAGCTATTCAATTTGCAGGTTATAACTCAAACTTTTCTGTAAAAACATATTTTATAATTGATGCTGTTATATGTGTGGTATTTTTAGTAGCAGGATATTTTATATACAAGTATAGAAACCTAGAAACAGCAGGAGATGTTATAAGCGGAAAGTTTGTAAAGCCTATATTTAAGTATGGAGTTACAATTTGTACAATGATAGTTGGCGCTGCGTATTTAAAAGGAATATTTGATGTTGAAAAGGTTAATATTTTTGGTTATATAATATTTGCACTTATTGGTTATGTAATTGCTGAAATGCTACTTAAAAAGTCATTTAAAATATGGAAGTCATATAAAGGATTTTTAGTATTTGTAGCTGTGTTTATAGTAGTTGCATTAGGTATAAAGCTAGATTGGTTTGGATATGAGAAATATGTGCCTGATGCAAATTATGTAAAAGAAGCAGTAGTTAGCAATTTGTATTGGTATAAGGCTAAATCTGGATATGGTGCAGTATATTCACAAGAGAATATTCAAAAAGTTATAGCTCTTCATAAGAAGTTAGTAGAGAATAAAAATGAAGATATGATTACAAATAAAGTACGTAGGTATATAGAGGATTTTGCAGAAGAAAAATATGTTCAAGATGCAAATGTAAGTAGAATAGCTATTAGAATAGGATATAAGCTAAAAGATGGAAGAAAGGTTAATCGTTTGTATGAAGTAAATTCAGATAAATATATGGAGCTTTTAAATGATATTTGGTACACAGAAGAATATATAAAGGCTAATAATGATATATTTGATTACGAGACGAAAAATATAAGAAGTATAAGAATAACAAACAACATATTAAATGCTACCAATTTTGTGACAATAGATAATAAAAAGCAGATTGAGGAGCTTTTGGAGGCAGCTAAAAAAGATATGCTTAATCAAAAACCTGATGACAATAGGGATATGTTGAACTTAGAGTTTACAATAGATGAAAATAGTATTCCAAAAGATGGAACTACTCATGCAGCTATAAGAGATTATTATTTTAGTAATGATGCTAAAAATATATTAGAGTTTTTGAATAATAATGGGTATAGTTTTAGTATTTTTAATACAGAAAAAGTTACAGGAATACAGGTAGATATGAATAATCAAAGTAAAATTATTACTGATCCAGATAAAATAAACGAGATTATAACTGAGATATATAATTCAAAGGATGTTAGGCTTTATAGGGATAATCCAGGATATATAGTTATAAAGACATTTGGCGATGAGAATTGGGTTGCTATAGGGGAGAATCAGTTTAGTTTTATGGAGTAAAGGAAAGAGGCTTGTAAAAGCCTCTTTTTTACATGATGCAATTATGAAAAACTAAAGTAAAAAAAAGATTGTGATTAAATCACAATCTTTTTTTTGGTAGCGGCGGTCGGAATCGAACCAACGACACTTCGGGTATGAACCGAATGCTCTAGCCATCTGAGCTACGCCGCCATAAATTTGTTACTAAAATAGTATATATAATTACAAGCTAATAGTCAAGTCATTTGGGGAAAGTTTTTGAAAAAGTTGTAAACAGTTAAAAATTATATACTTAATACTTCAAAATTTTTACTATTTAGTTGACAGAAAGCCCATGGGGAATTATATTTATTGTGTATTACATTAATAAGTTAAACGGCAAATTATTATATATAGAGGAGAAAAAAATATGGCAAAATTATATGAAGGGTTAAAAAATCTTTATTCTGTACAAAAGACATTGAGGTTTGAATTAAAACCACAAGGAAACACTTTAAATAAAATGATAGAAAATGGAGTAATTGATAGAGATGAGAATAGAGCTATAAAATATAAAAAAGTAAAAAAATATTGTGATGAATATCATAAATTTTTTATAAAAGATGTTTTGAAAGATCTAAAACTCGAGGGGCTGGACGAATATTATAAATTGTATGGAATAAAAGAAGAAACTGAAAATTTAGATAAGATAAAAGAAGAATTAAGAAAGCAAATATCAAGTGCATTTAAAAAAGATAAGCGATATAAAGGGTTACTTTCCGCAGATATGATAAAAAAATATTTAGTGGAGTATTATGTAGATAATAAGGAAATTTTGAATGATATTAATGAATTTAATCAATTTACTACATATTTTAATGGCTACAATACTAATAGAGAAAATATGTATGTATTTGAGGAGAAATCAACAGCCATATCATACAGATTGATTAACGAAAATCTACCAACATTTATATCTAATATGAATACTTTTAATAAGGTTAAAGAATTATTGCCAGACATCCTTAATAAGGTAAGCAAAGAATTAGAGGAATATATTCAAGTGATGAATATTAGCGAAATATTTGCTTTAGATTATTATAATGAAGTTTTAACTCAAGAAGGAATAGAGTGCTATAATATAATAATTTCAGGCAAGTCACTAAAAGATAACATAAAAATAAAGGGCTTAAATGAGTATATTAATGAATATAACCAAAAAAACGAGAAGAAAATACCTAAAATGAAAGAATTATATAAGCAAATATTGAGCGATAGAGAAGGGGCTTCTTTTGTTATTGAAGCGATTGATACTGATAAAGAATTAATAGACGATATTGACAAATATTATGATGAATTTAATAAAATAATAGATGCTACTATTAGCTTAGTCCAAAGTATTGATAACTATGATTTAGACAAAATATATATAAATAACGATTTAACTTTGACCAGTATTTCTAAAGATGTTTTTGATGATTGGAGTTTTATTCAGACAAAAATAATTGAAAACTATGATTTGAATTATAATGGCAAATATGTCGGCAAAAAATATGATGTAGATAAATATATAGCTGAAAGAGATAAAGCCCTAAAAAAAGTAAAACAATATTCAATAAAAGCATTAGATGAGATGACAAATGATGAAAATAAAATAGCAACATATTTTAAAAATTATATTTCGGATAATTGCTTATTAGAAATAATTAAAGAAAATTATGAAAAATATAATTCAGTAAAGCTTGAATATTATAACGATAATAAAGAGTTAATAAAAAAGGAAAAGGAAATTGAAATTGTTAAAAGTTTACTAGATTCCTTTAAATCTACTCAAAATTTTATAAAAAAGTTAATAGTAAAAGATAATACAATAGAAAAAGATGAGGTGTTTTATAATGAACTAATTAACAAATATGATTTCTTAAAAGAAATTATTCCATTATATAATAAGGCTAGAAATTACTTAACACAAAAACCTTATGCTGACGAAAAAATAAAGATTAATTTTGATTGTTCGACTTTATTAGATGGCTGGGATGTTAATAAAGAAAGAGATAATTTAGGAATATTATTTATAAAGGATGATAATTACTATGTAGGTATATTAAATAAAGGACATAATGATATATTTAAGGGAATAAAAGAATCATCCGGTGAAAGTGGTTATAAAAAAATTAACTATAAATTTTTTAAAGATTTAACTACTATGGTGCCAAAATGTACAGTAGCATTAAATGAAGTAAAGAAGCATTTTAGTAGTGAAACAAACGATTATTTACTTAATAATGATAATTTTATAAAACCTTTAATAATTACAAAAGAAATATTTGATTTGGCTAATAGTGAAGAAGGGAAAATAAAGAAATATCAATTAGAATATTTAAGAAAAACAGGCGATGAAAAAGGTTATAAAGATGCTTTATATAAGTGGATGAATTTTTGTATTGAGTTTTTAAATAGTTATAAAAGTACGGTTATTTATGGTATAAACGATATTGAAATAAGTAAATATGAAGATTTACCAAGTTTTTATAATGATATCAACAAGAGATTGTATAATATATCTTTTACTAATATACCAGAAGAAGTTATAAATGAATACGTTGAAAAGGGTTATTTATACTTGTTCAAACTTTATAATAAAGATTTTTCGGAATATAGCAAAGGGACTCCGAATTTACATACATTGTATTGGAAAGCTTTGTTTGATAATAGGAATTTAAAAAATGTGGTATATAAGTTGGATGGAGGAGCTGAAATCTTTTATAGGAAAGCTAGTTTAAAATTAGAAGATACGGCAATTCATAAAGCAAACACGCCTGTTGAAAACAAAAATAGAAACACAATAGAGAAAGGAAAGAAAACAAGTTTATTTAAATATGATTTAATAAAAAATAAGAGATATACAGAAGATAAATTTCAGTTTCATGTGCCAATAACCATGAATTTTCAAAATATGGGATTAAGCAATATTAAAGAACTAGTTAATAAAAATATAAAAAACACAGAAGATATTTATATTATAGGAATAGATAGAGGGGAAAGGCATTTATTGTATGTGTCTGTAATTGACTCTAAGGGAAATATCGTAGAACAAAAATCTTTAAACGATATTGTGAATATATATAATGAAATAAAATATGAAACTAATTATCATGAATTGTTAGATAAAAAGGAAAAAGAAAGAGAAGCTGCAAGGGAAAGCTGGAAAACAGTAGAAAACATAAAAGAACTAAAAGAAGGATATATGAGTCAAGTATTACATGTTATAACAGAGTATATGAAAAAGTATAATGCCATTATTGTAATAGAAGACTTAAATTATGGTTTTAAAAACTCAAGAATAAAAGTTGAAAAACAGGTCTATCAAAAATTTGAAAATATGCTTATTAATAAACTTAATTATCTTGTGTTTAAAGAAAATAAAATTGAAGAAGATGGGGGAATATTAAATGCTTATCAATTAACTAATAAGTTTGAATCTTTTGAGAAATTAGGGAAGCAGACAGGAGTACTATTTTATATACCAGCATGGAATACAAGTAAAATAGATCCGCTAACAGGTTTTGTTAATTTATTTTCTATAAAAAATACTATGCCTATTACTGAGATTAAGACTTTCATATCAAACATAGATAAAATAAGCTATAACGAGGGCCAAAATTATTTTGAATTTTATATTGATTATGATAAATTTGGTGCAAAGTATAAAGATACGCAAAGAAAATGGACTTTATGTAGTTATGGCAAAAGGATTAAAACGTTTAGAAACCCTGAAAAAAATAACTCCTTTGATAACATAGAAGTAGATTTAACAGAAGAGTTTAAGAATTTATTAAAAACATATTCAATCCCTCTTGATGAGAATATAAAAGACAATATCCTTTTGAATGATAAATTTGATTTTAAATCCTTTATACATTTATTTAAGCTCTTAATACAAATGAGAAACAGCAAAATTAATGATGAGGAGGATTATTTAGTATCACCTGTAAGAGGTAAAAATGGAGAGTTCTTTGATACAAGAGCAAATAGAGCAAATTTACCGACAAATGCTGATGCAAATGGAGCATATAATATTGCAAGAAAAGGTTTGATGCTTGTTAAACAAATAAAAGAAACAGAAGATGAAAAACTAGGGAAGTTTACTTGTGATATTTCTAACGAGAAGTGGCTAAACTTTGTTCAAAATGAGGGAAATGTTTGATGGAAGAAACCATTTTAATATCTTATTTAAATGACTTTATATTTTGTTCTGATGCCTCGCCTTTCTCTTTATCTCCAAAAGTTTAATACCTTATATAAATTTCTACTATTGTAGATTATTGCTTCCCATTGTGCAGCCGTAAGTTTAATACCTTATATAAATTCCTACTATTGTAGATAGCATAATTATACTTTTAATCGGTTTATATAAGTTAATATTGCAAACAATAGAGCGATTGAGTTACAATAAAAGCAGAGGTGGTGTAGATGGCGAATTTTAATTCAGAAGAATTTTGGAAGGAAATAACTAGCTCTCCAGGATATACGAGGAAAATAAATCCGAACAAATGCAAAGACATACAAGAGAAAAAAGTGAATTGGGATATGAAATTCACTCCGGAAAAGATTAAAGAGATAGAGCAACGTCACAAAGAGAATCCACTTTGGATGTGGGAAGATGAATAAAAATAGAGGTGGTATGTAATGACAGAGCTTCAAAGGGAAATAGCAATTCTAATGAAAGTAGCAGGAGTAAAAGTTGAAGCTTGCCAAAGGGCAATATCTTGGCTGAAAACAGAGGAGCAACAAGTGGAAATGTTGAAATTCCTTGAGAAAAATCCTATGGCAACAAATTTAGAGGTGATGATTAAAACGAAAGAAATAATCGAAAAATAGAGGACAATCTATAAATTTTTATAGACTTGTCCTCTTGAATCTACTTTTACCAATGTAATAGTTAATATATTGTTATGTATGTTAAATAGAAGTCTAAATTTTCCAAATCGCTTTTTATATAAATCTTTGCACCCTGAAAGTTCTCCGTCATTATTAAAAGGGTTGCAAGCTAAATTACTAACAACTTTTTCAAATCTTTCTTTAAATTCGGGATTTTGTTTTTCTACATATTTAGCAACTGATTTAGAATATTCTACTTTGTAAATGTCCCTGGAGTCCATTCGAAAACTTCTCCATTTTTAATTTCTTTTAGTGCAGTTTCCAACTCATCTATAGTTTCAGGGTTGCTATAAATATCTATGGTATCAAACCATTCATCCAGTAGGTTAAACAAATCGTTATCATTCTTATTTGTAATATAAGTTTTGAATTTAGGCATAAATTCACTTCTAAAATTGTCTAATATTTCTTTAGGGGCATATTTGTAAAAGTCGTCTAATCTAAGTAAAAAATCGGCTAAAATTTCACTAGTCATAATAAACACCTCTTTATTAGAATATGTTTTATTACTAGTATTATACAACTTTTCAGAATTTACGTCTATATAATTATTTTTAAATAAAGTATGTTCCATATATTTTTTCCTTTCTTTTGAATTATATTGCTGGAAGATATTTCCTTAAGCAATTATACCTTAGCTGATATTTAAATACAAGAAATACTTTTATGTATAAACTGACAAATTTCTACCTTGTTTATGAAATTATTTAGATAAAATAAAACCATAGGGAGGAGTTGAGAAACTCCTCCCTATGGTTTGTGTTGAATCAGACTTTAAAGAAAGTTTTTGAAAAATTTAAATACAGGCTATATTTTGAAATTTTAAAATAAAAAACCTAAGGTTTATCAATAACCTTAGGTTTTTGGTGCCGATGGTGGGAGTCGAACCCACACTCCTCTCGGAACTTGATTTTGAGTCAAGCACGTCTGCCAATTCCATCACATCGGCGTTCATGTAAAAGTATATAATATAAATTTATCAAATTCAAGTACTTTTTTTAAAAAGTGTGGTAAAATATATATAAGTGTATGCTCCGAAAGGAAGTGAAAATATGAACTACTATGAAGTACTAAAAATCAAGACCACGGCTAGTGAAAAAGACATAAAGAAAGCATATAGAATACTTGCAAAAAAATATCATCCAGATACATACGATGGAAATAAAGAATTTGCACAAACGAAAATGCAAGAAATAAATGTTGCATACGATACTTTATCTGATCCAGAATTAAAAAAAGAATATGATGAAAAAATGGGCTTTAATGTTTACGAGTCAACTAAAAAAGAGGACTCACAACCTAAAAGTACTTCATCTAGAGTTTCATATGGAAATAAATATGATAAAGACGGAGTTAATTATGAGGTAAAATATAGACCGAACACAAGTCGTATAAAATATGATAAAAATGGCTATGCAGAATCTAATTATTATACGCCTAATGCTGAAGATGACGACGATTGGCTATTAAAACATGAAACATGGAAGAATTTTAAGGAACTATTTAAAGGTAAAAATTTAATTTATACATTAATAATGTTATTTATAGTTATAAGTGTTGTTTCCTTAACGCTTCACAAAGCAAAAGAGTCGATAGATCAATTATTAAATCCAACAAATTCGATTTATAAACAAACTAATTATTCAAATGATATCGACGAATTAGAACTTAATAATGCAAGAGAGGAAACGCAAAGAAAAATTAGAGAAAGTGAAAAGAAAATACAAGATAACTTTGATAGGATAGTTGAAGATGTAAGAAATAGCAGTAAAGAAGTTACTAAACAAGTATCTGAAATGAAAAAAGAAGATATTATAGAGATGTTAAATCAATTAGGTATCACAGATAAACAAGCTCAAGAAGACGTAATTAATTATATAAACCAGCTAAAATCAAATTAATTGAATATTAAAAAATATGTAACTATTTTGTAACATTAAAATTATACTATGTTATTAGGTGAGGTGGGATTAAGTGAAAAAGACTTTATGCGTATTTATAATGTTTTTTGTATTGATATTAAATACATCATATGCAGAATTTTATAGTTCGCTACCTGAAGATATAGGTAGTAATTCAAATATAATGAAAATACTATATCCAGGCGATAAAAAGGTTACTTCTTATTCTCAAAATTGCTTAATTTCTTGTATGGCTGAGCCTGGAACGGAAATAACATTATATCAAAGATATGAAGATAATATATTTGTTCCTATTTTAGTAAATAATAGAGCTGTTACCGGAACGGTAGGGAGTTCTGGTCTATATCTTTTAGATATGAATTTTAGAGCAAATAGTACAAATAGAATCATGTTTTTTGCTCAAAAAGGAAAGCGGTATCAGTCTATTTTTAGAACAATAACAATTGGAAATAAAGCAGAAGAAACAAAAAGTATAGAATATGAAAGATTAAGCATTAAAGATTTTATTATGAGTATTCAAAATTAACTAGGTAAAGGATATGTTATGAGAAGAACTTTTGAAAATTTTAAGTCACTTGTTTTGACAGCATTAATAATTTTAAGTTTGGTTTTAACGGGTAGTCTTTGGTTTGATAACTATCAAGGGCTTTCTTTGATTGCTTCTTCTATGTATGGAAATATGATAAATAATTTCACTAATATAATAGAAGAAGATAATTCTATTGTATATGACAAAATTATTATGCCTTATAAAGTCACAGTAGCAAATCTTGATGAGAATAGATGGCTATTTTATTCAACAGATAATATGAATACAAGTACATGGAATATTGTAAGATCACGTTTAGATTCTTTAACACCTGAAACAGAGATAATTACTGGCCAAGTACGTGAGTGGGATAATTTATTTAATAGAAAAGCTATTATTTTTGAGTTTGGCGGACCATTAGCTCATGATGTTTTAAAACTTGCTATTCCAAATCTTCCAAAAGAAACTAATGCATTTGAAAATGTAGAGAAAATCGCTATAACTAAATCATTAGATGGAAATACAATATACATTTTACAAAACAATAATAATAAGAAATCTTTATATAAAGTGCTTTTGAAGGGCGATGAGGATGTAATAGATTATGTTATTAGTAATTGTAATAACGTAAAAACAGACGTTAAGTATGTAGAATTAGCTAAAGTAGGAACGACTAAATTTTATAATAATAAGGAAGTAATACCGGGAAGTACAGTACTATTTCCTGTGTTTAATACCCCAAGCCACCGTAATACTGTAAAAGCTTTAAAAACATCATACCATTTTAACATGGAAGATGAATATTCTATAAATAGATTTACAACGGAAACATTTAAAAATGCAGATTTTGCGAAATTTATTACTAATGACGAGAGTAGTATTTTTATAAATGATGACAAGAGTTCTATAAAGTTCGAAAAAAATGGAATGATGGAGTATATAAATAATTCCAAATTGTCTGGTGAAATAGTATCTGCAAATAAGAATTTCAATGCGGCTATGGACTTTATAAACAACATGAGACTAAACAATATATATTTGAAAAGTGCTAGTGAAGATAATGGCTTATATACTTTTAAGTTCTATATGGCAATTGATGGAACAATGATTGGTTTTAAAGACCCTATAATAGATAATGATTTACATACAATAATCGAGGTTCAAGTAAAAGAGGGAAGTATTCGGTATTTTAGAGGAAAGTTATTAGATTTGGAAATACAAAATAGGGGAGTAAATGTTTCTAATTTTACTCATAATATTATGGATAATTTGTTACGAGATATAAGTGCAAATTCTAAGATAAACGTACCACTTTTAGAGAAAGTATATGTAATAGATAATATAGGTACATATTATCCTAGTTGGTTATTAAAATATAACTTAAAGAAAACAGATCCTGAGGTTGTATCGATTACAAATACTGTAAAGAGGTAGGGTGATAAATTTGGAGTGGAAATGGGTTAAAAGCTTATTAATAATTTTGTTTTTAATATTAGATTGTTTTTTGGGGTATCAAGTATATCAAAGAAATACAATTTCAGTTGTTAATGCGGAAACAATGGCATCATTAAATACTATTTTAGAAACTAATAATATAAAATGTGATTTTGAGTGGTCAGGAATTGAGACAAAAAAATATATGAGAAAAATAAAGATAAGTAATGATAAAAATATTGAAGAGAAGTTTTTACCGACTATGGCTCTAGTAGAAAAAGAAATAAATTATACTGGTAGAAATAGAAAGATAATACCACTTCCATCAATAATAATTAATTTCTTAAGAGACTCTAAATTAAAGGATATAACGATAAAGAGTATTACTTTAGGATATTATCCGGAGATAAATCAGATAGATAAAACAGTACTATCTGGAGAAGCCACTCCAGCATGGCAAATAGTTTTAGATGACGAAAGAGAATATGTATATAACGCATATTTGGGAGATTTAATAAACAATTAAAAAATAAAAACCATCGTTTAGATGGTTTTTTAATTTTAAATTAATTACTTAGTAACTTTTTTCATTTCTTTTAAGCAAGAAGAACAGATATTTTTTCCTTTAAAGTTTACGATATCTCTTGCATTTCCGCAGAACACACAGTCAGGTTCATACTTCTTAAGTATTACTGAATTACCGTCAACATAAATTTCTAAAGCATCTTTTTCCTCTATATCTAAGCTACGTCTTAGTTCTATAGGAAGAACAACACGCCCTAATTCATCTACTCTTCTAACGATCCCAGTTGATTTCATAAAAATTACGCCTCCTTTTAACATAACAGTGTAAGAATACCATACATTGGAAAATATGTCAATAAATAAATTGTATTAATTTGAAGAAGATTTTTTATTTAATGCGTTTAATAGTTGAGTTTGTTGAAGCATTGAGATTGAATTGTTGAAGGTTGAAGTTGGAAACATGCCAGAAGATGAAGAAGAATCGCCAAAAAGATTAGAAGAAGTAGAGTTTAATAGTGATTGAGTTGTAAGCATAGTTTTTAGTAAATTATTTACATCATCAGTATTAGAGGTAGTAGTCTGAGTTTCTTGGACTTTTTCTACGTTAGGAGCACTTGAAGTTTTTAATTGTGCCTGCTCTAAAATAGCTTGAAACTTATTGTTTACATTGGCTTCAGCAGGTAATCTTGAATTTATTTCTTGAATTTTCTCATTAAATAATTGATTAACATTACTTACATTCATTAAAAACACCTCAATTAATATTCTAACATTTTGTAATACTAAAGGCAAGTTGTGAATATTATTTAATACTGGAAAGTTTAGAGAAAAAAGTTTTTAAAGGATGTGATTAGAATGCCAATAGAGGAAAAAAAGCAAATAACAACAAAGAAACAGCATAATTTTCTCCTGGAAAATAGAGAAAAAATGAGCATAACTGGAGTTTTAGATGTAGATATTTTTAACCCAGACATGGTTGTAGTTCAAACAGAAATGGGAATGCTTACGGTAAAGGGTATAGATTTGCATATAAATAAACTAAATTTAGAATCTTCTGAATTGTGCGTAGAAGGGGAAATAAGTAGTTGTACATATTCAGATAAGAACGTTTCAAGTGGCAATTTCTTTGGGAAAATATTTAAGTAAAGGGATGATGACTGATGGTTATTGCCAAAGAATTAATATTTTTTATATATTTTATTTTAGAAGGAATAGTGGGTGGGATCTTTTTTGATTTATTAAGGGCGCTTCGGCATAACAGGAAGATGTCAGATATAATGGTGTATTTAGAAGATATTTTATTTTGGGTTATTTTAGGTTGTGGAGTTATATGGCTTTCATATACATTAAATACCGGAACTATACGGATGTATATGATTTGGGGTGTATTTTTAGGAATGCTTATATATTTTTTAACATTAACTAAAATAATGTATAAAGTTTTTGATTTCATTTGCCGATATTTATCACGGTTATTTAGGTGGATTTTAAAAACATTCAGGGGGGCTATTAATGAAAAAGAGAAAGAACTGGCTTAAAATATTCATAATTCTCTTTTTAGCCGTATATGCTATGTATTCTTTGGTGAAGCAAGAAGTGGCTATGAATAAGTATCAAAAAGAAAAAGCATCATATATGGAGCAAATTAACTAGGCGAAACAGAAACAAGAGGAATATAGAAATTATTCTGAATATATAAATTTTGAATAGTATATAGAGAAAATTGCAAGAGAAAAACTCGGAATGCTTTTGCCAGAAGAGAGAATATATATTGAAATATAGGTTTTATCTTGAAAACGTGTTAACATAACGCTAGAAATGAAGTAAAATATAAAAAGAATAATTATGAAAGGAAGCTGTGTTTGTTATATGCCATTAAAAGTTGGGAAAGTAGG
>JAEEGK010024241.1_pt1 | contig 12597 bp, 15 predicted proteins | sample 8958771 | NCBI WGS metagenome assembly JAEEGK01 (sample SAMN16246547, study PRJNA631951) | gut metagenome | biome: gut microbiome; feature: rumen; material: SC-attached | host: Bos | place: Iran: Karaj | collected 2018-10 | reverse complement strand
TCGAAGCCTTAAAGGCAACGGGCCTTAAGGATTTTCAGATTGCAGTCGGCCAGATGGAATATTTCAAAGGTCTTTGCGAGAACGCCGGAATTTCCGAAGAAAACGAGCTTCTTTTGAGAGAATACATTTCTTCCAAGAACTATGTTCTCGCGGAGGAACTTATCGATTCCATGATTAACGATCCCGTGTCCAAAGAACTCTTAATGATGACCGGCGAATACATGGGCGATGCCTCGGTTATCTGTGACATGAAGAAGCGTGTCAACAATGACCGTTCACGTAAGGCGCTTGAGCGTCTCGAAGAAGTGTACGAGCTTCTTAAACTCTTCGGCAACGAAAAATACGTTTCTTTTGACCTTGGTATGCTGTCCAAATACAACTATTACACAGGCATTATTTTCAAAGCATACGCATACGGACTCGGCGATGTGCTGGTTAAGGGCGGTCGTTACGACCATCTCCTTGAAGCGTTCGGCAATTCCAAGCCCGCCGTAGGTTTTGTTATTGTGGTTGATGATCTGATGCTTGCCTTAAGAAGCGGTCATATCAATGTTCCCGTTAAGGCCAAAGCAGAAACGGTTACATACAACAGTAACAATTTACATGAAAAGCTTGCTTATGTATGCAAGTTAAGACGTGAAGGCAAGGCAGTTAACCTTGTGGCGGAGGATTGATTATGAGTGACGAAAAATATTTAACCTTTGCCCTGGGCAAAGGAAGACTTGCGGAAAAGACCCTTGAACTTATGGAACAGATCGGTATCACCTGTACCGAAATGAAGGATAAGGGCACCAGAAAACTTATATTTGTAAACGATGACCTTAAACTTAAATTCTTTTTGGCAAAAGGCCCCGATGTTCCCACATATGTTGAATACGGTGCAGCCGATATTGGCGTTGTGGGCAAAGACACGCTCCTTGAAGAGCAGAGACGTGCTTACGAAGTTCTTGACTTAGGCTTCGGCAAATGTCGCATGTGCGTATGCGGTCCCAAAGAAGCAAGAGAACTGTTACAGCATCATGAGATGATTCGCGTAGCCAGCAAATATCCCGTTATCGCAAAAGATTATTTTTACAATAAAAAGCATCAGACCGTTGATATCATCAAGTTAAACGGAAGCGTCGAGTTAGGGCCTATCGTAGGTCTTTCGGACGTAATTGTGGACATAGTTGAGACAGGTTCCACCCTCAGAGAGAACGGTCTTGAAGTCCTTGAAGAGATTTGTCCCCTTTCCGCCCGCATGATTGTCAACCAGGTCAGCATGCAGATGGAAGCCAAAAGAATAAACGAAATTATATCCAAACTAAAGAAAGTATTAAACTCGGAGAAGTAAAATGAGAATAGTTAAACTTACAGAGGATAACAAAAAAGACCTTCTTGACAAGCTCCTTAAAAGAAGCACTCAAAGTTATCCCGAATACGAAAAAACTGTTGCCGAAATTATTGAAAACATCAGAACAAACGGCGACAAAGCATTATTTGAATACACTCTTAAATTTGATAAATTTGAACTTACCAAAGACAACATAAGAGTCACGAGAGACGAAATCGACGCTGCCTACAAAGAACTGGATGCCGAATACGTTGAGATCATTAAAAAAGCCAAAGAAAACATTCGCGATTACCACGAGAAACAGGTTCGTCAGACCTTTATCACCACCAAGCCCGACGGTTCCATTCTCGGACAACGCATAATACCCATTGCTTCCGCAGGTACATACGTGCCCGGCGGCAAGGCGGCTTATCCTTCAAGCGTTTTAATGAATATCGTTCCCGCCAAAGTAGCAGGTGTAGAGAAGATAGTAATGGTTACACCTCCCGGCAAAGACGGTAAGGTAAATCCCGGTACTTTGGTTGCCGCCGATATTGCGGGTGTTGATGAAATCTACAAAGTAGGCGGAGCTCAGGCCATCGCAGCCCTTGCTTTCGGTACCGAATCCGTACCCAAGGTTGATAAGATTACAGGTCCCGGCAATATATTCGTAGCCCTTGCCAAAAAGGCTGTTTACGGTAATGTAGGTATCGATTCCATCGCCGGTCCTTCCGAAATCGTTGTTCTGGCCGATGAAACTCCCAGAGCAAGATACGTTGCCGCTGATTTATTGTCCCAGGCGGAACACGACGAACTTGCTTCGGCTATTCTTGTTACCACCAGCGAAGAACTGGCGCAGAAGGTTTCCGACGAAGTGGACGGTTTCCTTAAAGTTCTCGAAAGAGCAGACATTATCAGGAAGTCTTTGGATAACTTCGGTTACATTTTTGTTGCCGATTCCATGTCGGACGCTATAGATGCGGTTAACGAGATTGCAGGCGAGCACTTGGAAATTCTTACAAAGAATCCATTTGAAACCATGACAAAGATTAAGAATGCGGGAGCCATGTTCCTTGGAGAATATTCCTCCGAGCCTCTCGGCGACTATTTTGCCGGCCCCAACCACATTCTGCCCACCAACGGCACTTCAAGATTCTTTTCACCTTTGTCGGTTGACGATTTTATTAAAAAATCCAGCATTATATGTTATTCTGAAGAGGGACTTAAGAAGGTTCACAAGGACATTGAGCTTTTTGCCACAAAAGAAGGCTTAACGGCTCATGCCAATTCCATTCGCGTAAGATTTGAAGATTAATCCTACAGGGAGGCTATAATGGCACGTTGCAAACTTATTGAAAGAGAAACCAAAGAAACATCCATTTCCTTACAGCTTGACCTTGACGGAAGCGGAAATGCCACCGTCGATACAGGTGTGGGCTTCATGGATCACATGCTTGAAGGCTTTGCCAAACACGGCTTTTTTGACTTAAAGGTTAAGGCCAAGGGCGATTTAAATGTTGACTGTCACCACACAGTCGAAGACCTGGGCATAGTGCTCGGTATAGCCATCAAAGAAACCATAGGTGATAAGGCCGGCATTAAACGCTACGGAAGCTTTATGCTCCCCATGGACGATGTTCTGGTTCTTTGTGCCATAGATTTGTGCGGAAGACCTTATTTTGAGTTCGACTGTAATTTTGCAACCGAGCGCGTGGGCTATCTTGAGACTCAGACAGTAAGAGAGTTCTTTTATGCACTTTCCTACAGCGCCGGCATGAATCTTCACATAAAAGTTTTAAGCGGCATCAACGACCATCACAAGATTGAAGCCATGTTTAAGGCCTTCTCCAAGGCTCTTGACGAAGCCACCACCATAGACCCCCGCAGCAAAGGGGTATTATCCACGAAAGGATTATTATAATTTTACATGAAAAAGAAACTTATTCCCTGCATATATCTTAAACACAAAATGGCTGTTACGGGCTTTGACGACCTCACGGTAATTGAAACCGATCCCGTAAGACTGGTTCAGAAATTCTGTGATGCCAAGGCCGATGAAATTCTTGTTTTTGACCTGTCCAAAGAAGACAAAGAACATGAAGAAGCTATCGATAAACTCCGCGAAATCTGTGAAACATCCACAGTTCCCGTAATAGGAGCAGGTAATGTCCGCAGAATGGAAGATATCAAGAAATTATTGTATGCGGGATGTAAACGTGCCTGCTTAAATTATTCTTTGGCAGGTAACATCGAACTGACCAAAGAAGTTTCGGACAAATTCGGCAAAGACAAGATAATTGCCTGCGTTAAAGATTCTTCCGAACTTAACGACAATCTTTCGGTCATTAAGGCTTATACTACCACAGTTTTATGCCTCGACAGAGATGTATACAGAACAGAAGACAAGGACTCCTTAAAGGGCATTAAGTTTATTATCAGTCTTCCCAATATCCTACTTGATAAGCTTATCGAATACATGAAATTCGATGAAGTTGAGGGAATTACCGGTGCTGTTGTTAATAACAACGCCGATGATTTGCTTAAGATAAAGGACCTGGTGGGAGAGACCTATACTCCTTTCTCTGCATTTAAGTTAAACAGCGACGGCCTTATTCCCGTTATTGTTCAGGATTACAAGACCGGTCAGGTTTTAATGCTTGCATATATGAACGAAGAGGCTTACGAGAAGACCTTAAGAACCGGACAGATGACTTATTTTTCCAGAAGTCGTCAGAGCCTGTGGCTTAAGGGCGAGACCAGCGGCCACTTCCAGTATGTTAAATCTTTAAGCTATGATTGCGACGCAGACACTCTTCTTGCCAAGGTTGAACAGATTGGCGCAGCTTGTCATACCGGTGCTTATTCCTGCTTCTTTAACGATATTATTACCTATGATTTTGAAGAAAAAAGTCCTTTGTCCGTGCTAACTGACGTTTATGATGTTATAATGGATAGAAAGGTTAATCCCAAAGAGGGTTCTTACACCAACTATCTTTTTGACAAAGGAATCGATAAAATTCTTAAGAAAGTCGGTGAAGAGGCTACAGAAATCGTAATTGCGGCCAAGAATCCTAACGCCAATGAAATTAAATATGAGATATCCGATTTTCTTTATCATGTAATGGTTCTTATGGCTGAAAAAGGCGTTACATGGGACGAGATTATGAAGGAGCTCGCCAACAGATAAGGACGTTAATTTATGATGCAATACACCGCGTTACCCGAAGAAGTATTAATGAGTATCGAAAAGCCCGAGCGTTACATCGGGCATGAGATAAATGCGGTTTACAAAGACAAAGAAAAAATAGCTGTCAGGTTCGGCATGTGCTTTCCTGACGTATACGAAATCGGGATGTCACATCTTGGCATCGCGATTTTGTATGATATGTTCAACAAATTCGAAGACACCTGGTGTGAGCGTATTTACTCACCCTGGGTGGATCTTGACAAGGTAATGAGAGAGCGTCACATTCCTCTTTTTACCATGGAGTCTCAAGAGCCCGTTAAGAATCTGGATTTTCTCGGTATAACCCTTCAGTATGAGATGTGTTATACCAATATTTTGCAGGTTTTGGACCTTTCGGGCATTCCCCTTATTTCAACTGAACGTACATGGGACGACCCTATCGTTATCGGTGGCGGTCCCTGCTCATACAATCCGGAACCTATTGCGGATTTCTTTGACCTTTTCTACATAGGAGAGGGGGAAACCCGTTATCGCGAGCTTTTGGACGTTTACAAGGATTCCCGTGCCAAAGGTGAGTCCAGGGATGAATTTCTTCACAGAGCTGCCAAAATTCCGGGCATGTATGTTCCCAGATTCTATACTCCCGAGTACAACGATGATTGGACTCTGAAGGCATTTGTGCCTGCTTTTGACGATATCCCCACCAAGATTTTAAAAGAACTCGTTACGGACCTTGATGACACATATTATCCCGAGAAGCCCGTTGTTCCATACATGAAGGTTACACAGGACCGTGTGGTTCTTGAAATAATGCGAGGATGTATCAGAGGATGCCGTTTCTGTCAGGCCGGTCAGATTTACAGACCCGTCCGCGAAAGAAGCGTTGAGTTTTTAAAAGACAAGGCTGAAAAGCTTCTTAAGAACACAGGTCATGAGGAAATATCCTTAAGTTCCCTCAGTTCTTCGGACTATACCCATATTGAGGAGCTCGTTCGTTTCCTAATTGACGACTGTACCAAGAAAAAAGTTAACATTGCGCTTCCCAGCTTACGTATAGACCAGTTTTCCGTTGATGTAATGGAAAGAGTTCAGGATGTCAAAAAATCAAGTCTGACCTTTGCTCCCGAAGCAGGCTCCCAGAGAATGCGTAATATTATCAACAAAGGTCTTACGGAAGAAGACATCATTAACGGCGCCGTGCTGGCCTTTAAGGGCGGCTGGACCAAGGTTAAGCTCTATTTTATGCTGGGGCTTCCTTTCGAACAGGACGAGGATATAGAGGGCATTGCGAAGCTCTGCAATTCCATTGCGGCTGCTTTTTACGAGGCGATACCCAAAGAAAAACGTGTGAACGGACGTGTCAATATCACCGCCAGCACCTCTTTCTTTATACCCAAGCCCTTTACGCCTTTCCAGTGGGCGGTAATGGATACTCCTGATGATTTCATCAGGAAGGCAGGTCTTACCAAACACTACATTCACGAACAGTTAAACCAGAAGGTTATCAGATATATCTGGCACGAAGCCGATGTCAGCATGCTCGAGGGAGTTCTTGCCCGCGGAGACAGAAGACTTTCAAAGGTTATTTTGTCAGCTTACAAAAAAGGCTGTATCTACGATGCCTGGTCAGAGTTTTACAAACACGAAGCGTGGCTTGAAAGCTTCAAAGAATGCGGCGTAGACCCTGATTTTTATATGTATCGCGAGCGTAAAGACGACGAGTTGTTCCCCTGGGACTTCATCGATTGCGGTGTATCCAAAGCCCATCTCTTAAGAGAATGGAAGAGAGCTCAACAGGGAATCGTAACAGATAACTGCCGCACACGCTGCTCCGGCTGCGGTTCCGCAAGATTTGACTGCGGTATATGTATAAACGGAAGGTAGTTTCTTTTTATGAAAGTTAGATTTAAATTTTCCAAACACGGAGTTTTAAAATACATAGGTCACCTGGACTTAATGAGATATTTTCAGAAAGCCTTCAGAAGAACCGATATCGAAGTACTGTATTCAAAGGGCTTTTCTCCTCACATGATTATGTCCTTTGCCCAGCCTTTGGGCGTAGGTGTGGAGAGCGACGGAGAGTACTTTGACGTGGAAGTGGACGATGCGGAAGATATTTCCACCATGGTAAGCCGGTTAAACGAACAAATGGCTGAAGGCATTGTTATTTTGGATGTTGTTAAGCTTCCTGAGAAGTTTACCAATGCCATGGCCAGTGTTGCCGCGGCGGATTATGAGCTTAATTTCTATAAGAATTCTCCTTTAAGTGAGGAACTTTTAAAGAAATATGATAGCGCTGATGCCGTAACCTTTATTAAGACCACCAAAACCGGTGAACGTATCATAAATGTCAAAGAATTTGTTTTTGAAATACGTTTAATGGATTCTGCCACTTTATTTGTCAAGGTAGACGCTTCAAGTGCCGGCAATTTAAAGCCTTTGAATCTTGTGCAGGCTCTGTTAAAACTCGATGATAAGAATCCTGAGGATTATCCTTTCCACATCCTCAGAAAAGATACCTATATGCGTGATAATTCAGGCAACCTTGTGCCCCTTAACGTAATCGAACATGAATGACAATAAACTCATAATAACCAAATACAAGGACTTTAACGCCGCCTTTTTGTTTAAAGACGGCGATATTGATGAGCTTATTCTGGCAAAAGAAAGCGCCTTCAACGTAGGAGACATTTTTGTGGGGCGCGTAAGTACAGTTAAAAATGATTTAAAAGCCTGCTTCGTTGAGTTTATGGAAGGCGTCAACGGTTATCTTTCTTTTGATGACATATACCCCGAATGCCTTTTAAATCGCCCATATGACGGTCGTTTGATTCAGGGTGACTTAGTATGCGTTGAGGTGGTTAAAGAGCCCTTAAAGACCAAGGGAGCCACCTTATCCATGCGTCTTACTATTAACGGTGCTCTGAGCGTTATCACATATGACGACCCCGGTGTACATGTTTCCTCCAAACTCGGCAAGGAGTATAAGAGGGCGGCAGATGAATACTTTAAGGGACGGTCTTACGGCTACGGATTCATCCTGCGCACCAATGCTGCGTCAGTTTCTTTTGATGAAGTGGATTCGGAGCTTAAGAAGAACAGTGATATTTTAAAAGATATAGAGTCGGTTATGAGATTCAGAAATGCGTTTACCTGCCTTTATCATGCAGAGACTTCTTTTGCCCAAAGAATCCGTACCGTTTCATATGACAGATATGATGAAGCCGTAACGGATATCCCTGAGTTTTACGATAACCTGACAGGGCTTAAAAGTCTTAGAATGTATAGCGACAGCGCTTTGCCTCTTAAGGCTGTATATTCTTTTGATAAGGCCTATGGACTTGCTACCGATCGAAAAGCAGACTTAAAATTCGGAGGTTACCTGATAATCGAGCCCACAGAAGCTTTAACGGTAATCGACGTAAACTCCGGTAAGTTCAGTAAGAATCTTTCAAAGGAGGCCGCCATAGAGAAGATTAACGCCGAAGCCGCCAAAGAAGTGGCGCGGCAGCTAAGGCTTAGAAACCTTTCCGGCATAATTATCGTGGATTTTATCAATCAGGCAGACGATCCTTCCTTTGACAGTCTTAAAAGTCTTTTGGCAAAAGAATTTAAAAAGGATTCGTTGAAAACAACTCTTGTTGACTTTACACCACTTGGACTTGCGGAAATTACGAGAGAAAAGCGTTACGGTTCCATATATGAGGAACTTCACAAATAATATAAAAAAGCATTTGACAAATCAGGGTTCAACTGTTATTATAATCGAGTATGCCGCACAGTGAGGTATAAGTATGCCCATTTGAGCATCACCGAAGCTGGCGAGTAAAACCATTATTGGTTTAGAGATAGGAGGTACAGACTATGTACGCTATTATTGCTACCGGCGGAAAACAGTACAAGGTTTCCGAAGGCGATGTTATCCGTGTTGAAAAGCTTGACGCTGAAGCAGGTGCTTCCGTTACTTTTGACAACGTAATCGCAGTTAGCGCTGACAAGCTTAAGGTTGGTAAGGACGTTTCCGACGCTACCGTTACAGCTACCGTTATGGATCAGGGCCGCGCTAAGAAGGTTATTGTTTACAAGTACAAGAGAAAGAGCGGATATCACAAGAAGAACGGTCATAGACAAGCATACACTCAGGTTAAGATTGACAAGATTAACGCGTAATACGGTGTAATATTTATGACACATTTAAAATTCTATCGTGACAGTAACGATAAATTGACGGGCTTTGAATGCAAAGGTCATGCAGGATATGCTGAGGCAGGCGAGGATATCGTTTGTGCGGCCATTTCGATACTGACCATTAATTTCGTTAATTCCGTTGAACTCCTTACCGATTCTTTTCCGGAGGTTGTTGAGGATGAGAAGAAAGGTTACCTTAAAGTCACGATAAAAGAATATGATAAAGCAGATGTTCAGCTTTTATTCAATTCTTTGAGCTTAGGCTTGGATAATATCCGGGAAGAGTATCCGAAATTTTTTGATTTGACTTATGACAAATAGGAGGTGTTTTACCATGATGAAATTAAACCTTCAATTTTTCGCTCATAAAAAAGGTGTAGGTTCTACCAAGAACGGTAGAGATTCCGAATCCAAGAGATTAGGTGCGAAGAGAGCAGACGGACAGTTTGTTAAGGCCGGCAACATTTTATACAGACAGCGTGGCACCAAGATTCATCCCGGTGTTAACGTAGGTCGTGGCGGCGATGATACATTATTCGCTCTTGTAGACGGCGTTGTTCGTTTTGAAAGGTTAGGAAGAGACAAGAAGCAGGCTTCCGTATATCCTAAGGAAGACTAATACTTATCTTTGTACTTTTGAGGGTTTCGTACTATTGCGAAACCCTTTTTATTTTTGTAAAATAGATTAAAGTTTTCATTTAATGAGGTAAAGAATGTTTGCAGACAGAGCGACGATTTACTTAAAAAGCGGCAAAGGCGGAGACGGACACGTTTCCTTCAGACGTGAAAAATATGTTCCGGACGGCGGTCCCGACGGTGGCGACGGCGGTCACGGCGGAAGTGTTTTCTTTGAAATTGACGAGGGCATGAATACCCTCATGGACTATAGACATAACAGACATTACCGTGCCGAAGACGGCGAGCCCGGCGGCAAGAAGAACTGTCGCGGCAAAGACGGCAAAGACATCACCTTAAAGGTTCCCGAGGGAACTGTAATTAAGGATGAAGTCTCCGGCAAGATTCTGCTTGACATGTCAGGTGATAACAGGCGCGTAGAGTTCTTAAAGGGCGGTCGCGGCGGTCTTGGCAACCAGCACTATGCCACAGCCACCATGCAGGCTCCCAAATACGCAAAACCCGGTCAGCCCGCCAAGGAACTGACTGTTGTTTTGGAGCTTAAGTCCATAGCGGATGTTGGCCTTGTAGGCTTCCCCAACGTAGGTAAGTCCACCCTTCTTTCGGTAATATCCAATGCCAAACCCAAGATTGCCAATTACCATTTCACCACACTTCAGCCCAACCTCGGCGTAGTTGATATGGAAGGCATCGGCGGCTTTATTGTGGCCGATATCCCCGGACTTGTGGAAGGTGCCAGCGAGGGTGTAGGTCTCGGACTTCACTTTTTGAGACACATTGAGCGTACCAGAGTTTTGGTCCATGTAGTAGATGCTGCAGGAACCGAAGGACGCGACCCCATTGCAGACATTTATGCCATCAATGAAGAACTCAAAAAATACGGCGCAGACGTTGAGAAAAAGCCTCAGATTATAGCAGCCAATAAAATGGATGCCTGTGAGGACAAAGAAGCCGTCCTGGCCAAATTAAAGGCCGAATTCGAGCCTCAGGGCTATGAAGTATACCCTATAAGCGGAGCCACCAGAGAAGGCGTCAGAGAGCTTTTGGTGCACATCTATGAAGTGCTTCAGAAGTATCCCAAGAAGACCATCGTATTTGAGCCCGAACTTACTCCCGAATGGGGCGGCATCTACTCCAACGAACCCTTCACCGTATCCTACGACGAAAAGGCCAAAGAATACGTTGTCGAAGGCCCCCGTATCGAGAAAATGCTTGGTTATACCAACCTTGATTCCGAAAAAGGCTTTACCTTCTTCCAGGGATTCCTTAAAGATAACGGTATTCTCGATGAACTGGAGGCCCTCGGCATTCAGGACGGCGATACCGTCAGAATGTACGGTTTATCCTTTAATTACTACAAATAACCAATAAGGCTTTTAAGCCGGGAGAAATATATGAATTCAAGACAAAGAGCTTATTTAAAAAGTCTTGCCAGCAATTTAAATCCATCCTTTCAGATAGGCAAAGGAACTCTTACACCCGAGATAACAGAAGCGGTAAGAGAGTGCTTTAATACACATGAACTTATTAAAGTATCTGTTTTGCAAAACTGCCTTGAAGACCCCAAGACCATTGCAAACGCCCTTGCAGAACGCACCGGCTCAACTCTGGTACAGGTTATAGGCAAAAAAATAGTTCTTTATAAGCCCGACAAAAAGAACCCCAAGATTATTCTTCCCAACTGACGGCGGAGTATACATGATGAAAAAAATCGGTATTCTGGGCGGCACTTTCGATCCCATACATTTGGGACATTTAGAGCTTGCTTCCATTGCACTTAAAGAATTATCTTTAGATGAAGTAATATTCATACCAAGCGGTATTTCATACATGAAGAGCAACGTAACCGATTCTTCACATCGTTATGCCATGACCGAGCTTGCTGTTAAAGATTATCCTTCTTTTTCCGTAAGCGATATGGAGATTAAGAGAAACCATAATTCCTACTCTTATGAAACCCTTGAAGAATTAAATCGGATGTATGAAGATGCCGAAATTTTCTTTATAGTAGGAGCCGATTCCTTTTTAAATCTTGATAAATGGAAGTTTCCGGGCAGAATATTAAGGGCCGCTTCACTTGCAGTGCTTGTCAGAGATAATGTAAGCGAAGATGTGTTGTCGGCCAGAGCAGAAGATTACAAGCGTATTTTCAATGCCAAAGTTTTCTTTTTGCATGCACCGCAGATAGACATTTCATCCACCAATATCAAAAAAATGATTAAAAACGGCGAAAGCGTAGAAGATTTGCTTGCGCCCTCGGTATACAGTTACATTAAAGAACATAAGCTTTACTGTTAAGGAGAGTTTTCATGAATGCTTTAAGTATTACCGAAATTAAGAGTTTTTTATCAAAAGGCCTGAAAGAAGAACGATTTTATCATTCCCTTTCAGTGAGTGCTGTTGCGGCTTCACTTGCCATGAGATATGGCGCCGATATTCAAAAAGCTGAATTGGCAGGCTTGATACATGATTGTGCTAAAGCATATCCCGTAGATCAATACGTCAAAATGGCGCAGGATTTCGGAATATCTCTTGAACAGGTCGAAATAGACAACCCCCAGCTGATACATGCCAAACTCGGTGCATATTATGCAAAAAAAGACTTTTTTGTGGAAGATGAAGAAATTTTAAATTCAATCATTTATCACACCACCGGTCGTCCGGGCATGACTTTACTTGAAAAAATAATCTATATTGCGGATTACATTGAGCCTGCCCGTTACAAAGCCAAAAGGCTTGACGATGTTCGCAGAATGGCTTTTAAAGATCTTGATGAGTGTCTTAATATGATACTAAGCGATACGGTAGAGCATTTATATGAGAAAAAATACGTTATAAATCCTCTTACCCTCGAAACATTTAAATACTATTCAAAAGCTTGAATAAGGAGAATGTATACATGGCAGAAATCAAAGATTATGTGGCTATTGCCAAAGATGCAATAGAGGAGAAGAAAGGAACGGATGTTAAGATTCTTAACATTTCAAAAATCTCTCCCATAGCCGATTACTTTATCCTGGCTACAGGCGGTAATATCAATCAGTTACACGCCATGGCAGACGAAGTAACGGATAAGCTTTCCAAAGCAGGTGTTCATCCCAAGCAGACCGAAGGCTATAATGCAGGCAACTGGATACTGATGGATTACGGTGATTTTATGATTCATTTATTCCAGCCCGAATCAAGAGATTATTATAACCTTGACAGGATCTGGAAGGATGCGGTTACTGAATAAAAAAAAGCAAAAGAAGAAACACCCCAAAGCAAAGGCTTT
>JAEEGK010024240.1_pt1 | contig 12597 bp, 10 predicted proteins | sample 8958771 | NCBI WGS metagenome assembly JAEEGK01 (sample SAMN16246547, study PRJNA631951) | gut metagenome | biome: gut microbiome; feature: rumen; material: SC-attached | host: Bos | place: Iran: Karaj | collected 2018-10 | reverse complement strand
CTGAATTGACTTATATGAAGTTGCTTTAAATTGTTTGTCGTAAATTGGGTGAACCACCCAGTCGCCCGTTACCTCGAGCATTTCACCTTCCGAAACGGAAAGGAAGTTTCCCACTAGGGTTTCCTCTGTTTCATCCACAACAAACGACAAAACAGAGTAACCGTTATCGGGATTTCGATAGCGAATTGAAGATATAAATCCTTTTATTGTTTCCATGCTTTATAAGTTGTAATTTCTTTTCATTTGTTCGTATAGCATTTGAGCAAGTCCCAAACTATTTTGCTCAGTAGACTTTTCCGCCATAGTCTTGACCATCTCATCCTTGAAATAGTCTACAAGAGTAGACGTAGACTGCGAAGTAAACTCTTCTTTTCCAACAGTCTTGGTCATCTCTTTAAAACACTGTTCCAAGAAATAGGCTTCAAATTTCTTACAGGCGGTCATAAGTTCATCATCTGTGGCTTTTGACATATCAGTCTTGAGCGCTGCCTTTGTCATGGCGTTTTGTGCCTGCTTTGCACTATCTGTGATGAACTGACTATATGCACTATTTATCGATGTGAAATCCATATCAGACATAGTCGTCTCCTTTAATGGTGCAGCGCGGAATTATATAATGATTTTGAAGACCCTCTTTTTACATTGGTACTTGGCGAGGTTTTTCACGAGCCTAGTAAGGTGGCAAAGCCACCGTCCGCTATGTAAAAAGAAGAGCGAGAGCGTGTCGAAAAACATTATATAATTCCACGCTGCACCAATTAGTATTAACGTCTTAAATTGTTTGCTTGTTGTAACATTTCATCCGAAGCAGTGATGGCTTTTGAGTTGAGTTCGTAAGCACGCTGGGCTGTGATGAGGTTAACCATTTCATCAACGACTTGAACGTTGGATCCTTCCAAGTAGCCCTGGGATACTTTGGTACGTTCGATGCCTTGAGTGGTGGCTTCGTTGAGGGCTAAGCCACTGGCGGCTGATACCGAGAAAAGACCTGAGTCTTCTTTTTCAAGGCCGGCAGGGTTGTTAAACTGGAAGAGTCCGAAGCGAATCTGATTTCCCTGAGCGTTTAAGATGGGCTGAGGGTTGTTAGCTGCGTCGGGGTAGCAGAAGGTGCCGTCTCCGGTTACCGTGATTCTGCTTGAAATATATTCATTTCCGAAGGAAATTGCATTTCCGTTTGTATCAAGAACAGGAAGGCCGTCGCTGTTTGTAAGCACGATTCCGCCTCGCTCGTTGATAGCCCAGTTAAAGTTACCGCTTCTTGTGTAATATACGTTTCCATCCTCGCCTCGTACAGAAAAGAAACCTCTTCCTGAAAGGCCGAAGGCTGAATCCGATTCACTGGCAAGGAGCGCTCCGTCTGTAAAAATAGATGTGATTGAAGCATTTCTAACGCCAAGGCCTACCTGAGCGGGGATTGGCTTTTGATCGCCGTTTGCTGTTGTTGTCTTTGTCTGAATTGTCTGGTAGAGAAGAGACTTAAATTCGTTTACCTCGGTTTTGTAACCTGTGGTATTTACGTTTGCCAAGTTGTTGGCAATCGTATCAACGTTAGTCTGTTGAGCTCTCATTCCTGTAGCAGCTGTCCATAAACTTCTAAGCATTTAGTTTACTCCTTATACTTTACCTAACTGGTTTGCTGCAATTTGCAACGTATCATCAATGGTTCTGATAATTTTCTGGTTCGATTCATACTGTCTTGTGATGGCAATAAGATCAACCATTTCCGTTACGATATTCACGTTGGACATCTCCAAATATCCTGAATATACCTTGCAGTCCGGGTTGTTTATTATGGTAGCTCCTTCTACCGGTTCCAAGAGATTTTCTCCATATTTCTTTAAATAGTTATAGTCCTGAAAATCCACAAGTTTAATAGATGCAACAACTGCATCGTTTTGTAAAATTCTTCCCTGTGAATCTACTGAAACATCGAGTAATGGATTGAGTCTGATACGACCATCATTGGCGCCTATTACATAGTCACCGTCCTTGGTCACTAGATATCCTTCTTGAGTAAGGGTAAAGGAACCGTCTCTTGTATACTTTGTAGACGTTTCCCCTGCCTTATTCTTAAATTCTATACAAAAGAATCCTTCACCTGACAAAGCCAAATCTGTGGGATTGTCGGTGATTTTAAATGAACCCTGGGAATAGTCGGTGTAGTTTTCACCGATTTTTACTCCCGGAGTGTTGTAGCCGATTGGCTTAGGAATGTTTGCAGGCTCTGATGTATCTTTTATCTTAACAGCTAAGAGTGCATCAAAAGACTGGCTTGTGGTACCTTCTTTTTTAAATCCTACGGTTGTGGAATTGGCAAGGTTATTAGTCATCGTATCCATACGATGTTGCTCGTTAATCATACCTGTGTATGCCGTGTATAAACCTTTAACCATGCCTTATCCTCCGATTAAATTAAATATCTTCTCTGTATCCGGCCAAGAATTCTACATACTTACCAGTACCGATGGCAACTGCTGTCATAGGTTCTTCTGCCGTCATGGTGTTGATTCCCATCTTATCGGAAATCAATTCTTCAAGTCCGTGAAGAAGGCTTCCGCCACCTGTAAGCACGATTCCTCTTTCACCGATATCGGATGCAAGTTCCGGAGGAGTCTTTTCCAAAACGGAGTGGATGGCATCAACAATCTTTGCTGTTGTGTCTTCCAAAGCTTCTCTGGTTTCTTCGGATGAGATATTTACGGTTACGGGAAGACCTGTTACAAGGTTACGTCCTCTAACATCCATATACTTTACATCTGAAGACTTAAATGCGCTTCCGATTTTTATCTTAATATCTTCGGCTGTTCTTTCACCGATGAGTAAGTTATGTTTCTTTCTCATGTATCTAACGATTGCATCGTCGAAGTCATCGCCTGCAATCTTAATAGATGTACTCTCAACAGTACCGCCCAAGGAAATTACTGCGATATCCGTTGTACCACCACCGATATCAACTATCATGTTTCCGCAAGGCTTAGCGATATCGATTCCTGCTCCGATTGCTGCTGCAATAGGTTCTTCAATAATCGATACTTCTCTTGCACCTGCCTGATAAGTAGCATCTTCAACGGCTTTCTTTTCTACTTCTGTAACACCTGAAGGCACGCAAACCGCGATACGAGGCTTACGATAGGTTCTTCTTCCCAAAGCCTTCTGGATGAAGTATTTCATCATCTTTTCTGTAACTGTGTAGTCAGAAATAACACCCTGGCGGAGCGGTCTTACCGCAACAATGTTACCGGGTGTTCTACCAAGCATGAGACGCGCGTCCTCTCCGATTGCCTTAATCTTGTTTGTATCTCTGTCAAAAGCAACTACCGAGGGCTCTTTTAAAACAACGCCTTTGCCTCGAATATATACAAGAACAGAAGCTGTTCCTAAATCGATTCCGATATCTGTATACTGCATTTTTATTCCCTTTCTATATAAAAAATCATCATTTTCCAAAATATCAATTAGATTATATAATAACTGATTTTATATTGAAAGAGAATAAAATATTTTTTTAGATTCTTTTAAGGTTATATCGGTAAATGCTCTTTAAAAGTTTATAGCAAAGAAAAAAGTAAAGAAAAACCATGGAGCTTATTCTCGCTCCATGGCTTTCTTTGTTTTATCAATTACACCCTGTAAATATTTTCCTGTAAAGGACTTTTTAACTTTGCAGATTTCTTCGGGAGTGCCTGCGGCCACAACTGTTCCGCCTCCGTCTCCGCCTTCGGGGCCCATGTCGATTATGTAATCGGCAGTTTTAATAACATCTAAGTTATGCTCGATTACAACAACGGAGTTGCCTCCTTCAACAAGTTTTGAAAGAATCTGTGTAAGTTTATGCACGTCCGCAAAATGAAGTCCTGTTGTAGGCTCATCCAAGATATAAATCGTCTTACCCGTAGCTCTCTTTGAAAGCTCCGTTGCAAGCTTAACTCTCTGAGCTTCACCGCCTGATAATTCGGTGGATGGCTGTCCAAGCTTTATGTATCCAAGGCCCACATCATTTAAGGTCTTTATCTTATCTCTTATGGAAGGCACGTTCTCAAAGAAAGTGGTGGCTTCTTCCACAGTCATCTTTAACACATCATAAATTGACTTTCCCTTGTAAAGACAGTCAAGAGTTTCTCTGTTATATCTCTTTCCGCCACACACTTCGCAAGGTACATATACGTCAGGCAAAAAGTGCATTTCGATTTTTATAATACCGTCACCCTGGCAGGCTTCGCATCGTCCACCTTTAACGTTAAAGGAAAATCTTCCCTTTTTGTAGCCTCTCTCTTTTGCTTCCTTTGTTGCTGCAAAAAGGTCTCTTATCTGATCAAACACTCCTGTATAGGTTGCGGGGTTTGACCTGGGAGTTCTTCCTATTGGAGACTGGTCTATATCAATTACCTTATCAAGCTGTTCGATTCCTTCCATTGAATCAAACTTACCGGGAATTGTACGCGCGCGGTTTAATTTCTTTGCAAGATATTTATATAAGATTTCGTTTGTAAGAGAACTCTTACCTGAGCCTGATACTCCTGTAATGCAGGTAAAAACCCCAAGGGGAATCTTTACTTCAATTCCCTTTAAGTTATTCTCTCTTGCGCCCTTAATCGTAAGGAATCCTGTAGGTTTCTTTCTTTCCAAAGGAACGGGAATAAATTTCTTTCCACTTAAGTATTGTCCTGTGATTGACTTAGGTGCCGCCATTATATCTTCGGCAGTTCCCTGGGCCACAAGCTTACCGCCCTTTACGCCTGCACCGGGACCTATATCAACGATATGGTCTGCGGCAAACATGGTATCTTCATCATGCTCAACCACAAGCACTGTGTTTCCTAAATCTCTTAAGTGTTTAAGTGTGGCTAAAAGCTTATCGTTATCTCTTTGATGAAGGCCGATTGAAGGTTCATCAAGAATGTATGTTACTCCCACAAGGCCTGAGCCTATCTGGGTGGCAAGTCTGATTCTTTGAGCCTCACCACCCGAAAGAGAAGCCGTTGCTCTTGAAAGTGTAAGGTAAGAAAGACCCACATCCTTTAAAAAGCTTACACGCAAGTTAATCTGTTCAAGTATCTGATGGCCTATAAACTTTTGCTGCTCTGTCAAGTCAAGCTTCTTCATGAAATCAAGAAGTGCAGTTACAGAAAGGTTTGTAATCTCGTAGATGTTTTTATCTCCGATTGTTACGGCCAAAGATTCTTTTTTAAGACGCATTCCCTTACATTCTTCGCAAGGGGGGATGGTCATAAAGGTTTCATATTCAGCCTTTGAGGCATCGGAAAATGTCTCTCTGTATCGCATTCTGCAAAGCTCTAAAATGCCTTCGAAAGTAACATCATACTGTCCGTGCCCGCGCTGGCTTTCATAATTTATAACAAACTTTTCGCCCTTGTTTCCGTTCCAAAGAAGGTCTTTTATCTTTTCGGGATAATCTTGGAAAGGAGTGTCCATATCAAAGCCGTACTTTTCCATCATGGCTTCCATAATGGCGTGCATCCAGCTCTTTTTATCTCCGATTGACTTAAATCCGTTAACGGCTATGGCACCTTCGTTTAAAGACTTGGTTTGATCGGGAATAATTAAATCCTTTGAAAACTCCATTTTGTATCCAAGGCCGGCACATACCGGACAGGCTCCGAAGGGATTGTTAAAGGAAAATGAACGCGTTTCGATTTCGGGTATACTTATTTCGCAATCGGGACATGCAAAGTTAGTGGAGAAAGAAAGCTTGTCTCCGCCTACCACGTCTACATCACAAAGCCCATCCGTAACATCAAGAGCAGTCTCTACTGAATCCGTAAGTCTCTTTTGAATTTCAGGCTTAATTACCAAACGGTCAACAACTATATCAATGTTGTGCTTTATATTTTTATCCAAAGAAATTTCTTCGGAAAGTTCATACATGCTTCCGTCAATGATTGCACGCACATATCCCGATCTCTTGGCTTTATCAAGGACCTTTTCGTGCATACCCTTTTTGCCTCTTACTACGGGAGCAAGAAGCTGAATCTTTGTACCTTCGGGAAGTGCCGAAATCTGATCCACTATCTGATCCACTGTCTGCTTTTCAATCACTCTTCCGCAGTTAGGGCAGTGCACGATACCTATACGGGCATACAAAAGTCTAAAGTAATCATAGATTTCAGTAACAGTACCAACAGTTGAACGAGGGTTTCTGTTAGTAGACTTTTGGTCGATGGAAATCGCAGGAGAAAGACCTTCAATTCTTTCAACATTAGGCTTTTCCATCATGCCCAAAAATTGACGCGCATAAGAAGAGAGGGACTCCATGTAACGTCTCTGCCCCTCCGCATAAATGGTATCAAATGCCAATGAGGATTTTCCCGAGCCTGAAAGGCCTGTGATAACCACAAGCTTGTTTCTCGGAATATCCACATTCAAATTTCTTAAGTTATGTTCGTTTGCTCCCCTTACTTTAATTACTTCGCTTTTGGGAAGCATCTTTTGTTCTGCCATAATTCACCTTATTAAATCAATCAGCCTTTGTATGCATTCACTGCATCAATGACCGTCTTTACTTCATCGTCTGTCATTTCAGGAAACAAAGGAAGTGTAGCGCAATGCTTTGCCAAATCTTCTGCGTTAGGGCAGTCACCTTCTTTGTAACCTAAATCGGCATAAGCCTTCTGTAAGTGACAAGGAACTGGATAATGTCTGTTACATTCAATGTCCTTACTCTTCATATATTCAAGGAATTTTTCAGGGTCGCCCTGAACTTTTACTTCAAACAAATGAAATACCGGATCTGTGTTTTCGGGATGTGCCTGAAGAGTAAATAAAGGATTTGTGATTTCCTTCATGTATCTTCTTCCGATTTCTTTACGACGCTTAGTCCATTCAGGTAAATACTTTAAACTTACGGAAAGAACAGCACCCATCATTCCTTCAAGTCTGTAGTTATAACCTATCATTTCGTGATAATAGCGAATGTTACATCCCTGATTCTTCATTACGTTTGCAATGTCTATGTACTTCTTTTCTTTACAGGTAACGCTTCCGCCTTCTCCGAATGCATAAAGGTTTTTACCGGGATAGAAAGAAAAGCATCCGATTTCACCAAGAGAGCCTACATTCTTTCCTTCAAATTTTGCTCCGTGAGCCTGGGCACAGTCTTCAACTACAAATAAGTTATGCTTATCTGCAATTGCCTTAACCTTTCCAAAGTCAAAGGGCTGTCCGTAGAGGTGCACACCGATTATAGCTTTTGTTTTATCTGTAATCTTTTCTTCGATTTTTTCAGGGTCTATTTCCCAAGTGTCTTTATCGCAATCAACAAATACAGGGGTGGCTCCCGAATAAGTTACGCCCCAGGCTGTGGCAATGTATGTGTTTGCAGGGACGATTACTTCATCTCCCTTTCCGATTCCCAAAGCCACCATGGCAACATGCAAAGCGCTTGTTCCGTTGTTTACACCTGTTGCAAAAGGCACGCCCACAAACTTGGCAAACTCTTCGTCAAACTTGTCAGCATACTTACCGCCTGAAAAAGCTGTTTCTTCACAAACTGCTTCAATAGCCTTCATGTATTCGTCTTTATGCTTTTTAAAGTCTCTTGTTAAATCAATTCTTTTTAACATTCAATTTATCCTCTTGTTTGAAAGTCTTATGAAGTCTATTTATATTTACAAGATAATTCTTTATTGTCTTCCAGATTTTTACGGTTGTATTGTAATCTTCCGTCCATTCAACGGGCATGTCATAAATCTTCATGCCGGCTCTTTCCGATCTAAGTAAAAACTCGATTGTGTAGAACCATCCCTTTTCAGGTCCGCATTCTTTTACAAGTTTTTCGGCAGTCTCTTTTCTTGTGAAGGTAAAGCCACAAACCGCATCGCTTGATTTCATCTTTAAAACAGTTTTAAGAAGGATCACAAGTCCCATGGAAGTAATTTTCCTATACCACTTTCTTCCCTTGGTATCAGAATCTTTACTGAATCTCGAACCGTTTACGTACTCAAGCTCAGGATCCTTTTCAAAGGCTTCAAGCATCTTGTTTAAGTATGAAATATCTGTGGACAAATCGATATCCATATATCCCACGATATCGTACTTATTTCGCTCAATTCCTGTTTTATAAGCGATTCCGACTCCACGCTCTTCAATTCGAACGTACTCCACTTCCTTATATTTTGCTTCAAGTTTCTTTGCTATTTCAGGAGTGTCATCATCGGAGCCGTTGTCTATGATTGTCATTTTGTAAGGAATCTTTAAGTTTTCTTCGCAATATGCGTGAGCCTTTTCGATTCCGTTTTCAAGCCTTAAATGTTCGTTTAAGACCGGAAACAAAAGATTTATTCCGTTTATCATTATTATTTGTTTCCTTTTGAAGTAATTTTCTCTATATCGGATACTACGTATCTTTTCTGCTTAAAAATAAGGTTAATTATTGAACTTAAATATTTTAACACCACTGTCAAAAGTAAGAACAAGCCAAAGAATCCAACCGACAGAAATCCCATAATGGAAAGCCAGCCGTCTGCTGTGTTGTGATGTAAAAATACATCGGAAAGAATGTATACTGCTATTGCCACTGTTGAAAGAAGGAAAATTCCGCAAAGGAATTTAGATAGCTTTTCCAGAGCATCTGTAAAGTAAATAAATGAGTCAAAGGCAAGGGAGAATCTTTCCGAAGTCTTTCTGCTCTTTTTCATGCTTTCGGTTGTTTTATACTCTACGCGACAGGTTTTAAGTCCGCAGTTTGCATATACCGCTTTTCTGTAGGGGATGTATGTTCCCATGGATTTAACGCGGTTAATGGCTCTTCTTGAAATTATTCTTAATGTTTCAGAGCCCACTCTTCCGGCCTTTTCTCTTAAAGAAGAATTGTAGATTCTATAAAAAATCCTTGAGCTTAAAGGTTTCTTTGAGTCAGATACAGCAGATACCACATCGTATCCTTCCAAAAGCTTTTCATAAATTGTGCTAAGCACATCTGCCTCATAATCTACGGCGCATGTGTCAAATTCAAACACGAAGTCTCCGATTGCAATATCTCTTCCTGCATTCATGGATGCTTCAAGGCCCTGATAATAGCTCATATGAACTATATTCACCATTCCCTCGAGGTTATACTTTTTAACTGCAGAAGATACATTAAATAAAGTGTTATCATCGCAGGCATCATCCACGCAAACAAGCTCGTATTGAGTAAACTTTTCTGCAACAGTACTTACTGTTGTCTTAAAAAAGTTTTCAACATCAGCTTCGTTGTTATGAAGATATACAACTAAAGATACAAATTTCTTTTCTTTTTCCATATCTATCCCCTATAAGTATTCATCCAAGTCATAGACCGTGTTTATCTTTCCCGATAACACACTTATGAATGTAGGTTTATTTGAAGCCACTTTAATGGCTGTAGGTCTTGAGTCGTCCACTTCCGAAGATTTTAAAATCGGCTTCATTGAGAAGAGTGATTTTTCATATTCGTAAGCGTATTCTTCTTTTAAATATTTATCTGCCAAGTGAGACATGTAAGGCCATGCGCTCTTTGGCTTATTGGGACACTCGTTACAATTAAAAAGTGAATCACTTGTGCAGGAAGTTCCCTTTTGGCATTCAAATGTAGGTGTGGAATCATAACTTGTCACATGGGGTGTGAACGTTACCGATGTAAGTGAATGGTAAGGAGTAAGGCCAAATGGCATTATTGAAAAGAAGGGGCCGTCCATTACCGTGATTCCGACGTTTTTAAGTATATCAGAAGGCTTACAGAGAATGATTTCACAAAGTTCGTATTTTATCTTAAAACTTTCTGTATCTATTCCCTTTGTCTTATTGATAATCTGGTTAACGCTTGCATATGTGGCATTTAAAATAAAGGGTGTTTCATGTGTTATAAGTTTTCCGTCTTTTTTGAAGCTTACATGAAACTCATCTTCATCTTTATATATTTCTTCGATTTCCGCATCGTATATAAACTCTGCATCTTTCTTATCTTTAAAATAATCTAAAAAGTAATCTCTTAATACAAAGGCATCATATGTATACTCTTTGGTCAAATACGCGCCATCACACATCTTGTCTTTAAAGTATTCTGAAACAGGTACTTCCTTACAATATATTCCGGCAGCATTGCAAAAGTCTATAAACTGGGCTCTGTCAGTCCATGAAAAATCTGCGCTTGTGGCATAAACCTGATCAAAAGAAGTGTGGATGCAAAATGAATAGTCATCCAAAAATCTTTTAAAATATCCCGCCGATTTCATGGCAGTGGTAAGGCTTCTTGGATAATGATATCCCATGTGCACTCTTGCCTGATTAATGTAAGTTGCACGCATAAAAGGCGCTTTGTCTTTTTCAATAACCAGCACCTTTTCGCCTTTTTCTATGCTTTTTTTAGCGGCATACAAGCCATAAAGGCCCGCACCGATGATTATTTTATCGTACTTCATTTATACCTCTGTAGGTGTTCTTGGACTTTTAGTCCAAGGCAATTATACCCTAATTCACTGTGTTTGTCAGTGAAAGAAAACTTTATAAATCTAATAAGGCCTTCTTAAGCTCTATAATTCTGTCTCTTAATACAACAGCTTCTTCAAATGCAAGCTCTGCTGCAGCTTTCTTCATCTTCTTTTCAAGCTTAACAACTTCTTTTTCAATCTGTTCGCGGCTCATGGATTCTGCATCTTTTGCATCCTTCATTTCATCACGAACTTCGGAAGAAGAAATACTTATAACATCTCTTATAGGCTTCTTGATTGTGGTAGGTGTGATTCCGTGCTCTTTATTATACGCTATCTGAATTTCACGCCTTCTGTTTGTTTCATCAATAGCCGTCTTCATGGAATCGGTTATGGTGTCGGCATACATCACAACATGGCCTTCAGAGTTTCTTGCGGCACGACCTACTGTCTGTATCAAAGAAGTGGCGCTTCTTAAGAAGCCTTCTTTGTCAGCGTCAAGTACAGCAACAAGTGCAATTTCGGGAATATCCAAGCCTTCTCTTAAAAGGTTGATTCCAACAAGCACGTCAAAGACATCGAGACGCATGTCTCTTATTATCTCACTTCTTTCCAAAGTATCAATATCAGAATGCAAATACTTAACTCTGATACCTACTTCTGCCAGGTATTCGGTTAAGTCTTCAGCCATTTTCTTTGTAAGTGTTGTAACAAGTACTTTATGGCCTTTTTCGGTTGTTTTTCTTATTTCACCTATAAGGTCGTCAACCTGTCCTTCGACAGGGCGCACATCTATAGGAGGGTCAAGTAAGCCTGTAGGTCTTATTACCTGCTCGGTTCTAAGAAGCTCATGCTCTGCCTCATAATCTCCGGGAGTCGCGGATACAAACATCATTTGGTCGATTCTTGTTTCAAACTCTTCAAAATTTAAAGGTCTGTTATCTAAAGCCGAAGGAAGTCTGAAGCCATAATTTACCAAGGTTGTCTTTCTTGAGCGGTCACCTGCATACATGCCCCTTACCTGAGGAAGAGTGATGTGGGATTCATCTACTATAATTAGGAATTCTCCGTCAAAGTAGTCAAGCAAACATTTCGGAGGTTCCCCTGGCTTACTTCCCGCAAGGTGTCTTGAATAGTTTTCTATTCCAGAGCAAATGCCTGTTTCTCTAAGCATTTCCATATCGAAATTGGTGCGCTCAGCGATTCTTTGAGCCTCAATAAGCTTATCTTCTGCTTTAAACTCTTTTACTCTGGCGTGAAGTTCTTTCTCTATATCATTAAGTGCTCTCTCCATCTCCTGAGGGTCCACAACGTAATGAGAAGCAGGGAACAAAATAACATGCTCAAGGGTCCTTATTACCTTCCCCGTAAGAGCATCAACTTCCGAAATCTTTTCAATTTCATCTCCGAAGAACTCTATTCTAACTATATAATCAGGCCCGTGAAAAGCTGTTGAAGGAGCTACTTCAAGCACGTCACCTTTAACTCTAAAATTACTTCTTGTAAGCTCTGCATCATTTCTTGTGTACTGAATGGCGATAAGGCTTCTTATTACCTCATCTCTGTCAATTTCCTGACCTCGCCTTAATGACACACTCATGGCCTTAAATTCTTTGGGCGAACCCAAGCCGTAAATACAAGAAACGGAAGCCACCACAATTACGTCTTTTCTTTCTGTCAAAGATGCGGTGGCTGAAAGCCTTAATCTATCGATTTCATCATTAATTGCAGAGTCTTTTTCTATATAGGTATCAGTGGACGGAATGTAAGCTTCAGGCTGATAGTAATCATAATAGGATACAAAATACTCAACCGCATTCTCAGGGAAGAACTCCTTCATTTCGGAATATAATTGCCCTGCCAAAGTTTTATTGTGGCTAATTATAAGAGTCGGTTTATTTAAAGCTGCTATTACGTTTGCCATGGTAAAGGTCTTGCCGGATCCTGTAACGCCAAGTAAGGTTTCAAATTGGTTACCCTCTTTGAAACCTTTCACAAGTTCCTCTATGGCCTTAGGCTGGTCACCCGTAGGCTTATACTCGGAATGCAGTTTAAAATCCATCTGATTAAATCCTTTAATAATTGCTACGTTGTTTAGAGTGTATCATCTTAATGAAAGTATTTCAATATTTTTACGAACAAATGTTTGCAGTTTGACAAATATATTTTCTTAAGCCTAGACTAACCATAG
>JAEEGK010024239.1_pt1 | contig 12597 bp, 13 predicted proteins | sample 8958771 | NCBI WGS metagenome assembly JAEEGK01 (sample SAMN16246547, study PRJNA631951) | gut metagenome | biome: gut microbiome; feature: rumen; material: SC-attached | host: Bos | place: Iran: Karaj | collected 2018-10 | reverse complement strand
GCCGGGGTGAGCATAAAGCATATCCACATAAGGATAAAAGATACAGATAAGTATTATGACCGCCGCAGACAGAATGCTGAAAATACCGGTAAAAAACCGTATCTTCTTTTTGACTGCGAGCATAATGGTCATCAATACACCAAACAGCACCAGCACTACAGATATATACAAAAAACCGATGCGCAGATCGGAAAGTTCGGGCAGCGCATCATACATTCTCTGAAAGGTTTCTTTTAGGATCCCCAATAACATAAAAATAGATTCTCCAAATTTTTTCCGGATAATTATACCCTACGGACAGGGCATTTGCGAAAATTAATAAAGTGTTCGGTTGCGAAAACTTCTGCCTGATTATAAAATCCATATACAAACGTACGTTCGGAGCATATTATGAGTAAAGTATTTGTGGAAGTGACCGCAAAATTTGATAAAGACGGTAAAATAGAACCCTTGCAGGTATCCTGGACGGACGGCACCAGATATACCGTGGACAAGGTTGTGAGCGTATGCCGCGCAGTCTCTACCGGCGGAGGCGGCTTAGGGCTCAGATACACCTGCAGGATATGCGGAAAGAGCGCTTTCGTGTTCTATTCGGAACGAGACCACAGGTGGTTTGTGGAGGGCAAGGAAGGCCGAAGATCTGACTGGGTATATACAGTAATATAAAACACCTCGCAGGATACGCGAGGTGAATTTATTCTATGACCATTGATGCACAGTTAAGATCTTCCAGAAGATTGTAAATTTTTCCGGTCTTAAATCCGACAACCACGGGGCGCATGGGATAGCCGGGATTGTTGGCAACAACTTTACCCATCTCACCGTTTGAAAGCTGTACGTAAGAGTCTACGGGGAAAATAATGACTGAATCCATGAAACTGGATATGGCCTTGGTATCAAGCTCCGTGGACATTCCGAATATCATCTCAAGCGCTTCTCTTTTCGGGAAGCCTTTTTTATATGGACGCTCGGTAACAAGCGCATCATATATATCGGCAACAGCGAGGATCTTGGCAAATTTGCTGATTGCTTCGCCGGTAACTCCCAGAGGATATCCTCTTCCGTTCATCTTCTCGTGATGCTGCAAAACACCTTTCATTATCTCATCGCCAAACGCATTCTTTTCCTTCAGGATCTTGAATCCGAAAAGTGAATGCTGCTTCATGAGGGCGAATTCATCATCATCGAGCTTTCCGGGTTTATTTAATATTTCAAGCGGGATTTTTGATTTACCGAGATCATGGAGAAGACCCGATACACCGATATCCCTTATCTCATCCTGTGAAAGTCCGTAATTTCTTCCGATGATCATTCCCATGGTGGCAACGTCTACGGAATGCTTGAAGGTATATTCGTCACTGACCTTGATCAGATTAATATCGACTGCGATAGCGTTATTGGCTTCGATTGCTTTTACAAGTTCGCCTGTAACATTATTGGTGGCTTCCAGGAAATTCTCCGATTCCACATTATCGTATAGGAACTGAACGCCCTCTCCTACACGCTTGATAACCTCATGGCTGAGCGATACCTTGCTCTTGTCTTCGACACGGCTCTTTTCCATGAGCTCTTTAGTAAATGCGGGAAGCTGAGCCTCGAGGGAATGGATCTCATCGGGATCCGGTTCGCCCTCGGACACATAGATGCCGCCTATTGATTTCTTCTGAAGATACTCAATCTGGAAATCATCCAGATAAGCACCTTTCGCGATGAGCTCGCGACCGGTCTTATCAAGGATCGCTTGGTCGATCCTCATACCCGGCTGAAGAACTCTTGTACTTACAAACTTGCGTTTAATCATCCGGCCCCTCGCCATCCAAATACTTTTCGTAGATTTCAAAAAAACTGCAGGTTGTAATCTCAGGATCGTAATTAAGAGTTACTGTTTTCCAAAGTTCACTGTTTAGATTTCTTATACGACTTCCCACGAAGTCATCATAGACGGATTCAAACGCTTCATCTCTCAGCTTACGCGTGATCAGCACTTTATTTTCATCCGTCTGGGTCCTGTCCAGCGGCAGTATGCATTGCATCAGATACAGGCCGTCTGTGGTTCCCACTATATCACTGATCTCTCCTCCGGCGAGTGAAAATGCTTCTTCCTCCACCGCTATATCCATGGTTCCTTTTCCGAATGAGATGACCGATTCATCGGCTTCGTTATATTTCATCGCTTCGGTTTCAAAATCAAGGCTTCCGTCCAGAACGCCTTCCCTGATACCCTGGAGAGTCTTATATACTCTGTCATAATCTTCATCCATATACGGGATGAGAGAGTCACCGTTTTTATATGTGGTGCGCATATAGATGATCCTGACCTTGACGAATCTTGCTTCATCATCCGAGATCTCAGGAGAGATATCCTTAATTATCTCGTCGTATGCGAGCTGAGCCAGTGCCATCTCGTAGTACATGTTTTCAATGAGTTCCTCGCTTGCTCCGAGTTCCTCAATCTCCGCTTCCGACAGCGAAGAGTAATATTCAAGTGCGGCCTCTCTGACCGCATTCTGCGATTCCGCATCAAGCGTAAGTCCCCGATCCAGCGCCATCAGGTACATTGTCTTGATCTGTGCCAGTTGTGCAAGTGCCGTGTTTTTGATGCTCTCTTCAAACGTAACTCCGTCCGAAGTAACCGTTCTTATCTCCCTACCGAAGACATTTTCATAAGACTTCTGGATATTGGTGATATATATCATCAGTTCCTGCAGACTGCAGCTTTCACTTCCGACGATAAATACTTCGTCCTGTTTAAAACCGGTGGTAAGCACGACCTGTGCCCTGCCGCAGCCGAATAATAAGCTTACGGCAAGGAGTGCACATATGGCCGGCATTAGTTTTCTTCTAATAAAAATCAAAGCTTTATCTCGTGAACCCATCCTTCGGGTGCTTCTATGCGACCCATCTGAATTCCGGTAAGAGTATCATACAGCTTCTTGGTAACAGGTCCCATCTCTTCCATTCCGCTGGGGAAGCAGATCTCCTTGCCGTGATCGTTGATCTTTCCGACAGGTGAGATAACCGCTGCTGTTCCGCAGAGTCCGCACTCTGCCATATCCGCAACTTCTTCGAGAGTGATCTCTCTCTCCTCTGCTTCAAGTCCGAGATATTCCTTAGCAACCTGAATGAGGCTTCTTCTTGTGATCGAAGGAAGAATGCTGTTTGACTTGGGAGTAACAACCTTGCCATCCTTGGTAACGAACAGGAAGTTAGCTCCGCCGGTCTCCTCAACCTTGGTTCTGGTTGCGGCATCAAGATACATATTCTCCGCAAATCCCTCTTCATGCGCAGTAACGATAGCATGAAGGCTCATTGCGTAGTTAAGACCTGCCTTGATGTTTCCGGTTCCGTGAGGTGCCGCACGGTCAAAATCGGACACCTTGATAACGATGGGCTTAGCGCCTCCCTTGAAGTAAGGTCCTACGGGAGTTACAAGGATTCTGAACTGATACTCGTCAGCGGGCTTAACACCGATAACGGGATTAGATCCGAACATGTAAGGTCTGACATAGAGAGTTGCACCGCTTCCGTAAGGAGGTACAAATGCTGCATTGGCCTTAATGGTCTTCTCTACTGCTTCAATAAATCTTCCTTCGGGAAGAACGGGCATCTCAAGTCTTGCAGCAGACTGATTGAGACGCTCTGCGTTAAGGTCGGGGCGGAAAGTAACAATACGTCCGTCCTCTGTGGTATATGCCTTAAGTCCCTCAAATACGGTCTGTGCGTACTGAAGAACGCCTGCACATTCGCTAAGCACGACCTTATCATCAGTGGTTATCTCACCGTCATCCCACTTGCCGTCCTTATAATTAGAGACGTAGCGATAATCGGTCTTGATATAACCAAATCCTAAGTTGCCCCAATCAATGTCTTTCTTTTCCATTTCAGATCCGCCTTCTTTCTTAAATAAAATAAAAAAAACTTTAAAATATTTTAGCACAACGGGGTTTTTGGTACAATAATCTCTGTATTTACTACTTTTGAAGGAATTTAGACATGAGAATTTATAAAGAAATAAACCTTTCGCTGATAACAGCGTTTCTGGTCCTGTCCTTGGGTGCATGTTCGCAGGCTCCCGCCGCTCCCGTCCAGACTACGGATACCGCAAACACGGAAACTGCCCTGTCCCCTGCCGCAGAGCCTTCGCCCGAACCCGTGCCCGAACCCGAGGAAACCCTGCCCGCATTCGTCGAGATCCTCGGAAAAGAATACGAAGAAAGCGTAACTTACCTCGATCTGTCAGATATGCATCCCGAAGACATCCCGGAAGTTTCGGAGAAAATGTCGGAATTACCCGGTCTTACGGAGGTAAATCTCATATCGGAAGGCAGCGAGCCTCTCCTCTCTCTTCCCGCGGTTTATGTACTTAAAGAATCTCATCCCGATGTACATTTCATCTATGAATTCGACCTGTATGATCAGCATCTTACCACCGCAGATACCGAGATAAACTTTGTTAAATCCGAAATCGGAAATGAAGGCGAAGAAACCATACGTCAGGCGCTTACGGTACTTGATAGATGCGAATATTTCCTTCTTGATGACTGCGGAATAGACGATGAGATAATGGCAAAGATCAGGGATGATTTCCCTGATACGAAAGTTGTGTGGAGAGTACATGTAGGATGGAAATCCGCACTTACCGACGATCAGGTCATACGAATGACCCATGGGATAAACGATTCCATGACAGGTCCCTTAAAATACTGCAATGAAGTTATATATATGGACCTCGGTCACGATATGGGCATTACCGATATCTCGTTTATAGAAAATATGCCGGACCTTGAATGCCTGATATTATCCGATGCGCATTTCACCGATCTGACTCCGCTTACAAACTGTCACAAGCTTGTATGGCTCGAACTGGTAAGCTGCTACTACATTCAGAATCTCTCCGTCATAGCGGATATGGATTCCATCAAATATCTGAATATCAGCTTTACCCAGACAAGGGATATAAGCGGAATAATGGATATGAATCTGGAACGTTTCAGCTGTATAGGAAATCCGGTATCCAGAGATTCTTTCGATGAATACTGCGAAGCACATCCCGATTGCCTGTGCGTATACACCGGTAACCCTTACGGATATGCATGGAGATACGACGATTACGGATATACCTACTTCTCATATTACGCGAGAATGCGTGAAGTATTCAGATATACACAAAGTAGTCCAAGCGGCGGATTCAAGATGCCTGAGGAATAGTGACGGTTCCTGCATTCCTGGGGTCCTGCCGCGACTGCATACAAAAAGCCTGAAGCTCAGCTTCAGGCTTTCTTTCTTTCGTAAGTTACGAAGTGGTAAGTCAGATCGAATGAAGTCATTTCATCGGAAGTATTTGTTATCTCCCATGCATCGTCCGCATCAAGATCATGGAAATAGGTGTCTGCTTCGTATGCATGATCAAGTCTTGTGACAACCGCTTTATTGCAGTAGGGAAGGAGCTGATCGTATATCGTGCCTCCTCCTATTACGAAGACCTTATCATCATCATACTGTTTTACGATCTCAAGAAGTTCCTCTACGCTGTGAGCGACTTCGGCACCTTCAACCTTATACTCGGGATCGCGGCTCATTATTATATTGGTTCTTTCCTTAAGAGGCAGCCCGCCGGGAAAAGTACATAATGTCTTACGTCCGAGAATAACCACATTTCCTTTGGTAAGCGCCTTGAAGTTCCTGTGATCTTCTTTGATCCTTACGAGAAGATCGTCTTTATTACCTATAGCCCAGTTTTTGTCTGCCGCAACTATTATAGTCATATGAATCCTTTCTCAGATCGCGATGGGAATGTTTTTGATCTGCTCGTGGTGCTGATAGTTCTCGAGTGAAACATCATCCGATGTGAATTTGTAAAAATCATGTACATCGGGATTCAGGATGAACTTGGGAGCAGGCAGGGGTTCTCTCCCCAGCATCTCCTCGATAAGAGGAATGTGTCTGTCATAGATGTGACAGTCAGCAATGACGTGTACAAGCTCTCCGACTCTCATATCGCATACCTGCGCAAGCATATGCACCAGAACCGCATACTGGACTATGTTCCAGTTATTTGCGGCAAGCATATCCTGAGAACGCTGATTGAGAATTGCATTCAGGGTAAGCTTGTCATCTCCCTCTTTCTGAGTGACATTGAATGTCATGGAATAAGCACAAGGGTAGAGATTCATCTCATGAAGATCCTGGAAAACATAGATATTGGTCAGGATCCTTCTGGAGAAGGGATTGTGCTTAAGATCATAGATAACTCTGTCAACCTGGTCCATCATGCCTTCGGGATACTTATGCTTAACAGCCATCTGGTATCCGTATGCCTTACCGATGGAGCCGTCCTCATCAGCCCACTCATCCCAGATATGGGAATGAAGATCATGGATGTTGTTGCTCTTCCTCTGCCATATCCAAAGAAGCTCGTCCGTTGCGGATTTAAGTCCGGTACGGCGAAGAGTCATGATAGGGAATTCCTTGGACAGATCGTATCTGTTTACAACACCGAATTTCTTGATAGTGTATGCGGGAGTTCCGTCTTCCCAGTGAGGTCTTACTTTCTGTCCCTCTGTGCTGGTACCGTTCTCAAGAATATCGCGGCACGTCTGTTTAAATACTTCATCTGCATAACTCATACTTGTAAAACCACCTTTTATTTCCTGTCATCATACTTCTCGCAAAGGGCAGTGATCTGGTCTGCGAACTTTCCGACATCCTTGTTGGGATATCCGTCCATACCTTTGATGATGGCCATAAGTCTCTGACCTGCGGCAACAAGACGTGCATAAACACCGGATACGGTCTTTCCTGCTTTCTTGGCCTTCTTAACGGGAGCAGCTTCATAGGTAAATCTTCCTGCCGCAAGATCGAATTCCGATCCGCTGTAAGGGGCTACCGCACGCTGTCCGTATTCTATCTTAAGAGTCTCGGCAAACTGGGTCGCAACCGCATCTTCACCGTGAACTATAAATACCTTCTTGGGCTTTTCGGTAAACTGTGAGATCCACCAGATAAGGCCTGATTTACCCGCATGTCCCGAAAGTCCTTTGAGCTGCTTTATCTGCGCTCTTATCTCAATCTCTTCACCGAAGAGTTTAACAGTCTCCGCACCTTCAACAATGGCTCTTCCGAGAGTTCCGTTCGCCTGATAACCGACGAAAAGGATCGTACACTCAGGTCTCCACAGGTTGTGCTTTAAATGGTGTCTTATACGTCCCGCTTCACACATACCCGATGCGGAAATAATCACCTTGGGTTCTTCGATAAAGTTAATGTTCTTGGATTCTTCACTGGTGATCGCAAGCTTAAGTCCCGCAAAAGAAATCGGGTTGATACCCTGCTTTACAAGAGACATTGCTTCTTCCGAGAAGCAATCCATACGGTTTGCGGTGAAGATCTCCGTCGCGTCAACCGCAAGAGGTGAGTCGACATATACTGCGAAATTCTCGTGTCCCTTGATCCTTCTTCCAACCTTGATCCTTCTGAGATAATACAGAAGTTCCTGAGTACGCCCTACGGCAAAGGAAGGAATTACGACATTTCCGCCTTTATCAAATGTCTCCTGAATGATATCCGCAAGCTGAGTTTCAAAATCACCTTCTACGGGAGGGTGATCCCTGTCACCGTAAGTTGATTCCATTACTACGTAATCGGCTTCGGTAGTAGGCTTGGGATCCTTGATAAGAGTCTGTCCGCTGTTTCCGATATCACCGGAAAATACGATCTTCTTGGAATTATTCTCTTCGGTTATCCATACCTCGATACTTGCGGAACCGAGGAGATGTCCGATGTCCGTAAATCTTATCTGAATACCGTCGCAAATATCGACAATAGTGTCATAATGGCATGCTACCAGTCTTCTGATGGCACCCTCTGCATCCTCCATGGTGTAGAGAGGCTCCACAACAGGCATGTCCTTGGTACGACGGCCTTTTCTGTTTTTGTACTCCGCATCCATAAGCTGGATGTGAGCACAGTCGCGAAGCATTATAGAGCAAAGATCGCAGGTTGCATCGGTTGCAAAGATCTGTCCCCTGAATCCCCTTGCATAAAGGAGAGGCAACAATCCCGAGTGGTCGATGTGCGCGTGAGTTAAGAATACGTAATCGATCTGTGCTTCGGGCACCGGAAGGGGAACATTTTCGAAAGTATCGATTCCCTGTTCCATACCGCAGTCGACAAGAATGTTCTTGCCGCATGCATTCAGGTAATGACAGCTTCCCGTTACTTCATGTGCTGCTCCGACAAATATAAGCTTCATAGACTGCCTCCTTGAAAAGAGTTAATCCGTTATACCGGCATCCTCAAGAGTTCTGGGTTCCTGTCTGGGAACATCCGCAAGATACCAGGTACCGTTCTGCTTAATGAAAACCCATACTGCATTACTGCCCTCATTCTTGGTCTGATATGCGGTCGAATTGAATCTGACCACAAGATCGAAAGTAATATTGGCAGATACGCAATTGTCGCAATAAGTAATGAAGTTATCCGCACTCACATTGTAATAATCGTAAGAAGTGATGTGTGAGGTGGGATAGAAATTCGTCATCGCAGTTGAAAGCGAAGCTCTGTATTCGGAATCGGGAAGAAGGTAATTATATACCGCACCCGAGTTAACTCCGATGAAGTGTTTTCCGTAAGCATCAACTATGGTAGGGATCAGTGCATTGATCTCCGCCATGACACTCTCATCCGTCTGAAGGGGAGCACTGTAATCGGTTCCGTTACAATCGAGAGTTACGGTGCTTCCGTCGGCAGCCTTAGCGGTAACAACGGGATCGTTCCAAAGTCCTCTTACGGAATAGGTGGTAAATGTGGGAACGTAATTCATGTATGCTGCAACGTTTGATATTACATCGATACCGCTTACAACCGCATTTCCGTTTTCGTCCTTCTTGATATCCGCACTCGTAAGATTTCTTCCGGATACATTGACTGTAAAGTCGGAGGGAACAGTGATGGTATATTCCTCGTTCGACATCAGATACTGATCGGGATAGAACTTGTCATATCCCCAGATATCCATGTCGTAATCATTCTGTCCCACAACCCTGAGCGTTACATCGGTAACGGGCTCTCCCTCTGCTTTGATCACATATCTGGGCACCTCTGCGGATGACTGTGAGGATTCCTCGACAGTGATCTCTTTTCCGACGATAAGTTCCTTGATATGTGCTTCGTAATCGAAAATATTGTAGTAAGCGGATTCGGTTACGAGATTTTCACCGCTCATTACTTCCTCGATGGCGCCTCTCTCGAAAGCATCTCTTACTTCCGCTATGCCCGTTGCGGGAAGTGCCGATTCATACGCTTTCAGGTAGCCGTTGAACCAGCGCAGGAAAAAGAATATTCCCACAAGTCCAAGCAGAAAATAAATCAATAATCCGATCTTAAAAAAGCTCTTTTTCTTATATCCGTTACTCATCAGCCTTCCTCCCCGTTCATGATTGCAAGAGCATCATAAGAGGAATTCTCAGGAGTGCTCATAACTAAGAATGCAGTGGGACATCTTCTGGGTCCCGTAGGAGAATAAGGATTATTAACGGTGATTCCGTTATATTCCATCTGGGTGGAGGTACCGCCGTCAAGACATGCGGCATTTATCGCACCGTAATCCTGCATGATATCGATCATCTCTTTGAATGTAGCGCCGAGGCTGGATGCCTGACGTCCGTCGATGCAGCACATAAGTATCGCACCGTCTGCACGCTGTCCGATGGCTGTACGGGGATTCTTACCTCCGCCGTATACATCAACGCTGGGAACTTCGAGTGGCTCACCGTCGATGATGAGGAAAGGACCGGTCTCATGCTTTACGTGGACCGCATCTCTTACGCCCATGGAAACAGCCTGGGATACGGAATATCCCTTGAGAAGGATCAGCTTGTTGTCATTTGTCATACAGACAAGATTCCACTTGCCGATATCATTATTTTCATATACGGGAACGCCCTGAGAGATAACTCCGCCTACAGGACATGCGGTATAGCTGTAAGAACCCATATCCACGAATTCTCCGCCGTTTACGCCGGCGATGGCCGAATAACGGTCGCAGAACTTCTTAACAACGTCTCCGTCCGTCTGTGCAAACTGTTCCACGGTTCCTACAAATACCGTTGAAGGATCCTGAATGATCATCATATATCCGTGATAGGTTCCGCCGTTTATCTCCTCGATGATGATGGGCTTAACGTCCTCACCGTCAACGGGTGTGTCGACGATCTGGATCAGATCGGTATTTGAAGAGGTACCGTCTTCCACCTCGGGCATTGTATTTTCGGCGATGATCGTCTCGAAACGCTCATTTCCGAGGAAAAGCCTGGGAAGCCATTTTAGTGCACTGGTCTCATACGCAAACATTGCAAACTGACTTCTGAATGCGGGGCTCGGACCATGCATGGCAAGAAAGCATGCACCCACAAGAAGGATAAGCACAAGTGCGACTGTAACTCCGAGAATTGCGAAGAATCTTAAGAATACCTTTAATACGATCTTTGCGGCTCTTAAACCTGAGCCGGAACTGTTTTCAACCTTAGACATTTTAACGATCTAACCTTTCTGCGGACAGGCGGATATACGCCTGTCTTATTTTTTGAATACCCAGTTTCTCTGAATCTTGAAGCTCACGAAAAACAGAACGGTATCTACAATTATCTTGATAAGTGTTTTCAGCCAGTCACCGGCACTAAACACTTCCGTAAACAACGCAACAAGGCCAAGCGAAGCACCCAATTGGCATAATGCCAGGATCAAATACCTGACTGCGCTTCTTGCGGAATTTCCCTTAGCTCCGAATACAACCTTTTTGTTGATGAGGAAATTACATGTTGCCGATATGATACGAGCCAGAACGCCCGCTATCGAGCTTCTTAAGGCCTCTTCGATGATACGCGGTACAAAAAAGAGTATCACCCTGAATGAAACTATATCTATTATACACGAAATTACACTGCTTGCGGCAAATTTAAGTATAACTCCGTATATTCTTGCGGAATCCCTTAAGGGATGGAAATGCGAAGTCTGATTATCGTCGATATAGACCGTTTCTATGGGAACTTCGGAATAGGCGATATGATCCGAACCGATCTTTAAGAGCTGGTTGGTCTCATATTCGTATCTGTCACCGTCCACCTGGGTCATGTACTCAAGAAGTGAGGCGGGAACGGCACGAAGGCCGGTCTGAGTATCGGAAACCTTAATTCCGCAGACATATCTGAACACATTTCTGGTAATGACATTACCGAGTCTGCTCCGCAAAGGAACCTGGGGAAGTGAAAAATCCCTGCATCCTATGATGAACGCATTCTTTTCGATCATAGCATCGATACATTTTGCGGCATCATCGGGGGTATGCTGTCCGTCTCCGTCCACGGTAACTACTCCGAGAGAGTCTTTTCTCTCTTTCATTACGTATTCGAAGGCCGTCTTCATAGCTCTTCCCTTACCCTTATTGACTTCATGCACCAAAACGGTGATGTTATCGGGGAAAGTTTCTTTGATCTTGCCGAATTCTACTCTGTGGGCTTCATCGGAACCGTCATCCACAAGTATGACATCGGTAAATCCTTTTTCTATCATTCCCGCAGCGGTTTTCGCAAGCTTTTCGTCGGGATTAAGCGACGGTATTATAACCTGAACATTATCGTACATAAAAACCTCTGTATGTGTTATTATATTTCAGTCGGTCTAAAGACTGTTAAGTAAACGGGCCACGCCCGTATCGAAAGGAATAATAATATGGACGCACTTTTAAACATGCCCTGGGACGGACAGTTTCTGCTCTTCCTTCAGGAAAACGTAAGAAACGATGTTCTCACTCCCATCATGAAGCTTATCACTCATCTTGGTGACAAAGGAATCTTCTGGATCCTCATCGCCATCATCCTTTGCTTCTTTAAGAAAACAAGACCCATCGGAATCATGGCAGGTATAGCGCTTGTAATGTCGGTTGTAATAAACAACGCGATCATCAAAAACCTTGTTGCAAGACCAAGACCCTACTTACCCGAGACCATAGGCGGTCAGGGACTTAAGCTCCTCATCGAAGAGCAGCACGACTGGTCATTTCCTTCCGGACATTCCGGAGCATCATTTGCGGCTGCGGTCGTCTTCCTCGTAAAGGGACCCAAGAAGCTCGGAATACCTTCAATTATTATGGCATTTTTGATAGCTTTTTCAAGACTTTATGTAGGAGTTCATTATCCCACCGATGTTCTTGCGGGAATAATCACCGGAACCTGCTGTGCGATCATCTCATTTATGATCTGGAGCATAGTCGAGAAAAAGGCTCCCGCAAAGCTTGCTTCTCTCCTCTGTATCCCCGAGAAAAAAGAGAACAAAGAAGAAGTTAAAGCCTGAAAAACATTAGTCAAAAAGTTTTTTCAAAATCTTGTTGACAAAGAGTCTGCTTTTTAGTATATTAACACATGTCGTCTGAAGCAGACATGCGATAGTAGCTTAGTTGGTAAAGCGCCACCTTGCCAAGGTGGAGACCGCGGGTTCGAGCCCCGTCTATCGCTCTTTTTTTATGCCTAAACCCCGGAATTTTATACGGCTGAGGGATTATTATTTTTTCCGCAACTATTTAAAGCTGTTGTAATACCCCAT
>JAEEGK010024238.1_pt1 | contig 12598 bp, 12 predicted proteins | sample 8958771 | NCBI WGS metagenome assembly JAEEGK01 (sample SAMN16246547, study PRJNA631951) | gut metagenome | biome: gut microbiome; feature: rumen; material: SC-attached | host: Bos | place: Iran: Karaj | collected 2018-10 | reverse complement strand
ATCGTTTTGACGAAATTGTTTCCGAAAGGAGAATAGAGCCAGGAGGTGCGGATGATCAGGCCGCGGCATCCGCTGTTGCGTACGGCGTCTTCGCCGTCGCGCTTGCTCCGGCCGTAGGCTGAGAGCGGATGGCGGCGGTCGGTCTCCCGGTAGCCGGAAGCCTTCCGTCCGTCGAACACGTATTCGGTGGAAATGTGGACCAGAGCTGCGTCGTGGCGGAGAGCGGCGCGGGCCAGGACACCGGGCCCCGTGGCATTGATGAAGTGGCACAGGTCGGTCTCACTTTCAGCCGCATTCACATTGGTGTAGGCGGCGCAGTTGACAATGGCGCCGATGTTCTCTTCGGTCAGCATCCGGTCGACGGCGCGGCGGTCGCAGATATCGAGCTTGCGCACCTGCCCGTCGGGGCGGATGTCGGTGAAAATGAAATCGGGCCGTCCTTCCGTCAGCAGCCGGAGTTCCGTGCCCAGTTGCCCGAAGGCGCCGGTAACCAATACTTTCTTCATCCCGCTTAAAAATTTGTGCAAAGTTAAGAATTATTAAAGTATCTTTGTAAGTTAAATTAAGGTAAAACCGCTATTATGGATTACAATACGCAGCGAGAGAAACTCATCCTGCCCGAGTACGGCCGGAACGTGCAGAAAATGATCGAGCAGGTGAAAGCCATCGAAAACAAGGAGAAACGCAGCGAACAGATGCGCGCCGTGGTGCAGGTGATGGGTATTCTGAACCCGCAGATCCGCGAACTGAACGACTATAAGCACAAACTCTGGGACCACGCCCAGGTGATCGGCGGCTTCGACCTCGACATCGATGCCCCGTATCCGGCTCCCACGCCCCAGCAGTTCGAGGAGCGCCCCGATATCATCAAGCTTCCCAATACGCCCGTCAAGGCTGCCTGCTATGGCCGTAACATCGAGAATATGATCGCATTGATCGCCGAGCGGGAAGACGATGATCTCAAGAAAGAGATGATCCGCACCCTGGCCCTCTACATGCGTCAGCAATACCTCATCTGGAACAAGGACAATGTGGCGGAAGAGACCATCTTCGCCGACATCGAGCGCCTGTCCGACGGCAAGCTCAAGGTGCCTGAAGACATCCACCTGGGCGCCATCTCCCAGAATGCCAACTTCGCCCGGCCGGGTATCAGCGTGGGAACGCAGAACGGCGGAGGCTACAACAACAAGAAGAACCGCAACTGGAAACGGAAGAAATAACGATGGCAGACAAGAAGACCCGGAAAGCCAGCACCAAGGCAACCCCCAAGCCGGCCAAGAAGAAAAAAGCGCCGGCGCGGAAGGTGTCCGCTCCGCGCGAACCCCTGCTGACCGACGGTCGCAGGAGAATGCTCCGTATCATCCTCGGGGTGGCTTTCAGCCTGCTGGCCATCTATACGCTGGTAGCGCTGCTGTCTTATATCTTCACCTGGACGTCCGACCAGAGCCTGCGCTTCGACAGCCGGATGTTCACCACGGAGGTGACGGCCGAAAATGCCGGTGGAAAGATTGGTTTTGTCTGGGCGAATTTCCTGATCTCCAAACTGTTCGGCCTGGGTGCCTTTGCCATCCCCATTTTCCTGGGTGCCCTGGCGGTCTATTGCTTCCGGCTCCGGAACGTGAATCTGCTGCGGGTCTTCCTGCTCTGTGCCTTCGGCGCGGTGATCTTCTCCGTGCTGCTGGCCTTTATTTTCAGCTTTACGCCTTATGGGACGATGATGGGCAGTGGGGCAGGGGGCTCCTATGGACACTATGCCTGCCGCTGGCTCTGCTCGATGATCGGCAAGGCCGGAACGGCAGCCGTGCTGGTACTCATCCTTTTCCTCTATGCCTGCCTGCTCACCCCGAAGGTGGCATATTGGTTCGATGACCTGCTCTATGGCCTGTCGCATCGGGAGAAACCGGAGGAAGAAGAGGAAGAAACGGAAGAAGAGGAAGAAGATCAGGAAGAAGTGGACGAAGTCCCGCTGATCGTGGAAGGGGCCGAGGAGGCTGATACCGATCCGACCGACGACTGGCTCGATGCCGCCGATACGGAACCGGAGCCGGAGCCGGAACCGGAACCTGAACCGGAACCGAAAGGTGAAGAAGAGGCCGATACGGCCGCCGATGTCCCCCTGACCGTCGAGAAGAGTGAAAATGAGATTGTGGACGGCCTCTCCGACGAGCAGTGGCGCGAACGTTACGACCCGCGGCTCGACCTGCCCCGCTTCAAACTGCCCCCGATGTCGTTGCTCAACGACTACAAGGACATGTGGTACGAGGTTTCGCGCGAGGAACTCGAGAACAACAAGCAGCGCATCGTCAATGCGCTCAACAGCTATAAGATCCGGGTCAAGGGCATTACGGCCAAGATGGGCCCGACCGTGACCCTCTACAAGATCCAGCTCGACGACGGCATCAAGGTCGCCCAGGTCCGCAACCTGGAGGAAGACATCGCCATCTCACTGGGAGCCAAGGGCGTGCGTGTGGTGACACTGCTCGATTCCGTGGGTATCGAGGTGGCCAATGTCAAGCCCAGCGTGGTGGCCCTCAAGTCCGTGTTGGGTTGCCAGCAATACCAGGAAGCCTCGCAGAAGATGGAGCTGCCGATGGCCATCGGCATCACCGTCACCAACGAGCCCTTCTTCCTCGACCTGGCCAAGATGCCGCACCTGCTGGTGGCCGGCGCCACGGGCCAGGGTAAGTCGGTGGGTCTGAACGTGATGATCACTTCGCTGCTCTATGCCAAGCATCCCGCGGAGATGAAACTCGTGATGGTGGACCCGAAGAAAGTGGAGTTCTCCCTCTACGAAAAGCTCGACCGGCATTACCTGGCCATGCTCCCCGATGCTGAAGAGGCCATCATCACCGATACCAAGAAAGTGGCCAATACGCTGAACTCCCTCTGCATCGAGATGGACGCCCGCTACGAACTGCTCAAGAAGGCCGACGTGCGCCAGCTCAAGGAGTATAATGCCAAGTTCCTGAACCGGCAGCTCAATCCCCTCAAGGGACACAAGTTCCTGCCTTACATCGTGGTGATCATCGACGAGTTCGGCGACCTGCTGATGACGGCGGGCCGCGAGATCGAAAACCCGATCGCCCGCCTGGCGCAGAAGGCCCGCGCCGTGGGCATCCATCTGATCATCGCCACCCAGCGGCCGACCGTCAACATCATCACCGGCTCCATCAAGGCCAACTTCAACTCGCGGGTGGCCTTCAAGGTCAACACCGGCACCGACTCCAAGGTCATCATCGACGCGCCGGGCGCCAACCGCCTCATCGGCCGCGGCGACATGCTGGTGGTCTATCCGGGCCACGACCTGACCCGTGTGCAGTGCGCCCTGGTCGACACCCCTGAGATCCTCAATATCGTTCGCTTCATCAGCAACCAGCGGGGCTATCCCGGACCTTTCGAGCTGCCGGAATACGTGGATCCCAACGACGAAGATGCCGGCGGCATGGGCGACATCGACCTGCACAAGCGGGACCAGCTCTTCGAAGAATGCGCCCGCATGGTGGTCCAGTACCAGCAGGGTTCCACCTCGATGCTGCAGCGCAAGCTCAACGTGGGCTATGCCCGCGCGGGCCGCATCATGGACCAGCTGGAGGCAGCCGGTATCGTCGGTCCGCAGGAAGGCAGCAAGGCCCGCGCCGTTTTGGTAACCGATCTCGACACTTTGGACCGAATTTTGGAATCACTCAATCATATTTGAAAATGATTGAGTCATGAAACGCCTCTTTTTCCTTCTGACCCTTCTGCTCTGCACCGCAGCCGGTGCCCAGCAGCGCTTTTCGTGCCAGTTCACGATGGTCGACAAAACTACGGAAAAGACCGTCGCTTCGGGGAAGGGCTATGTGCAGGACGACTGCTACCGGTTGGAGACGGAATGGCTGCAGGTCTGGTGCAACGGCAAGGACCGCTGGATCTATTCGCCGAAAAGCGATGAGCTGGTGATCGAGAAGAACGACGTTTCCTTCCTGAAGGATATCTCCATCAACAAGGCGACCGGCGACAAAGCCGTCATCGATTACGAAAACTACACGATTACCCTGACGGATATGAAGATACAGAAAGAGCCCTGGTCGGGCACTTTCTTCATCATCGACCCCGAACTCTTCGGGGAAGACACCATCATAACAGACCTGCGCTGACGAATACTTCGACGATCGAGGGATAGGTGCCTTCCAGATATTCCGGAAGGCGCTCTTTTTCTACCCATTCCGCCCGTGAGATGTCTTCTTCCAGCTGAGGGAGGAGCGGCTCTTCGCGGTCGTCGTACATGGCATACCAATATGTATGCTTGAGGATTTTTTCACCGAACAGATGATAGGTGTGGTGGGTGATGCAGATGCGTTCGCCGAGCTGGAGATTGTGGAGTCCGGTCTCTTCTTCGACCTCGCGCAAGGCGCAGGTCTCGATTGACTCGCCCGGCTCCTGCTTGCCTTTGGGCAGGTCCCAGAGGTCATGCCGGTAGATGAGCAGGTATTTTCCATCCCGGTTGCGGACCAGTCCGCCGCCGGCTGGTACTTCCACGAAGTTGGAACAGAATTCCGCGAAGCTGGCGTCATCGACGCAGATGCGTTCGCGCTCGAAATAGACGTTCTGCATTTTTTGCTACCTTTGTATGGATATAAGCGATGGCAAAATTAATGTTTCCTGCGGAATTTATCAACGAAATGCGCGATTCTCTTGGCCCGGAGCGGGCTGAGCAGGTGCTTTCGGCGATGGCAGGAGAGCCCGCGGTGTCGGTGCGCGTGAATCCGCGCAAGCTGATGCTTCCTGCTCTGCGTGCGCATTTCGGCACCCTGGCCGGCGATCCGGTTCCCTGGGCTTCGGAGGAGGCTTTCTATCTGAACGACAGGCCCTCATTTACGCTCGACCCGCTGTTTCACGCGGGCGCCTACTATGTGCAGGAGGCTTCGTCTATGTATGTCGGGAATTTGTTCGAGCGGGCGAAGGCGATGCTGGGAAAGGAGACCTTACGGGTCCTGGACCTGTGTGCGGCGCCGGGCGGAAAGACTACGCAACTGCTGTCACACCTGGACGATACGTCCCTGATGGTGGCCAACGAGGTAGTTCCTTCGCGCGCCACGGTCCTGGCGGAGAACGTGGCCCGCTGGGGCCTCTCCAACGTCGCCGTCACGCAGTCCGATCCGGCCGCCTTCGGCAGTCTGCGCGACTTTTTCGACATCGCTGTCGTCGATGCGCCCTGCTCGGGGGAAGGCATGTTCCGTAAGGATGAAAGGGCCGTGGCAGAATGGTCGCCTGCCAACGTTGCTCTCTGTGCGGCGCGGCAGCGGCGGATCCTGGCGGATTTCTGGCCGTCGCTCAAGACCGGCGGTTTCCTGATCTATTCGACCTGCACGTTCAACCGGCAGGAAGACGAAGACAACGTAGATTGGATCTGCCGCGAACTGGGCGCAGAATGCCTGGACATGCGGCACTTCTATCCGGGAGAAGACCGGGGAGAAGGCTTTTTCGCCGCGCTTTTGCGGAAGGGGGACAGCCGATGAAACAGCTTGAAAGAAAGGAAATGGTCAAACAGCTGAGCGAGCCGCTGGCGGCGGCGCTGCCGCAGCTCGAGAAGACGCTGCGGGTCATCGCTTCCGGCACGGCTGTCGCCACCCGCAAAGGCCGCGACCTCGTCCCCGAGGCCGACTACGCCCTGGCTGTCGAGCGCGTCCCGCTGGAAGGCTTGTCCTACGAAATCGTCGAAGTCTCACGCGAGGACGCCCTGAAGTTTCTGTCGAAAGAATCCCTCGTCCTGCCGGAAGCCCCCCGTGGCTATCTTCTGCTGACCTATCAGGGCCTTGGCCTCGGTTTCGTCAAAAACCTCGGCAACCGCACCAATTCTCTGTTGCCGTATTCACGTCGCATCAGGATGCAGGCATAAATTTCAGAGGGCGCATTCCTGCCGGGAATGAGCCCTCCTACTAACCTAAACTTAAACTTAAACTATGAAAAACTTCGAGGCAAAAAATTGCAAAACCTATGCCGTTTTCCGGATGTTTCATAGGCTAGACTATGCGAAGTTTAGCAAATTTTAGCAGAAGTGTTTTTTGTCCGCTGTTGTCGAAGGCGACAACAGCCTTTCTGTTGGGGCCGTCGCCTTCCAGCGATAGGATTTTTCCATAACCGAAACGATCGTGTTCGACGCGCTGTCCGACCTGCAGGGCAGCGACAGGCGATGGGGCGAATCCGGACGAGGGTGTATGGGCTGGTGCCGTGGGCGTCGCGGGGATGGGCCGGGCCGTCCGGGGCTGGACCGGTGCTGCCGGGCGGACGGGCTGGCTGCTCCGCGGGTAGCTCTCGCGCGGCTGCCGGTAAGTCTGGAAATCGGAGGCCTTGAAGCGCGTCTGGGGGAAGGGATCGTAGCGGTCCTGCCAGGAGTCCGGCTCGACGGCATAGTACTTCCGGTCAATCTCTTTCAGGAAGCGCGAAGGCCGGTTGGAAGTCTCGCTGCCCCATTTCCGGCGGTTCTGGGCATAGGATACCGTGACGACCTTGGCGGCGCGGGTGATCGCCACGTAGAACAGGCGCCGCTCCTCTTCCAGCTCTTTCAGCGAACCGTTCATGTTCTCGGAAGGGAAGAGGTTCTCTTCCATGCCGGCGACATAGACATAGGGAAATTCCAGGCCTTTGGCAGAGTGGACGGTCATCAGCGTGATCTTGTTGGTCTGGTCGCGCTCCGGGTCCTGACTGTCGTCTTTCTCCACCTCGCTCATCAGGTAGATGTTTTCGAGGTAGTCGCTCAGGCGGACCGTAGTGTCGACGGGTTCTTCTCCGTCTTCCGACAGGACCGTCCGCATCTCCGTCTCTTCTTCGCTGAATTCCTTGATGCTGTTGAAGAGTTCCTCGACGTTCTCGAAGCGTCCCATGCCTTCGGGCGATGTGTCGGCCTTCAGGGCGGCCAGGTAGCCGGTCTTGTTGCCGATTTCCACGGCCAGGTCGTAGCAGTCGGCCGTTTCGGCCCGCTCGATGAGGCTTTCCATCAGGGTTACGAACTCGCGCAGCTTGCGGATGGCGGCGTCTTTCAGCCCGACGGCGTAGAGTTTCTCGTTTTTGAGCAGAGGCGCGTTGTAGAGCGTGCTGCCGGCGGCTGCTGCTGCGGCGGCGAGCCGGTCGATGGTGGTGTCGCCGATGCCGCGGCCCGGGACGTTGATGATGCGCCGGAACGATTCGTTGTCCTGCGGATTCACCACGAGCTTGAAATAGGCCAGCATGTCCTTGATCTCGGCCCGTTCATAGAACGAATGTCCGCCGTAGATGCGGAAAGGGAGGTTGCGTTTGCGCAGCGCTTCCTCGAGCGCCCGGCTCTGGGCGTTGGTGCGGTAGAGGATGGCGAAGGCGTCGTAAGAGGCCTTGTCGCTATAGATGCGCTCTACGATCGACGAGGCGATCAGATGGGCTTCTTCGCTTTCGGTGTAAGCCTTGATGACACCGATCTTCTCGCCGGCGCCGGCGGTGGAGAAGCACTCCTTGCGAAGGCGCTGCTCGTTGTGGGCGATCAGGCTGTTGGCGGCGGCCACGATGGTCTGCGTGGAGCGGTAGTTCTGCTCGAGCTTGAATTCCCTGGCTTCGGGATAGTCTTTCTTGAAACGGAGGATGTTCTCGATGCGGGCGCCGCGGAAGCCGTAGATGCTCTGCGCGTCATCGCCCACCACGCAGATGTTGTGGTGCGGTTCGGCCAGCTGGCGCAGGATCGAATACTGTGCATGGTTCGTATCCTGGTACTCGTCCACGAGGATGTAGCGGAAGCGGGAGGCGATACTGTCGCGGGCCTCGGGGAAATGTCGGAGCAGGATGTTCATGTTGAGCAGGATGTCATCGAAATCCATGGCGCCGGCCGTCAGGCATTTCTGCTGGTAGCGCTCGTAGATGTCGGCGGTGCGGGGCCGGCGGGCGGCGCGGTCGCTTTCCGTCAGTTCGGGGTTGTTCCGGTAGGCGGCGACGGTGATCAGGTTGTTCTTGGCCATCGAGATGACGCTTTGCACCGTGGCAGGCTTGTACGTCTTGTCGTCCAGTTCCAATTCCTTGACGCACTGCTTGATGACACTGCGTGAATCGGTCTGGTCGTAAATGGTGAAATTCTGTGGGTAGCCGAGCAGGGCGGCATATTCCCGCAGGAAACGGATGAAGATCGAATGGAACGTGCCCATCTGGATCCAGCGTGCCTTCCGATCACCCACCAGCAGCGCTACGCGCTCCTTCATCTCTCCGGCAGCTTTTTTGGTGAAAGTCAGGGCCAGTACCTCGCCAGGCCTGCAGTCTCCCTCCAGAATGTGTGCGACCCGGCAGGTCAGCACCCTCGTCTTCCCGGAACCGGCGCCCGCAATGATGAGCGAGGGCCCTTCCGTACACAGGACAGCCGCTTTCTGCGCGCTGTTCAACCCTTCAAACAGGTCTGTTTTCGAATTGTCCATCATAGTGCAAAAATATACTTTTTTTAGTGACAATTTATAGGTAACTTTGCCGGACTATTGTAAAATATTTACTATTAACCAGATAATTTCATGTCAGATCAAATCAGATTGAAAAAGGGCCTGGATCTCCCGATTGCGGGGAAAGCCCTTTGTGAGGTGACTGCACGCGTCGCTCCGGATCTGGTGGCTGTCAAACCGACCGATTTCCGCGGGCTGGTACCCCGGCTCCTGGTGAAGGAGGGAGACAGCGTCAAGGCCGGCACGCCGCTCTTTGCCGACAAAAAGTACACCACGATGGTGTTCTGCTCGCCGGTCAGCGGCCAGGTCGATGCGGTGATCCGCGGTGACAAGCGCAAACTCCTCGAAGTCCGGATCAAAGCCGACGGGAAGAATGAGTCGGTCAAGGTCGACGTGCCCAAGGCCGCTTCCCTCGACAAGAAAGGCATGACCGAACTGCTGCTGCAGTGCGGTCTGTGGCCCTGCATCAAACAGCGTCCCTTCGGCACCATCGCCGATCCTGAAGCAGAGCCCAAAGCCATTTTCATTTCCGGGATGAACACGGCTCCTCTGGGTGCCGATCCCGAATTCGCCCTCAAGGGTGATGTCGCCGCCATCCAGGCCGGCATCGATGCCCTGGGCCGTCTGACCCGTGGCGGCGTCCATCTCTCCCTGCCTGCCGAACAGTTCTCCGGCAGTGAGTTCCACAAGCTGACCGGCGTGGTCATGCACCAGTTCTCGGGTCCGCACCCGGCCGGTAACGTCGGCGTGCAGATCAACCACATCAGCCCCATCAACAAGGGCGAAGTGGTTTGGACGGTCGACCTTCACCTGGTGGCCGTCATCGGCCGCTTCATGCTCAAGGGCGAGTACGACACCCGCCGCATCATCGCCGTGGCCGGTCCGGCCGCCGTCAAGCCGGCGTATGCCGAAGTGCCTGCCGGTGTCAGCATGCAACAGCTCTCCGCTTTCTTCGCCTCGGGTGACATCCGAGTGATCAGCGGTGACGTCCTCACGGGCGAGACTGTCGGCCGCGAAGGCTTCCTGGGCTTCTACCACAACCAGGTAAGCCTGCTTAAGGAAGGTAACTATTACGAGATGTTCGGCTGGATGAACCCGCTCCGCAGCAGGAAGTTCTCCGTGTCGCGTTCCTATCCGGCCTTCATGCGCCGCAAGAAATACTACATGGACACCAACGAGAACGGCGGCGAACGCCCGTTCCTGATGAACGACGTCTACGGCAAGATGCTTCCGATGGATATCTATCCGCTCTACCTGTTCAAGGCCTGCCTGGCCGGCGACCTCGACAAGATGGAGCAACTCGGCATCTACGAGGTGATCGAGGAAGACGTCGCGCTCTGCGAGTATGTCTGCCCCTCGAAGATCGAGATCCAGAACATCATCCGTCAGGGCATCGAACTGATGATGAAAGAAATGTAAGGAGGAACGTGTATGGCAAAGAATTTTTTCGATAAAGTAAGGCCGACCTTTTCCAAAGGCGGAAAACTGGCCTGGCTCCATTCTTCATTCGATGCGTTCGAGACCTTCTTCTTCGTGCCGAACCGCACCACACGCAAGGGCTGCACGCACGTGAAAGACTGCATCGACCTGAAACGTCTCCTGATCATCGTGGTGATGGCCATGGTTCCGGCCCTGCTCTTCGGCATCTGGAACCTCGGCTACCAGCACAGCCGGGTCTTCGGACTGGGCTGGGGCTTCTGGCAGATGGTCTGGTATGGTTTCGTGAAGATCATCCCGCTCTATCTGGTCTCCTACATCGTGGGCCTGGGCATCGAGTTCGCTTCGGCCCAGATGAAAGGCCATGAGGTGAGCGAAGGTTATCTGGTGAGCGGTTTCATCATTCCGCTCATCGTGCCGGTCGACGTTCCCTGGTGGATGCTGGCCCTCGCCGTTGCATTTGCCGTGATCATCGGCAAGGAAGTCTTCGGCGGCACCGGCATGAACATCTGGAACCCCGCGCTGCTGGCACGTGCCTTCCTGTTCTTCTCCTATCCGAGCAAGATGTCGGGCGACTCCATCTGGGTCGGCGGCCTGAGCAAGGCCCTCGCCGGCGGAACGCCCTGGAAGGGCGGGGCTGTGGTCGACGCCGTCTCGGGCGCCACGCCGCTGTCCCACGCTTCGCTCGACGGACTGTCCGCAGCCGGCACCAGCGCCTGGAACCTCTTCCTGGGTAACGTCCCGGGTGCGGTGGGCGAGACCAGCGTCATCGCCATCCTCATCGGCGCGCTGCTCCTCATGGGCACCGGCGTGGCCAGCTGGAAGATCATGTGCTCGTCCGTGCTCGGCGCCCTCTTCGTGGGCTGGCTCGGTACGGTGGGCGGCGTGACCGACATCCCGTGCTGGGAGCAGCTGCTCATGGGCGGCTTTGCCTTCGGTACCGTCTTCATGGCCACCGATCCGGTGACTTCGGCCCAGACCGAGACCGGCAAGTGGATCTATGGTTTCCTGATCGGCGCCCTCTGCATTACGGTGCGTCTGTTCAACCCGGGCTATCCCGAGGGCATGATGCTCGCCATCCTGCTGATGAACACCTTCGCTCCGCTGATCGACCACTATGTGGTGAACGCCAATGTCAAACGTCGCCTCAAGCGAGCTAAAACCGTCTAAGCGATGAATACCAACAGCAACGTATATACCATCGTCTACACGACTATCATCGTCGTGATAGCGGCTGCCATCCTGGCCATCGCCGCGATGGCGCTCAAGCCGAAGCAGGACGCCAACATCAAGGCCGAGACCATCAGCCAGATGCTGACGGCTGCCGGCTTCTCCAGCAAGGAAGACCTGGCCAAGCTCGGCAACGACCAGATCCTGAAGATGTACAGCGACAACATCAAGACCGCTTTCCTGATCGACGCCAAGGGCAACAAGATCGGTGAGCTGGAGACGGAAACGGGTAATATCGAACTGCAGGACAACCTCAAGCAGGAGAACAAGAACATCGCCGCGGGCGATCCGCAGCTGCCGGTCTACGTCTTTGAAAAGGACGGGGATGAGATCAACGTGATCCCGATCTACGGCGCCGGCCTCTGGGGCCCGATCTGGGGCTACATCGCCTTCAACGCCGACTGCTCCCGTATCGTGGGCGCTTATTTCGACCACGAGAGCGAGACGCCGGGCCTGGGCGCCAAGATCAAAGACGAGGCCTGGTTCCGCGAGCAGTTCAAGGGCGAGCGGGTCAATTTCAGCAAGCCGAACGATCCGTTCGACATCGTCAAGGGCGGTGCGCCCAAGGGTGATAAGAATGACAGCGAAGTCGATGCTATCACGGGCGCGACGATGACCTGCAACGGTCTGGACGCCGCCCTCGACACCTGGTTCGAGGCCTATATGCCCTTCCTCGAGAAGAAGGCCGGTGTCACGGGTGCCGATAAAGGTGACTGCTGTGGCGGCGACAGCTGCTGCGGTGAAGGCGCCGAGGGCTGCGAGAAGGACTGCAACCATGAACACAACCACAATCATCAGGAGGGTTAAGCCATGAATGAAGATCTGAAGAAAACACTGTTGAACCCGATTTTCAAGGGGAACCCGATCACGGTCCTCGTGCTCGGCATCTGCTCGTCGCTGGCCGTCACGGTCCAGCTCAAGGGCGCCCTGGTGATGGCCCTCTCGGTGATCATCGTCACGGGTCTTTCGAGCCTCGTGGTCTCCCTGCTCCGCAACTCGATTCCGAACCGCGTGCGCATCATCGTGCAGCTGGTCGTGGTCGCCATGATGGTGATCCTGGTAGACCAGGTGCTCAAGGCATACGCCTATTCCATCGATAAACAGCTTTCCGTGTACATCGGCCTGATCATCACGAACTGTATCGTGATGGGCCGCATCGAGGCGTTCGCCCTTGGCAACAAGCCGATTCCCTCGTTGCTCGACGGCCTGGCCAACGGCGCCGGCTACGGCATCATCCTGATCATCGTGGCCTTCTTCCGTGAACTGCTCGGCAGCGGCACGCTGCTTGGTTTCCGCGTACTCCCCGAAAGCTATGTTCCGAACAACCTCGTGATCCTTCCGCCGATGGCGCTGATCCTCCTGGGCTGCATCGTCTGGGTCCAGCGTTCCATCCAGAAGGACCTGCAGGAGAAATAACACCTTAACTCAAATCGATTATGGAATACATCAGCTTGTTCGTAAAGTCAATTTTTGTTGACAATATGATTTTTGCATACTTCCTGGGT
>JAEEGK010024237.1_pt1 | contig 12598 bp, 7 predicted proteins | sample 8958771 | NCBI WGS metagenome assembly JAEEGK01 (sample SAMN16246547, study PRJNA631951) | gut metagenome | biome: gut microbiome; feature: rumen; material: SC-attached | host: Bos | place: Iran: Karaj | collected 2018-10 | reverse complement strand
GGACCGCGGACACATACTGGTTGAAGCCGTTCTCGTTGAAGATCCAGACCCCGTGGCCGGAACCGATGGCATCGCCCGTGAAGAGCAGGTCCTGGCCCTTGAGGAGATAGACGGTCGATCCGTCCGTGTGGCCCGGAACGGCGATCGCCTCCACCTGATAACCGCCCAGATCGAAGACCTCGCCCTCGTTGATGAAGCGATACTTGTCCGCCGGGAACCGTTCCGCCAGGCGCCGGAAGTCGCGTTCCGGCAGCGCGAAGCGGACGTCCTCCTCCAGGAATGCGGGCAGCATGCCGGTGTGGTCGCCGTGATTATGGGTGAACGTGATCGTGAGCGGCTTGTCCGCCACGCGCTCGGCGACCAACGTCCGCAGCGATTCCGCGGCGTTGTCGGCCCAGTCGATGGGATTGGAGAGGTCAATGAGGAGCGCTTCCTGCTCGCCCACGACCAGGTAAATGTCCGAGCAGTTGTTGAAGTGGGTGAGTTTACCGTCGGCGTCGAACGCCTCGCCGGCCGGGTTCTCGTGGTTGTAATCCTGGATGTGGTACACGTTCTTGCCGATGACGGAGACGGTGTAGGGGCCGACTTCGACATCCTTGTCGGGGCCGCAAGCCACCAGGGCGAGGGCCAGGGAAAGGAGGATGCTGTGCTTTTTCATATGGAAGTCCGTTATTGATTCAAGGTGATCACCCACACGAAGCCGCCCCGGGGCTGGCAGGGGACGGAATCGGGGAGCGAGGAGATGGTGCGGATGTCCCAGGGGGCGTCCGCAAGGCCGCTGTCGGCGAAGGCCGTGGCGGTGTAGGAGCCGCGCAAGAAGGGCAGGGAGACCTGCAGGGTCTGCGGGTCGTCCAGGCCGTTGATGCCGGCGACGTACCAGGTGTCGCCGCTGCGGCGGGCAAGGACCGCGCTCTCCCCCGGGTAGCCGCTCACGTAGCGCGTCTCGTCCCAGGCGGCAGGAAGATGCGAGAGGTAGTCCTGCACTTCCTGCGGCTGCGCAAGGAAGCTTTCGGGGCGGTCCGCCAGGTGCTGCAACCCGCTCTCAAAGAGGGCCGTCAGGGCCAGTTCGTGTGCATGCGTCGTGATGTGCGGATGTTGCGAGTCGCTGAAGGCGCAGGGGGTGTAGTCCATCGGGCCGATGACGTTGCGCGTGAAAGGCAACGTGGCATTGTGCCGGGCGGCGCGCTTGGTGAAGGTGGGCACGTTGTTGTACCACTCGGCCCCGTAGACGCCTTCCGTGGACATCAGGTTGGGGTAGGTGCGCGACCAGCCGCGGGGGACAGTGGCCCCGTGGAAATTGATCAGCAGGTGATGTTTCGCGGCGTCCTCCATCAGGTCGATGCAGTAGTCGATGTTCTCCTGCGTGTCGCCCGAGAAGAAATCGACCTTCACGCCCGCGACGCCGATGCGCTCGCACCAGGCGAACTGCGCCTCGCGGTCCTCCGGCCGGTTCAGGAGGTATTTCGGGCCCGGGGCGCCGTTGGTCCATCCGATCGAGGAACTGTACCAGATCATCGGCCGGACCCCCTGCTCCAGGGCGTAGGCGACGGCGTCCTCGACGGTTTTCCCGTCCTTCATCCCGTCCCAGCCTGCATCGATCAGCACATACGGCAGCTTCAGCGTCGCGGCCAGGTCCACATACTGCTTGATGATGTCGTAGTCATTGGAGCCGTTGTTGTAGGCCCAGTAGACCCACGACACCACGCCCGGGTGGATCCAGTCGGTTTCGTCCAGCTTGCAGAATTCGCTGAGGTCGGTGACCAGGGTCGATTCCACCACTTCTGCCAACGTACCGATGATGACCACGCGCCAGGGCGAATGGTCGGGAACTTGGCCTTCGTTGGTCTTGTCCGGCACCACGCGGAAAACTTCGCCGTCGTTGTACAGGCTGGACGCGCTTTGTCCCTTTTCCATATTGGCCTCGGTGATCAGCGCGAAGACGCCGTCGACAGGCTCCACCAGCAGCGGATAGCCCCAGTGGTTGCTGAAGCCTTCGGGCGAACGCGAAACGGGGCTGAACGACGGAACGGGCGGGACTTTCGCGGTCGTGGACAGCGGGAAGAATCCTTCATAGGAGTCTGTCCATTGCTGCATCCAGCGCTTCGTCCCCTCCGGAATGACATAGGCCGACGGCTCCGCGCCCGCCAGCGGTTCCACGTAACGGAAAGCGACGCCGTCGTTGTGGAGCCGGAGTTCAAGGGGGCCGAACTTGTATTCATAGGCCTCATACCGGCAATCCCTCTGCTTGCCGGAAATCATCCGGTAGCTGTCCTTCACGAGCACTTTTTTGGTCCAGGCCCGCCTCAGGTCGTCCGCCGTCACGGGAATCTGCAGTTCCAGGACCTTCTGTCCTTCGTAATGGACGATGCAGCATCCCTCCCCCGGGGTCATCGTGATGCGCCCGTCAGGCGAAGAGACCTCGGGCGAGCACGCCGCCAAGGCTAAAAAGAGGAGGAAAACGACTCTTTTCATAACGGCTTGTATTCGAATTCCAGCAGTTTCGCGTCTTCACGGAGCAGGTAACCCGGACGGAGGGCGAAGAAGCCGCCGTAGGTGTTGTGGTGCCAGGCGGAGACGTCCACATTCTCCTGGACGGTTTCCCATTCGCCGTCCCCGTACTTGACCCACCAGGTGGCCTTGTTGCGCTCGTTGCGGATCCGCATCGAGAGTTCCGTGATGTTTTCGTCGGCGGGAGAGTCGTCTCCACCTAGGAAAGCGTCTTCGCCGTAGAAGAGCATCAAGCCGGCGCTGCTGCCGTTCGGAACGGAGAAGCGGCCTTCAATCTCGTAGGACGCGTCGATGGCGGTCGTCAGCCACAGCGTCCCGTTTCCGAGACCCGGCTGCCACTTCGCCCACAGGAGCGGATTGTCATAGTCGCGGAGATAGGAATAATCGCCCTGCAGGCCGTTCTGTTCCCATTTCGCACCGTCTTTTTCCACAAGGACGGGCCAGCCGTCGGCGGTCCATTCCACGCTCTCGATAATCGTGCTGCGGCCCAGCGTGTGGTAGTTGTTGCGATAGGCGTGATAGACCACGTACCAGTTGCCGGCGGCATCGTCGATGAGGGTCCCGTGGCCCTTGGACCACCAGAACTCATCGGCAGAATACGTGTGTACCAGCGGATTGTGCGGGCTGTTCTCCCAGGGGCCGAGGGCGGATTTGCTGCGCGCGACGACGACCATGTGGCTCGTGGGCGGGCCGGCGGTGCCGCCTTCCGCGGTCACGAGATAGTACCAGTCTCCCCGCTTGAAAAGCTTGGGGGATTCCAGCCAGAAGCCTTCCGTTTCCCACTCCTCGGGGAATTGCCATCCGTCATAGACTTTCTTCGGGCGTCCCGCCGCGGCTAGGCCGTCGGGCGTCAGGGGCGTCACGAAACCGTTGTTCGTGTACAGATAGCGATTTCCGTCCTCGGCCACGACATGGCCCGGGTCGATGCCGCCCACGTCCAGTTTCACCGGCGCGGACCAGGGGCCCTCGGGCCGGTCGGCCATGACCACATAATTCTCGCCCTTGCTCGTGGGGTAGTAGATGTAGAACTTCCCGTTCACCTTGCAGATGTCCGGGGCGAAGATGGAATAGTCGCCGTCTTCCACGGCCCGGGCGATGGGCTCCCAATGGACAAGGTCCGTGGAGTGCCAGACCAGCAGGGCCGGGAAATACGTGAATGACGAATGCGTCATGTAGAAATCGTTCCCGTCCCGCAGGATGGTCGGATCGGGGTAGTCGCCCGGGAAGATGCAGGTCTTGAGGGGCGTCGCCTTGGGCGCGCATGCTGCGGTCACTGCCGCAACGGCCAGGGAGAAGAGGATTGTACGTAAGTTCATATCGTTTATCATAAGTGTTTTACAAAGTCAGGCGCCCTTTCCGGAGGACGTTGTCCAGCATGGTGCCCGGGATAATCTGTTTGACGGCATCCACCACGGCATTCAACTTGGCCTCGTGGATATAATCGCTGCGGAGGACCAGGGAGATGGTCCGGCTCGGGACCGGGTCGATGATGGGACGGATGCAGTGCTGCTGGCTGTACAGGATGAAGCCGGTATGCGTTTCCGGGATGATGGTGAGGCCGCCGTTGTCGTTGACAACCTGGATCAGGATGCCCACGCGGCCGCCCTCGAAGAAACGTTCATAGGTGATGGGACCCTCATTCAGATCCCGCGGGTCCAGCAGGCGGAGGCCCTCCCGGATGATCCAGACGGGCTGCTCGAACAGGGACGCCGCCCGGATGCTTTCCTGCGCGTACGCGGGATTATCAGGAGATACGTATGCGAGGAAGCGCTCGTGATAGAGCGGGATTTCCAGGAAACCGGGTTCCCGGACCGGTCCGGCGAGGATGCCCATGTCCACCTCCGCTTTCCGGAGCTTGTCGAGGATGGTGCCGGAGAGCATTTCTTCCGTCTGCAGGGCAATGGACGGATACTGTTGCCCGATATGCTTGAACAAGCCGGGGGTCAGCACGGGGGAGACGGTGGAGATGAGGGCGATCTTGAGCGGTCCGGAAAGCGTTTCTTTCTCGGACCGGGTCATTTCGACGAGCTGGTCCGTATTGTACAACACCACTTTCGCCCGGTCGATGACCTTTCGGCCGATGGCCGTCGGGGTCACCGGATGGGCGTCCCGGTCGAAGATGCGCACGTCCAGTTCCTCCTCCAGTTTCTTGACCATCAGGCTCAGCGTGGACTGCGTGAGGCCGCAGGCCTCGGCTGCCTTGCCGAAGTGCCGGTGGTCGTCGATGGCGACGATATAGCGCAGTTGCTGGAGGGTCATCGTTCCGCCTGATTGATTTTATCAATGCAAAGATAAAAATAATTGTATTGATAAATGCAATACCGGGCCATAACTTTGTCCCCGGAATCCGAAAGGAAATGAACTGGAAGGTAATCATATGGTATATCGGCGTTTCCCTGCTTCTCGTAGCGGCCATGATGGCCGTTTCGGGCATCATCGCGTGCCTGACTCCGGGAGACGAAAGTCGGGTTCCTCTGCTGTTTTCCGCCTTCCTGACGGCCGTCGTCGGCGGCTATCCCATCCTTTTTGTCCGGAGAGGCCGTCATCATTTGACATTCCAGGAGGGGAACAGCATCGTTGTCGGGGCCTGGCTGATGGCCTGCCTGTTCGGAATGCTTCCTTTCCTGTTCTATGGCCGTGAGTTCACGCTGATCAACGCCATCTTCGAGAGCATCTCCGGATTCACGACGACCGGCGCCTCCATCTTGAACGATATCGAAGCGCTTCCGCGCGGCCTGCAGTTCTGGCGCATCTCGACGGCCTGGGTGGGCGGCGTGGGCATCGTCACGCTGTTCTCGATGATTACCGCGGGCTCGGACAAGTCGACGCTCTCCGGCGCGGAAATCTCCACGGTGGCCCGCGAACCCTTCGCCGGAGACCGCAGCACGAGCTTCGCCAACCGGATGTTCCTGACTTACATCGCCTTGACAGTGGTGACGTTCTTCGCCCTGAAGTTCACGGGCATGGACTGGTTCGATGCCGTCACCAACGCGATGTCGGCCTGCAGCACCTGCGGATTCTGCACCCGGAACACGAGTATCGCCTTTTATGCCAATCCAGCCGCCGAGGTGGTCCTGACCTTTGCGATGCTCGCCGCCGGCATCCATTTCGGCATCCTGTTCCTGGCCTTCCTCCGGGGCCGTCCGAAGTATATCTGGAAGTCCGAGACCATCAAGGTGTTCCTGTCGCTGGTGGTCCTGGCCATCGTCGTCGTCACGGTCGACCTGCTGGTCAACGGGCAGTATCATTCCTTCGGGGAGGCACTCCGGGACGCTTCTTTCCAGGTCGCGTCCATCTCCACGACCACGGGGTTCGCCACGCAGGACACGACGCTGTGGCCTCCGCTCAGCATGTCGGTGCTCATCATCTGCTCGCTCATCTGCGGCTGCTCCGGGTCTACCTCGGGCGGCATCAAGATCGACCGCGCCATCCTGGCCGCCAAGGGCATCTACCGGAAAGTCGGCCTCACCGTGAGTCCGCACCTGGTCCAGGCGGTCCGGGTCGATGGCCGGATGCGCTCGGACGAACTGGTGAACGACGCCTACAGCTACATCTTCTGCTACCTGCTCATCGTCGTCGTCTTCGCCGCCGTCAACCTTTCCTTCGGCCTGGATTTCACCACGGGCGTCACCGCCTCGGTCGCCTGCATCGGCAATGTCGGCCCCGGTTTCGGCGAGGTGGGGTCGATGTCCAACTTTGCCGCTTTCCCGACGGTCCTCAAGGCCACCGGCATGATTGAGATGCTCATCGGCCGTCTGGAGATCTTCCCGATCCTGTACCTGCTCCGTTCGATCCGGGCGAAGTGAGGCGGTTCCGTTGCCCTTTTCCTTGGAAATCATTACATTTGTTTTCCAAGAAAAACAACGGACCCGTCATGAAGAAACTCTTTTCCTTTTTTTCCCTCGTGATTGCGATGATGGCCTGTGCGCAGCCGGCCAAGGTTGCCGGCGACCAGGAGCGTCTGTGGTATGACGCTCCGGCCGGGCGGTGGCTGGAAGCCCTGCCCCTGGGCAACGGCCAGATGGCCGCGATGGTGTTCGGCGGCATCGCCGACGAGACCATCCAGCTGAACGAATCCACCTTCTGGAGCGGTTCCCCGCACGACAACAACAGCAAGACGTCGCTGGAGCACCTCGACGAAGTCCGCCAGCTCATCTATGCGGGACGCGAGGAGGAAGCGGAAGCGCTCATCAACAAAGAGTTCATTCCCGGCCCGCACGGCCAGCGGTTCCTCACGCTGGGCAGCCTCCGGATGCATTTCGAGAACATGCCGGAGAAGGTCGACGACTACTGCCGCGACCTGGACCTGACCCGCGCCGTCGCGGGGGTCGGCTTCACGGCGGACGGCGTCCGCTACACGCGGAGCGCGTTCGCCTCGCTGCGCGACCGCGTCCTCGTCATCCGGCTGGACGCCAGTAAGAAGGGGGCTTTGACTTTCTCCCTCACGCAGGATTGCAAATTCCCCTTCGAGGTTGCTACAGAGGGGAAAACGCTCGTGACGCGCATCAAAGGCGTGGAGCACGAGGGCATTCCCGGCGGGCTGACGGCCGAGTGCCGCACGCAGGTCATCAGTGACGGAAAAGTGGCCGCCGAAGACAAGCAACTGACCATTTCCGGCGCGACGCACGTGACGCTGCTGGTGAACGCCGCGACGAATTACGTCAATTACCACGACATTTCCGGCGAAGAATCCGCCGCTGCGAAGGCCGGCCTGGCGGCCGCCGCGAAGCTCTCCTACAAGAAACTCCTCGCGCGGCATGAGGCCGCCTACGGCGAGCAGTACGGCCGTTGCTCCATCAAACTGCACTCCGGCGCGAACGCGGCCCTGCCTACGGACCAGCGCAAGACAGCCTTTCAGGACAGTGACGACATGGGCATGGTGGCGCTGATTTTCAATTACGGCCGCTACCTGCTGATCAGCTCCTCCCAGCCCGGCGGCCAGCCTGCGAACCTGCAGGGCATCTGGAACGACGAGGTGATGGCCCCGTGGGACAGCAAGTACACGATCAACATCAACGCCCAGATGAACTACTGGCCGGCCGACGTATGCGGGCTCGACGAGACCCTCGTGCCTTTCTTCGGGATGATCAAGGACCTTTCCGAGACCGGCGCGGTCACGGCGCGGCAGATGTATGGTTGCGACGGCTGGATGGCGCACCATAATACCGACCTCTGGCGCATCGCAGGCCCCGTGGACGGCGCCTTCTGGGGGATGTACCCCAACGGCGGCGCCTGGCTGGCGACCCACTTGTGGACCCATTATCTCTTCTCCAAGGATGAAGCTTTCCTCCGCGAGTGGTACCCGGTCATCAAGGGGACGGCGGACTTCTACCTGGATTACCTGCAGACGGATCCTCGGAACGGCTACCTGGTGGTCGTGCCTTCCGTGAGCCCGGAGCATGGGCCCATGGGCAAGAAATCTCCGATCACGGCCGGCTGCACGATGGATACGCAGATCGTCCGCGACGCCCTCACCAGCACCTTGCAGGCGTCCGAAATCTTGGGTTTGGATGAGGCCGATTATCGCGCGAAGCTGCAGGAGACGCTCGCGAAACTGCCGCCCATGGCCGTGGGCCAGTACGGCCAGCTGCAGGAGTGGATCGAAGACGGGGACGACCCGAACGACCAGCACCGCCACATCTCGCACCTGTACGGCCTGTATCCTTCCGACCAGATCACGCCGACCCGCACGCCCGAGCTGTTCGATGCCGCGCGCAACACGCTCATCCAGCGCGGCGACCGCGCTACCGGCTGGAGCCTCGGTTGGAAAACGAACTTCTGGGCCCGGATGCAGGACGGCGACCACGCCTTCCTCATCATCAAGAACCTCTTCCAGCGGAATACCTATCCGAACCTCTTCGATGCGCACCCGCCGTTCCAGATCGACGGCAACTTCGGCGTGACGGCCGGTATCGCGGAAATGCTGCTGCAGAGCCACGAGGACGCTATCGTGCTGCTCCCGGCGCTGCCCGCCGCGTGGACGGAAGGCTCCGTCCGCGGCCTGCGTGCCCGCGGCGGCTACGTCGTGGACTTCGACTGGGCGGACGGCCGCATCACGTCATACGAGGTCCGGACCCTGTCCGGCGCCAAGGCCGACGTGCCGGTGCGCTCACCTCACTTCTGAGGAGCCACCAGCCGGACGCCGTAGATCTCGCCGACCTGCTTGCCCGGCTTGGCCACGAACTTCACGCGGACCTGCTCCTTGCCTTCCAGCATGGACGCGGGGATGGGGAAAGTCTCGTATTTGAATTCTGAGATGCGGTACTTGCCGGTGTTGTTCACGCTGGCAAGCAGCGCATCGTCGACGAAGATGTCGAACTCGTGGGTCTTCCACTCGCCCACGCCCCAGAACTGCAGGCGGAGGCTGAGGTCCGTGCGGCCGTCGGTCTTCATCAGGTAGCTGAAGAAGCGACCGTTGCGGGCGTCGCGGAAGAAGACGTCGTTGGTGTTGCCCGTGAAGGAGCCGTCGGTTTCCATCCGGTGGTCGGTTTCGGGCTGCTGTTCGCCGGGCTGGACCTTGTCCACGGTGCGGGCTTCCAGTTCCTGGCGCTCCTTCTCGGCGCGGGCCAGGCCGTCCAGATAGTCCTTGTAGCCCTGCTCCGACAGCGTCAGCCAGTACATCATGTAGCGGGCGTCATGGATCTCGAAGAAGGGCTGGATCTCGTTGCGGATGGGGTTCTCCATCTTCACGTCCAGGGTATAGTGCAGGGGCTTTCCGGCGACGGGTTTCAGGTGCTCGGCAATTCGGTCGATGTGGTCGTCGATGAGGATGGGAGCGCCGTCCAACGGGAGCTTTGCACCGCTGGCGTACTGCCCGAAACGGCTGTCATCGGCAATCAGGTGCGCCAGGTCCTCCGTGCCGGTCTTCATGCCCAGCAGGATGGGGCCGTGCATCAGGGCCACGTACTGCGGCACGTTCGGCAGGTATTTCACGCTGCTGTGCATCGGGAAGGTGATGTCGATGACATCGCCCTTCTTCCATTTCCGGTCAATGGTGACATAGCTGCCGGGGCCGGTGATGATCTCGACCGGCTTGCCGTTGACCTGGACCTTGAACACGCCGGGCCTTACCCAGTTCGGATAGCGGATGAGCATGGGGAAGGCACCCTTGCCGGCCGCCACCGTGATCCGGCTCGTCTCGCCGTACGGGAAACCGGTCTCCTGGCGCAGCGTGACGCCCTTTTCGTGCCAGTTCAGTTCGGAGGAAACGAAGAGGTTCACGAACAGGGCATTGCCCTTGTGGGTGTAGATGAACTGGCCATATTTGCCGTGGTTCTCCATGCCGGTACCCACGCAGCACCACATGGCCTCGTTCGGGGCGGAGTAGTTGCGGTAATGGCGCGGACGGGCCGGGGTAAAGTATACGTAGCCGCCGTGTTCGGGATGCTGGGTGGAAAGGATGTGATTGAAGGTGGCGAGTTCGTAGAAGTCCGCATAACGGGCGTCGGGGTTGCGCCGGTGAAGGGCTTCCGTGAGCCGAAGCATGTTGAAGGTGTTGCAGGATTCGGGGCCGTCGATATCGTTGATGAAGTCCGTGCAGGCTTCCCGGCTGGGGAAGTGCTCGCGCCGGCTGTTGCCGCCGAAGGCCAGCGAACGCTCGCCCGTGACGATGTCCCAGAAGAACTTCGCGGCGTCGTTATAGTTCTCGTCTCCACCCAGTTCGGCGATTCGCGCGAAGCCGACGGCCTTCGGAACCTGCGTATTGGCGTGCAGGTTGTCCAGGTTGTCCACCCGCTGCGACATCGGGTTCAGCAACATCCGGTGGGAGAAGCGGCGGGCGACGGTGAGGTATTTGGGGTCTCCGGAGATTGCGTAGCCATCGGCCAGGACCTCGTTCATGCCGCCGTGCTCGTTGCCCATCATTTGCTCCATCTGGGCGTCGGTAAGCCCGGCCGTCAGGTCGATGGCCCAGTCGCAGAAGCCCAGGAACAGGGCCTTGGCCTGCTCGTTGCCGCAGTACAGCCACGCGTCGCGCAGGCCCGCGTACATCTTATGCAGGTTGTAGAACGGGGCCCAGGCGCGGGAATACACGCTGAAATCGCCCTTCTTGAACTTGCTCCAGATGTTTTCGCTGTCGGGCATGCCGCCTACGTAGCCCTTGCCCCATTCCGGGTGATTCTTCACATTGGCATCGGCACATTCCTGCAGCTCGGAAAGCATGTACTCCATCCGGCGCCGGCACTCTTCGTTGCCTGTTGCGGCATTCATCGCCATCGCGGCCAGGTAGTGGCCGCCCACGTGGCCGTCCAGGCCGTCCCAGTTGGGATAGGCCTTCTTCCGGGGCTCCAGTCCGGCCTGGATCCGGTAGGGGGCCAGGAGCCGGTCGCAGTCATACTGCAGCAGGGTCTGGATGTTGAGGTCCCGGGCCCGCTTCAGGGGACCGTCCAGCAGTTTCACGTCACCGAGGGGGAACTCGTCGGCATAGAGACGGTCCTGGGCGAAGCCGGCCACGGCCCAGGCCGTCGCCAGCAGAAAGAGCGCTAATTTCTTCATCATACGGCGAATATACGAATTATAATCCGTTGTACGAAGAATCCGGGGCCGATAAAAATCCCCAAAAATGGGGATTGTGCCGTTTTGGGCGGGGGTGTAACTTTGCCTGCCGAAAACAGAGATGCCATGAAAAGATTCTTCATCATCCTTTTCGCTAGCCTCGCGGCGCTTCTTCCGGCCGCGGCACAGCGCCTGACCGTGGGCGGTTACGGCGAAGTCGCCCTGAGCCGCAACTTCTACAGTGACAACGTATACCGTTATTCTTCCGCAGCTTCGCACCAGGGCGAGCAGCATGGTCGTTTCGATATCCCCCACGCCGTCATCTATCTGGGATACGACTTCGGGAAAGGATGGTCCATGCAGACAGAGATCGAGTTCGAACACACCGGGACCGGCACCGCTTCCGAGAAAGAATTCGAGGAAGCCGGCGAATGGGAGACCGAAGTGGAAAAAGGCGGGGAAGTGGAGCTGGAGCAGTTCTGGATCCAGAAGAGCTTCCGCCCGGAGTTCAACGTGCGCGTGGGTCATATGGTCGTTCCCGTGGGTGGCCTGAACAATGCCCATGAGCCCCTGAACTTCTTCACGGTCTATCGTCCGGAGGGAGAGAGTACGATCCTTCCCTCCACCTGGCACGACACCGGCATCAGCCTGTGGGGCCGGACGGCCCATTGGCGGTACGAGGCGCAGGTCATCGCCGGCCTGGATGCCTACCTGTTCAATACGGAGAACTTCATCAAGCACGGAGCCGGCTCGCCCTTCGAGTTCAAGGCGGCTAACCAGTTGGGCTTCGTCGCCCGCGTCGACAACTATTCCGTGCAGAACCTGCGCCTTTCCCTGAGCGGTTTCTACGGGCGCGCGTTCAACAATACCTATCCCTACGAGGTAATCGCCGAGACATCCCGCTATGCGGGCGTCGTGGGCCGGACGGCCGTGGGCGCTTTCGACTTTGAATACAAAGGCCGCCGTTTCATCGCCCGGGGCAATGCCGATTATGGCTATGTGGGCGATGCGTCGATGATCAGCTACATGAAACGCAACCGTTCCGCCAACAATGCCCCGTACAAGAAATCCGCCGTGGGCAAGGGCGCGATGGCCTTCGGCTGTGAGGCGGGTTACGATATCCTGCCCTGGTTCCGCCAGGGGGAGCAGCAGCTCTTTGTCTTCGGCCGGTACGAGTATTACAATCCCTTCATCCCCGATGCGGGCGAGGAACCGGCCGAATGGACGGTCAAGAACCGCCTGGCTGTGGGTTTCAACTATTTCCCCATCCCGCAGATCGCCGTGAAAGCGGAATATTCGCACCGTTTCCTGAAGGCGGGATACAATCCCGAGCCGTCCGTCAGTCTCGGCATCTGCTATATGGCTTTTTTCAAAAGATAAAAACTTAAACAATGAGCGATATGAAAACAGTCAAACTGATCGGCGTCCTGGCCGTTGCGGTCGCGACGCTCCTCTCCTGCAACAAGGATCCGAAGGCGGAAACCGGCCTTACGGAGCAGGAGAAAGCCCTCAAGGCGGCCGTGGAAGGCTATGTTCCCGGCGTAATCTACAAAGTTTACGGCAAGCTGGCCGATGAGGCGGAGGCCCTCTACAACCA
>JAEEGK010024236.1_pt1 | contig 12599 bp, 9 predicted proteins | sample 8958771 | NCBI WGS metagenome assembly JAEEGK01 (sample SAMN16246547, study PRJNA631951) | gut metagenome | biome: gut microbiome; feature: rumen; material: SC-attached | host: Bos | place: Iran: Karaj | collected 2018-10 | reverse complement strand
GAGGGTTCTGTGACGGTGCCACGCAACGACTATCGGCTGGTACAGACGCCGCAGACCTTCGATATACAACTCTTACAGGCGGCCAACCATCAGCCTTATAACGACGGTTTCACCGATGACGCCTCCGTGGTGGAGAGCTACGGACACACCATCACCCTCGTCGAGGGCAACCGCGAGAACATCAAGATCACCACCCCCTACGACATGAAGATCGCAGAAGTGCTTATCTGATGGATATCCTCGAGCAAGACATACAGTACCTGCCGGGAGTAGGTCCCAACAGGAAGAAGTTACTGGGTGAAGAACTCGGTATCCATACCTATGGCGACCTGCTCGAGAACTATCCTTATAAATATGTAGACCGCTCCAAGGTCTATACCATCCACGAACTGACGGGCGATATGCCCTTCGTGCAGATTGTTGGTCATATCCTCAGCTTCGAAACATTCTCGATGGGACCGCGAAAAGAGCGTGTCGTGGCCCATTTCAGCGACGGCACAGGCATCGCAGACCTCGTATGGTTCCAAGGGGGCAAATATGCGAAACAGACTTATAAGATAGGTACGGAATATGTCGTATTCGGCAAACCCACCATCTTCAACAACCGCATCAACATCACCCATCCAGACCTGGACCGTGCCGACGAACTGGAACTCTCCAACATGGGACTGCAACCCTACTATACCACCACGGAGAAGATGAAGAAACGCGGGCTCACATCGCGTTCGCTCGAGAAACTCACGAGAGCCATGATCGAGAAACTGCCACCACAGCCCGAGACCATCCCCGACTTCATCACTGCCCCACTCCACCTCATGGAGCGTGACGAGGCACTGCGTATCATCCACTATCCCAAGAACGCCAAAGACTTGGAGCGTGCCCGTGTACGTCTGAAATTCGAGGAACTGTTCTTCGTGCAACTCAACATTGTCAGATATGCCAGCGACCATCGCCGCAAGTACCGGGGCTACGTCTTCTCTCGCGTCGGTGAGAATTTCAATTCCTTCTACCACAACAATTTACCTTTCCCTCTGACGGAAGCACAGAAACGCGTCATCCGAGAGATTAGGAAAGACACAGGCTCTGGGCGCCAGATGAACCGTCTGTTGCAAGGTGACGTCGGTTCCGGTAAGACACTGGTGGCCCTGATGACGATGCTCATTGCCATCGATAATGGTTATCAGGCCTGTATCATGGCCCCCACGGAAATACTCGCCGAACAGCATCTGGCTACCATCATGGGGTTCTTGAAAGACATGGACCTACGGGTGGCTCTGCTGACGGGTATCGTCAAAGGCAAGCGTCGAGAAGAGGTCCTTGAGGGCCTACTCGACGGCACCATCAACATCCTTGTGGGCACGCATGCCGTCATCGAGGACACCGTACAGTTTGCACGTCTGGGAATGGTTGTCGTCGATGAACAGCACCGCTTCGGTGTGGCCCAGCGTGCCAAGTTGTGGAGCAAGAGTGAGAATCCGCCCCACGTCTTGGTAATGACAGCCACCCCAATCCCACGCACCTTGGCAATGACACTCTATGGCGACTTGGACGTCAGCGTCATCGACGAATTGCCACCAGGTCGTAAACCTGTGAGAACCACTCACGTCTTCGACACCCGCATGACATCACTCTACGACGGCATCCGTCAGCAGATCCGCTCGGGCCGTCAGGTATATATCGTATTCCCCCTGATAGAAGAGAGTGCCAAGAGCGACCTCAAGAATCTTGAAGACGGTTTCGAGGTACTGAAACAGGCCTTCCCGGAATTCCGTCTCAGCAAGGTGCATGGCCGCATGAAGCCGAAAGACAAGGAAGAAGAGATGCAACGCTTCGTCAGCGGTGAGACCCAGATTCTCGTCGCTACCACCGTCATCGAGGTAGGCGTCAACGTGCCCAACGCCTCCGTGATGGTCATCCTCGACGCCCAGCGCTTCGGTCTCTCTCAGCTTCACCAGCTCAGAGGACGAGTAGGACGAGGTGCCGATCAGAGTTTCTGCATCCTCGTCACCCCTTACAAACTCAGTGAGGAGACCCGGAAACGCATCGATATCATGTGCGACACCAACGATGGTTTCCGCATCGCAGAGGCCGACTTGAAACTGCGCGGCCCTGGCGACCTTGAGGGAACCCAACAGAGCGGCATGGCCTTCGACTTAAAAATTGCAGACATCGCTCGTGACGGGCAACTCGTGCAGATGGCCCGCGACGAAGCACAGAAAATCATTGAGGACGACCCGGATTGTGTCTCTCCACGCTACCAGTTGCTATGGAACAGACTGCGCCAATTACGTAAAACAAATATTAATTGGGCGGCTATTTCATGACATTAAGTGTTAAAAGACCACAAAAGATTGTTAACGCAAACAAGTTCCTGCATATTTTAGGAATTAATTTTCTACCTTTGCACCGAAATCGTCAATAACGACGCTTGCGACATGCAAGAAAATACTCTAACAAGTAAAACCAAAACCCAATGATATCAATTAAGAATTTTAAAAAGACAGCTTTTTTATTCTTCTTGACACTTACCACAACATCAGCTGCAGGACAGGATCTTCTGGCCCGTCAGGCTCCCGTTGACCGTAAGATGAAAGCCGTAGACTCCATAGTACTCAACAAACTGATCGAGCAGGAGATGCTTGAGAATCCCGCAGGTGACCTCTATGACGAGTGGGACAATGAGCTGACCCACTACTCTGGTAGCATTCTGCCCAACGAGACCACCATCGACCTGCGCGGTTTCTGCATGCCCACAACCAGTCGTGTCATCACCTCAAACTTCGGTGCCCGTTGGGGACGCCAGCACAAGGGACTTGACATCAAGGTCTATATCGGTGATACCATCCGCGCTGCCTTCAGTGGTAAGGTACGTATCGTGAAATATGAGCCAAGAGGCTATGGTAAATATGTTGTGATTCGTCACTACAACGGATTAGAGACCTACTACGGTCACATGTCCAAGCAGCTTGTCACTGAGAATGAAGAGGTGAAGGCTGGCGATCCTATCGGACTGGGGGGTAACACAGGTCGTAGCACCGGTTCTCACCTTCACTTCGAGACACGCCTCTGTGGTGTAGCCCTGAACCCCGCACTGATGTTTGACTTCCGCAATCAGGATGTTACAGGCGACTCCTACACCTTCCGCCGCAGCCGCTATGCTGCTGAGTCGGCTCAGGCTACTCGTCTGCGCGGTGCTAACGCCAATGGTGGTACCGGCCGTTTCGACAACGATTCTGACGACGACTCAGAATTGGCTATCGCAGCTCCATCGGCATCTTTCGCACCTGAGACTCACTTCCATAAGGTGAAGAAAGGCGAGACACTTCAGTCTGTTGCCCGCAAGTGCCACACGACTGTTGATGCCCTCTGCCGCTTGAATCGTATCGGCAAGAACATCCGCCTGATGCCAGGACAGATCCTGAAGTACAACTAATCCTGGAATTTTTATCACTCAACAATAAATCCCACCCTCATCGGGTGGGATTCTTTTTTTATGGTGGAGTCCGACTCCACGAGGATTATTTCAACTGACCTATCAGATACTGGGCTACGATATCCGTAGAGCGGTAGATGTTCTGAGAAAAGCCGTGATCGAAATACTCCTGAAGCACGAACTCACTCTTTGGCCAGATCTGATGAAAACGCTCGCCATAGGTATAAGGCACCACGCGGTCAGCATTACCGTGAATGATCAGAGCCGATCCCTGATACTTTGCAGCCGTCTCATAGATAGGCAGTGAGAAGGCAGTACGGATATAGTTACCACCAAGTTGCTGTGGTCCCCACAACTGCACGAACTCAGGCGGATCCAGCGGGTCATACTGCTTGCCGAACGTACTGCCACGAATTGCATCATCACGAAGCACGGCAGCAGGAGCCATCAATGCCACAGCACGGAAGGCATCGGTACCCAGTTCGCCTGCCGTCATCGCTGCGACGACACCACCCTGAGAATGGCCCACGATAGCCAGATCGCTGACATAGCGCAGGTCGCGCACATACTCCACCACCTTCTTGGCATCCTCAATCTCATTGGGCACCGTCATATCCCTGAACTCACCCTCACTCTCGCCATGACCATTGAAGTCAAAACGTACAGAAGCGATGCCATGAGCCTGTAGTGTGTCGCAGATCAGCTCGAAAAGCGGACCATCCTTCGTACCGCCGAAACCATGACAGAACACCACCATCGGACATTTCTCACCTGCTTTCAGTTCCGGCTTCTGAATGATGGCAGCGAGTTTGCCGTGATCACCGTCGATGCTCACCTTCTCTCCTTTGGCACCAGGCGCATAGGCACCCGTCGTGAGTTCTTTCAGATACTTGTCCACCTTGTAGGTAAGTACGGTAGAAAGTTTTACCTGCCCGTCAGGACCGATCACCACCATCGATGGAATCCAGTTCACGCCATAGGACTTCGAGATATCAGTCTCCTTAAACTTCTTTAGCTCACTTACCTGAGGATAGGCAATGCCATACTTCTCAATAGCCTTCTTCCATGCCTCCACATCAGTATCCATCGATACACCCAAGAACTCGATGCCATGCTGTTTGTAGGCATTGTACATACGCACCACCTCGGGAGCATCCTTTCGGCAGTCAGGACACCAGGAAGCCCAGAAATCGAGCACCACCGTCTTGCCCTTAGCCCATTTGGCAAACTGGAACTTCTTGCCATCGGGCTTCAGCATCTTGAAGTCAGGTGCTGCCGTCCCAGCCTTGATCAGTTCGGTTGCGTACTTGTTGTCTGGATCCTGCTGAGGACCAAACTGCGCCTTCGTTTCCACCGCCACTCCCACCAGGAGCGCCATGGCAAATAATCTAATCATCTTCATCGTAAAATAAATGTTCGTACATTTTTCGGCAAAAATACAAAAAATATAAGAATTATTTCCTATCTTTGCAGAAAATTTAAACTATAAATCTTATGTACGACAAGGAAAGAGGACTTTACATTGCCCATTGCGCTAACGGCGCACTCAGCATTACAGGTAAGATGGCAAACCGACATGGACTCATCGCCGGCGCCACAGGTACAGGAAAAACCGTCACCCTGCAGGTCATGGCAGAGACCTTCTGCCAGGCAGGCGTTCCCTGCTTCATGGCCGACATGAAAGGTGACCTCAGCGGTATCTCGCAGGTAGGAAAGATGAGCGGCTTCATCGAGAAGCGCCTCCCCGAATTCGAGATTGCGGACCCGCAGTTCCAGGCTTGTCCTGTACGTTTCTATGACGTCTTCGGCGAACAAGGTCACCCCATGCGCGCCACCATCTCGCAGATGGGACCTCAACTGCTCTCTCGTCTGATGCAACTCAACGAGACACAAGACGGTGTACTGAACATCGTGTTCCGCATCGCTGACGAACGCGGTCTGCTGCTCATCGACCTCAAGGACCTCCGCTCGATGCTCGACTGGGTGTCGAAGCACGCCAAGGAATACACCACGAAGTATGGCAATATCTCGGTACAAACCGTAGGTGCCATCCAGCGCGCCTTGCTACAGTTGGAGGCTCAAGGTGCCGACAAGTTCTTCGGCGAGCCTTCGTTCGACATCTACGACCTGATGCAGACCGAAGGTGGCAAGGGTGTGATGAGTGTGCTGGCAGCCGACAAGCTGATGATGCAGCCGAAGCTTTACTCCACCTTCCTGCTGTGGCTCCTCTCCGAGCTCTACTCCACCCTGCCTGAAGTCGGCGATATGGAACTGCCGAAGCTCGTCTTCTTCTTCGACGAGGCCCACATGCTGTTCAATGACACATCGAAGGCGCTGCTCGACAAGATTGAGCAAGTCATCCGTCTCATCCGCTCAAAGGGTGTGGGTATCTACTTCATCACCCAGAGTCCGACAGACATCCCGGAGAACATCCTCGGACAACTTGGCAACCGTGTACAGCATGCCCTCCGCGCCTATACGCCGAAAGACCAGAAGGCTGTGAAGACCGCTGCCGACACCTTCCGTGCAAATCCCGGCTTCAAGACCGACGAGGCCATCATGAACCTCGAGACCGGCGAAGCCCTCGTCTCGTTCCTCGACCCGAAGGGTGCTCCCACGGTGGTCGAACGTGCGAAGATTCTCTTCCCACTCAGTCAGATAGGTGCTGTCACCGAAGGTCAGCGTCTGGATATCATCAAGCAGAGTCGCATCTATGGCAAATACGATAATCCCATAGACAGAGAGAGTGCATTCGAAGTGCTGATGGCAGAAGCCGAACAGCAGATGCAGGCCGCAGAGGAAGAAGCCGCTGCTAAGGAAGAAGAAAAGGCTGCTGCAAAGACAGGCAAGGAGAAGCCTGGCATCATGAGCAAGGTGATGAAAGCCATCATCACAGCTGTTACCTCAACGTTGGCTGCCATTCTTGGCACCTACGTCAGTAATAAGGTAACAGGTAAGCAGACGAAGTCAAAGACGTCGGGAACTGGCCGCGTGGTAAAGAATGCCACCAGTGCAGCCACCCGTACGATCACCAAGGAGCTCACACGAGACATCCTTGGCAATCTGATTAAATAAGGCAGATTAGGTCGTTGCCCAGATAATCCCACATCTGGGAACGCAGATTCAGACCATACTTCAGGTGATAGAAGTTATCGATCTTCCAGTTTCCATCCTCATACACCAGCTCAATACGGGCTGGTGTATAGGTATCTGAGGCATAGACCGTAAAGTTGACAGTAGCTGTCATCTCGTTGGCATCCATATTCAGATCCTGCACCTCAAACTCGTCGAAACTCACCAGGTCGGAATCGTAGGTCATCGTCCACTTGTTCACTTCGAAGAACAACGTGCCTGTATTGTGCTCTTTGCTGCGCACAGCCATCAGCAACTTGTTCCACGACTTAGAGCAGAATGACTTGTCAAGCATATCGTTATCCACGGATCCTCCCAGATAGATACACTCGTGCTTCACAAGTGTGTACATGGCTCTTACACGCTCCAGCAGAGCTTCACGCTCTAACTGCAAAGCCATCTCTGATTTTACAGAGTCAGGCGTAGCCATCATGCTTACCTGCTCAACGATTTGCTCATCCTCAGTCTCCTGATGATGTGCCATCTGATAGCCCATGGCTAAGACACCGCCAATAAGCATACCAATCACTCCCGAAATACAAACTAAACGTTTCAAAGTAGAAAAAAATTTTAATCATTATAATGGTCGGGTGCAAAGTTACGAAAAAATCCGAAACCAACAAAAAAATATCGATATTTCTTAGCAAAATGTCGAAAAAAAACTATTCGCAGACGGTATATATGTATGAAGGAGCCTCGTGTGTCGTGAAATGGAACTGCGGATTCTCTTGCAGCACGGTCTTGAGGTCGTTGCTGATTCCAGTACCTATCAGTTTCAATGCCGCTTCCTTCATCGTCCACAGACGGACAAACGCGACAGCAGGGTTGGCAGCCTTCTGGATGCACTGTAGTTCCTCGTCATTCATCGTGTATTGCGCCAGCGAATCCTTATACGAACGGATAGACTCCACGTCGATTCCCACGGGCGCATCACTGATCACGCATGCAGCAGCCTCCTTGCAGTGACTGAGGTTGAAATAAATCTCTGGATGTCCGACGATAGCAGGCTTCCCATGCGTGTTGTATTCAAAGATCGGATTCTCCGTGATACCATAATCCTCGCGGAGGCCCTGCTTCAGCAACTGGTAGGCCAGCACGCAGAGTCGTTGGCCCTGCTCAAACTTGAACTTCAGCGCCTGTTCCCGTCGTTGCGGCGAAATCTCCTTCAGTGCCGCCTCAAGGTCAAAGTCCCAGACAGCTTCGCTTACCAATACCCGCATTTTTACATTATAACAGTTTTACATTTTCATTCCAGCCCCACCTCTGGCATGGGAATCTTACGGTTGGCATTCTCCTTGGCACCAAGGTCGATCAGTTCACGACCTTTCTGAACGACACTCTGCCGACCCGTAATCAGCTTGTTGTTGGTACTGTCGTAGGCCTTCTGCACAGCCTCTATCTTCGTACCCAGGTCGTTGTAGCGCTGCACGAAATCACCCAGACGGTCGAGCAACTGCTCAGCCAGTCCGAACACCTTCTCCTGGTTCTCCGCCTGTTGGTTCTGCACCCAGGCGATATGGATCATGTGGAGGATGCCCAGCAGGTTCTGCTCACCCGTGACAAAGACCTTCTTCTCAAACGCCTCGCGCCAGAGCGTCGGATCGTTGGCGAGTGCCAGCTGTAACGACGACTCAAAGGGTACGAACATGATTACGAAGTCTACTGTCTCGCGCCCGTTCTTGATATACTTAGAGTAGTCCTTACGCGCCAGTTCGTTCACATGACTGCGAACGCTCTTGATATGATCCTGCAGATAGCGCTCCTTATCCTCAGGTGTCTCGGCATTGACATATTTCTCATAGGCTACGAGCGACACCTTCGAGTCGACGATGGCATCCTGCCCCTGCGGATAGTGCAGGATCACGTCTGGCTGCATCTCCTTGCCCGTCTCGTCATTCTTCAACGGGCGCCCCAGTTCGTCTCTTAGCCGCGCCTGCACCTCGTAGTGGATACCCTCCGTGAGTCCCTGCGATGCCAGCAAGTCGCCCAGGATGATCTCACCCATGTTACCACTCACCTTATTATCGCGGCGCAGCACGTTGGCCAGACCTTCCGTCTTCTCGCCAAGCTGCTGTGTCTGCTGCATCATCTGCATCATCTGTTCACGGAACGAAGCCGAGTGGGCCGCACTCTCTTTCTGCGTGTCGGTGATGGCCTTCTGCATATTGGCGATGGCCTCTTTCAACGGCTGGGTGATGCCCGTCATCGCCTCGGTATTCTGCTCCTTCAGCTTCGTGGCACTGGTCTCCATCAGCTGCTGCGCCATATTCTTAAAGCGATCCTCGTGGCGTTTCAGTTCGTCGTCCATCTGCTGGCGCACCAGTTCCAGTTCCCTACCCTGCGACTCCGCACGGGCGTGAAGCTCCTTGTTCTCCGACTCCAGATGCCCCACACGGCTCGTGGCAGCACTCAGCTGTTCGTTGCGCATCGCCAGCTCGATATCCTTCTTGCCGCCCTCGATACGCAGTGCGTCCATCTTGCGGTCCATCAACAGGTAAAGCACCACTGCTCCCACGACGACACCGATCAAAATATATAAGACAATCATCATAATTCGTTAATTTTGATGCAAAATTAAAAAAAATCCGCGTAATTCTGCGTTATCTCTATCTTTTTTTGTATTTTTGCCCCAACAAACCCGTTACATCAATCACTAAAAACTTTACATTATGGATTACAAGATTATTGACATCGAAGGTGTAGGCGACGTCTATGCAGAGAAACTGACAGCCGCAGGTATCAACAAGGTAAGCGAACTGCTCGAGAAGTGTGCAGACCCCAAGGGCCGCAAGGCTTTGGCAGAAGCAACAGAAATCAGCGAGAAACTGATTCTGCGCTGGACGAACCATGCCGACCTGTTCCGCATCAACGGCGTAGGTCCTCAGTTTGCCGAGTTGCTGGAGAAGGCAGGTGTTGACACCGTGAAGGAGTTCCGTCACCGTGTAGCCGAGAACCTGCAGCCGAAGCTCGAAGAGATCAACGCTGAGTTCCACATCTGCGGCCGTGTTCCCGCAGTCACTGAGGTACAGAAGATGATCGACCAGGCCAAGGAACTGGAACCAAAGGTGACTTACTAAACACAAAAGACTCCCTCGCCAGTTGGCGGGGGAATTTTTACCTCGGGGCCTGGCCCCAGCACTAAGTTTTGGGGCCTGCCCCCAGAGGTACGGTTACGGTTACAGTTGTAACCATGTAACCTTTTGAGAGTTAATAGGTAGATTTTGTAAACTTTATTCAAAATTATCTATTTTAAAGCGCCATTCTGTATCCATCTGACATACAACCAGTTGCAAGATACCAAGTTTATAGGTAGCAAACACTGAGTTTATAGGGACTAAAAGGGTAGTTTCTCGTAATGAAACCATTGCTTACATTACGACAAACTCGATATCTGCAAGGCACAGCTTTCGATTGTAAACTATTTTCAAAGTTACATACTAATAAAAGGTTACATGGTTACAACTGTAACCGTAACCGTTTGGTGTACTTCCCTAGAAAAAAGTTGAAAGGGCACAAAAGTTCCTGTCACTTCTGTGCCCATGTCTTCATGGTGGGCAATTACAATCTAATTCCCACAACAGCCATTACATTGTGGAGATACTTATCACTGAAAGGAATAGGGAGGTCGTATGTTTTATTCACATTCATAAGTCCTATATTTCCTTCTACTCCAAGCCACAAATGTCTGCTGATGTGATACCTGACACATGGTTGGAGAGAAAAATAGAAGTTTTTTATCTTATCATTACCATTCAACTCGGTATAAGGACTGTCAACCCTATCTTTATGATACGAATCGTTGACTATGCAGAATGAGAAAACAGGGCCAAGACCGAAAGTCCATCTGCTGGCATGGAACTGCATCAGGACTGGAATATCCAAGAACAGAAAGTCGTCGGAGTCTTCGCCATAGAGTTCAGAACTGAAAAAGTGCTCAGCATCCCTACGTATAGCAAGTCCTGACATTATTGACCATTGTTCTGTGAAGTTGTAATTCAGACCATAACCCAGTTTCATGGATACGCCTGTTTCATTCTTCCCCCATTCACGGTCTATGAGCAGACCACCTGCCACATAGACGTTATGCTCCCATTTCCTCTCCTGTGCAAAGGCACATACTGCTGGGAGCATCGCCATCATCAGTGCCATGATTAAATTCTTTTCCTTTGCCATATTTTAACTTGTTTATTTGTTGAAAACGGCGGCAAAGGTACAAAAGAATGTTTCACACAGCTAATTTAAGTCACCATATAAAATACACAGGAATACACTTTTATACGTTAATGCTTTTTATATATCGGTGTAATCAGAACTGTATCAACAGGTTACGCTTCAGCCAATTGAGAGAAAATATCGTAACGATGTGATAGGTTCTTGTATAGTGAGCGGGCAGAACTGTCGCCAAACAGTTTCTTATTAAGGGCAGATTTGATGTTAGAGACACGTTGATTGGAAACTCCCATCATGCGGGCAACATCGCTCTCCCTGATAGACATTGCGACTAAAATACACAGGCGGATTTCCTGAACGGATATGCCCTGAAGCTTGTCCATATCACGAATGAGTTCGGGATAATAGTCGCTTGTGGTATTGACCAGTTCTTCCCATTCATCGTCTTCTGGCATCATCAAGGGACTTTCGGCAATCAGCATGAAACGGTCTACGATAGCTGTATCTTTGAACCTTTTTGACTTGTCTATGTATTTACTGATGCCCTCTTCTTTTTGCAGTCTGGCAATCTTCTCCTTCAGGGATTCATTCTCGTTTTCGAGTTCCTCCTTGGTTGTTTCATATTGAGCAATCTGATCTTCCAACTGTTGTCTGAAAGAAATATTCTCGTCCTGAGTATGGGTTAGTTCTTTAAGCATCTCGGAGATGGTAGACTTGTGAGTCTCTTCTAAGAGTTTCAGGGTGTGGAGGTTTTTGTTGTACTCGTCAGTAGCGTTGGAGTAATCTGACTTCAGTTTCTCCAGTTCCCGTTGTTTTTTGCGCTTATCTGACTGATACAGATTCCAAAGAATAAGAGCGATGATGATAACGAGACCAACAATTATAATCAGAATCATCCTGTTCTTGTTTGCTCTTTTCTCATTGTCTTGTGCCAATTTCTGGAATCGGTTGTAGTTATAGCTGGCAGACATCTTGGCAGTCTGCTCATGGTCTTTTTTGGCGATAGATGAATCATTTGCTTCACAAAACAGTTGTGCATATTTAGCAATAGAGTCTGCTTGATGGCGTTTTTGGTAGACGCTTAAAAGACCTCGATATATAGGATCTGAATCTTCTAAAGAGATTCCTTGATAATAAACTTTTCTGAAGTAGTATTCAGCGGAATCCAATTTGTTTATTTGATAATAATACCTTCCCTTGTAATAGAAGTATTGCCTCTGGGCTGGTGGCAAATTTCCTTCGTGATCAAACAGATTGCACTCAGCCTCATATTCGTTCATTAACGCTCTTGCTTCGGATAGTTTTTCGGGCTTTTCTACATAAAGGTACATGAGTACAGTAGAGCCCTCTAATGCTTTCTGTACATAACCATAATCTCTATATAATTGTATGGTTTGCTTTTGAATCAGTTCTCCACTATCAACCTTATTTAATAACATATAAGCTCCAGAAACCAATCCCATATCGTATATCATGTGGAGAGTGTCTTTAGCTAAGCCTGCATATCGACTGGCTTTCCACCGGGCGTCTATTTCATAAGATAACAATAGCTGCATGCGGTATTGATCCGCCATCTGCGAATAGACACTGCTAAGCGTATAGAAGTCGCAGTCTTTGGCAGTAGTATCGGCATATGCAGCGGCATCGAGGAAACAGTCGACAGCATGGGGCGACTCGCCCAGGTCGCGATAGACGCAGCCTAGCAGATAATGGGCAAGAAGGCGGTCGTTGGCTGTGCCGTGATTGTCGTAGTATTCCACGACATCCTTGGCAAGGGAGTCGGAGGTGAAGTCGACGTAGGCTTTGTTCTGGGCTTTCATCGTCAGCAGGTGGTAGCGCATGCGTTGGGCTTTGCTCCAGCCTT
>JAEEGK010024233.1_pt1 | contig 12599 bp, 7 predicted proteins | sample 8958771 | NCBI WGS metagenome assembly JAEEGK01 (sample SAMN16246547, study PRJNA631951) | gut metagenome | biome: gut microbiome; feature: rumen; material: SC-attached | host: Bos | place: Iran: Karaj | collected 2018-10 | reverse complement strand
GTACTCCATGGGCGCGGCGATCCTGGATATCGACCAGCCCAGCAAGGTGCTCTACCGCTGTGAGAATTATCTGCTGACTCCCGAGGAACCCTATGAGGTGACCGGCTTCGTGCCGAACGTGGTGTTCCCCTGCGCGACGCTGCAGGACGGCGAGACCGGACGCATCGCGATTTACTACGGCGCAGCCGATACGAACGTCGGCCTGGCATTCACCACAGTGGATGATGTGGTGAAGTACATCAAGGAGCATAGTGTACTGCACTATGGGGATGATGTAGCAGTGCATAATTATTGATAATGCCCCGCAACCTCAAAGGTCGCAACTCCCCACCGGGGAGCTTGCTCCCTTTCGGTTGACCTCAGCTCTGACGAGACTTCCCGCACTGCGGGTCGTCAGAGCTTCGCCCCTTGACCCCTTCGGATCATATACTTTTGTTTATTGAAGAATAGTGAGAGAAAAATATGAGAAGCAGAAGTTTTGATTCCCTGATGGAAGCCTACGAGCGGCTGCTGGCGCGGCCGAACCCGGCGGACGAGCATTTCTACAACGGGCTGTACATCCGCTACCGGAATCCGGTGCTGACCCGGGAGCATATCCCGCCCTTCTGGATGTACGACGCGAACCCGGAAACCAATCCCTTCATGATGCAGCGGCTGGGCGTCAACGCGACGATGAACAGCGGCGCCATCAAGCTGAACGGGAAGTACTGCATGGTGGTGCGCGTGGAAGGCGCGGACCGGAAGAGCTTCTTCGCCGTGGCGGAAAGCGACAAACCCACCGAGGGCTTCCGCTTCCGGGATTACCCGGTGATCCTGCCGGACACGGAAAAGCAGGAGACCAACGTATACGACATGCGGCTGACGCAGCATGAGGACGGCTGGATCTACGGCGTGTTCTGCTCCGAGAGCAAGGACGAAAACAACCCGGATCTTTCCGCGGCGGTGGCCGCGGCCGGCATCGTCCGGACGAAGGACCTGGAAAACTGGGAACGCCTGCCGAACCTGAAGACCCTGCGCTCCCCGCAGCAGCGGAACGTGGCGCTGCATCCGGAATTCGTGGACGGGAAGTACGCGTTCTATACCCGCCCGATGGACGATTTCATCGAGACCGGAAGCGGAGGCGGTATCGGCTTCGGCCTGTGCGATGACATCACGCATCCCGTGATTGACGAGGAGAAGATCCTTTCCCGCCGGAAGTACCATACGATTACCGAGAGCAAGAACGGCGCCGGCGCGGTGCCGATCCGCACGGACCGGGGCTGGATCCATATCGCCCACGGCGTGCGCAACACGGCCGCGGGACTGCGGTATGTGCTGTATGCCTTTGCGACCGACCTGAAGGATCCGTCGAAGATTATCGCGGAGCCGGGCGGCCTGCTGCTGGGACCGCTGGGGCGCGAACGCACCGGCGACGTGAGCAACGTGGTGTTCACCAACGGCGCCATCGCGGATGACGACGGCAAGGTGTATATCTACTATGCCTCCTCCGACACCCGGATGCACGTGGCGGAGACCGACGTGGACCGCCTGATTGACTATGTGTTCAACACGCCGGAAGATCCGCTGCGCAGCCCGGACTGCGTGCGGCAGCGGGCGGAGCTGATCCGGAAGAACCTGGAATACCTGAAGAACAGGGGATAAGCCAGCCATATGGAAAAGAAACTGAAGCCGTCCGCACTGTTTACGGACGGCGCGGTCCTGTGCCGCGGAAAGGAAATCCGCCTGTTCGGCGAGGCTGCCGAAGGCGTGTGTGTTTCCGCTGCCCTGACGGACGCGGCGGGAAAACTGCTGGCGCGGGGCGAAAGCATTGCGCGGGACGGGAAGTTCCTGATCAGCCTGCCGCCGCAGGCAGCGCAGGAAGGCTGCCGGATCACCTTTGCCGCCGGCGCGGAAACCGCGGAAGCGGCGGACATCGCCATCGGCGACGTATACCTGGCCGGCGGGCAGAGCAATATGGAACTGGAACTTCAGTACGCGCTGGAAGGCCCGGAAACCCTTCCGGACCTGAAGGACCCGCTGCTGCGGTTTTTCAACGTGCCCAAACAGGCGTATGACGACGGGAACGAGCCGCAGTTTGACCGCACCCGCTGGCACATGGCGGACCCGGAGAACGGAAAGTATAACAGCGCCGTGGCAACGCTCTTCGCGCGGAAAATGCGGGAAAAGCACCCGGATATCCCGCTGGGGATCATCGGATGCTACTGGGGCGGAACCTCCGTCACCTGCTGGATGGATGAGGATACCCTGCGGGAAACCGGCGAGGGCGTACGGTATACCGAAAGGTATAACCGGGAGTGCGGCGAAAAGACCATCGAACAGTTCCTCCGGGAAGAAAAGGAATGGCGGCGCACGATGGACGCCTGGGACAAAACCGTCGCGGATTTCAAGGACGGGCATCCGGGATGCACGTGGCCGGAAATCACCGCGGCCTGCGGACCGTGCCCGTGGTTCCCGCCGAAGGGACCGGGGTCCCCGTTCCGGCCGCACGGCCTGGTGCATATGATGTTCGACAAGGTATGCCCGGTTTCGCTGACCGGCGTGCTGTACTACCAGGGCGAGGAAGACGCCGGGCAGACCGACCGCTATGATGAGCTGATGGCGGCCATGATCCGGCTGTGGCGGAAGAAACTGCGCGCGCCGGAACTGCCGTTCCTGTTTGTCCAGCTGCCGATGTGGCTGGATTTCGAAGCGGAGGATACCTTCCAGTGGGCGAAAACGCGGCTTTCGCAGGCCGCGGTCCGGGACGCCGTGCGGAATACCGGGATGATCTGCCTGCTGGATGAGGGCGAATACGGCAATATCCACCCGGTGAAGAAACGCCCGGTGGGCGAGCGGCTGGCGGAGCTGGCCCTGGCGATGGCCGGCGAAAACGGGGAAGTCTCCCCGCGGGCGCTGGACATGTATGCGGATGGGGACACCCTGGCGGTCCGCCTGACGCAGCCGGTGAAAACATCCGACGGGGAGGCCCCGCGCCTGCTGGAAATCGCCGGCGGGGACGGAAAGTTTGTTCCCGCGGAGGGCGAAATCAGCGGAAGTACCCTGCGCCTGAAGGCGGAAGGCATCAAGCATCCGGTGAAGGCCCGGTACGCCTGGACGGACTGGTCCGACAAGGTGAACCTCTTCGGCGGAAACGGACTGCCGCTGGAACCGTTCAGCCTGTAAACTGAGAACAACCCTGACGAGAGGGGCTGCCTGTATGAAAAAACTGAATCTGTGCGGAACATGGGAAATGACCGGGGAGGACGGACGCAGCTTTCCGTCCGAAGTGCCGGGCAGCGTACTGAATACCCTGCTGGAGCACGGGGAAATTCCCGATCCGTTTGACGGAATGAATGAGTTCACCGCCTGTGCCGAAACCCGGCGCAGGTGGTGTTTTGCGCGTTCCTTCCGCGTGAGCGCGGAAGAACTTGCGCACGCGCACGCGGACCTGGTGTTCGAGGGCCTGGACACCCTGGCGGCGGTGGAGGTGAACGGGCAGGAAACGGCCCGCACGGACAACATGCACCGCACCTGGCGCTTCCCGGTGAAGGAATTGCTGAAGGAAGGGGAAAACAGCATCCGCGTATCCTTTGATCCCGCGATGGACTATGTGGAGAACGTGGCGAAGGAAAACCCGGAGGTGTCCTACGACGGCGGAAGCGAGCTGAAGGGCACCGGCTTCCTGCGCAAGGCGCACTACATGTTCGGCTGGGACTGGGGTCCCCGGCTTCCGGACGCCGGCATCTGGCGCCCGTGCCGGATTGAGTTTTACGACAGCCGCCTGGAGGACATCCGCATCCGCCAGGTGCACAGCGAAAACCGCGCGGACCTGGAAATCCAGGTGAAAACCGGCGCAGAACGGGTATCCCTGGAACTGCAGGATCCGGACGGCCGCCCCGCAGCCGCCGCGGAAGGAAAGCCCGGGGAGACCATCCGCCTCACCGTGGAAAACCCGCGGCTGTGGTGGCCGAACGGCCTGGGCAGCCAGCCGCTGTATACCCTGAAGGCGGCCGCCCTCACCGGCGGAAAGCCGGAGGACGAAAAGACCCTGCGCCTGGGCCTGCGGACGATGACCGTATCCCGGAAGAAGGATGAATGGGGCGAGAGCTTCGCCCTGTGCTGCAACGGGGTGGACTTCTTCGCCATGGGCGGGGACTACATTCCGGAGGACAACCTGCTTTCCCGGGTGACAAGGGAGAAGACGGAGCAGCTGCTGCGGGACTGCCGGGACTGCCATTTCAATTCCATCCGCGTATGGGGCGGCGGCATCTATCCGGATGAAACCTTCTTTGACCTGTGCGACGAGATGGGCCTGGTGGTGTGGCAGGACCTGATGTTCGCCTGCAACACCTACAGGCTGACGGACGCTTTCCGGGAGAGCATTGCCCGGGAGGCGGAGGACAACATCCGCCGCTTCCGGCACCACGCGTCCCTGGGGCTCATCTGCGGCAACAACGAGATGGAAACCGCCTGGCTCAGCTGGGGCGGGGTGAAGGACCAGCCGGAATACCTGAAGCAGGATTACCTGGAGCAGTTTGAGCACCTGCTGAAGGACGTGTGCGCGGAGGAAGCGCCGGACGTGTTCTACTGGCCGTCCTCGCCGTCCTCCGGCGGCGGGTTCGACGACCCGAACAGCCTGGACCGGGGCGACGTGCACGACTGGTCCGTGTGGCACGGGCGGCGGCCGTTCTCGGATTTCACGGAGCGGTATCCGCGGTTCTGCTCGGAGTTCGGCTTCGAGTCGTTCCCCCGCATGGATACGCTGAAGACCTTTGTGCATGAGGAAAGGGAGATGAATCCCTTCTCCCGGGTGATGGAAAGCCACCAGAAGTGCCGCAGCGGCAACGCGACAACGCTGTATTACCTGAGCCAGACGCTGCGCTATCCCTTCTCCATGGAGAAGCTGGCCCACGCGAGCCAGTGGCTGCAGGCGGAGGCGGTGCGCGCGGGCGTGGAACACTGGCGGCGGAACCGCGGCCGGTGCATGGGCGCGATTTACTGGCAGGTGAACGACTGCTGGCCGGTAGCCAGCTGGGCCAGCATCGACTCCCTGGGCCGGTGGAAGGCCCTGCAGTACCGGGCACGGCATTTCTTCGCGCCGACGGCGGTCACGCTGTGCTGCGGGGAAAACGGATATACGGTGCATGTGACCAACGAGCGGCGGGAGCCCTTCCGGGGTACAGTGCAGTGCGTGGTCCGGGACAGTGAAGGCCGGAAGCTCCGCGAGTTCCGGCTGGAAGCGGACTGCCCGGCAATGGCCAGCGTGAAGGCCGGCGAAGTCCTGCCGGAAGGCGGGGAGGAACTGAAGATCGTGCAGTGCGTCCTGCTGGACGGAGATGGAAACCATGTCAGCGAATGCATGGAACTGGGCACGCTGCCGAAGTATTTCCCCTTCCGGGAGCCGAAGATCCGGATGATCCGGTCGGGCCGACAGGTCACCCTGCAGGCGGACACCTTCTGCACAGGCGTGGAGCTGCAGGCCGGGGAGGCAAGGTTCTCGGACAACTGGCTGACCCTGTATCCCGGGGAAGCCCGGACGGTGACCGCGGACCGGGATTTCAGCGAAGGGGATCTGCGGGTACTCTGGCTGGAATAAGGCGGTACGAACAAAAAACAACGGAAACCGTTGACAAGCAACGGGGAAAAGCGTAAACTCCCGTTAAAGGCTTTGAAGGAGAGGGCAACAGGAATTCGGCCATCAGAGACGCGGCGGTTGGTGCGAGCCGCGGGAAGAACCTGTCAGCTGTCGCTCCGGAGCCGGAAGGAAGAAAGCGGAAACGCGAGTAGAGCCTTCCCGAACCGGCCGCGTAAGGGCAAAAGGGCTTGACGGAGCCTGAAGGGGCGGTTTTTCAGGAAACCGCAATTTGAGTGGTACCGCGGGTATGATGTAACATGCTCGTCTCAAAGCAAAACTTTGAGACGGGTATTTTTTTATACGGGATATTGGAGGGCTTTCCGAGAGATTGGGGGGCTTTCCGATCGCCCCCCAAAGGCCCCCTTCGGATCCCATAAGGGTTAATCTTTGGAACGTGCATTTATTCATGCGGGAGCCCGCAGCTGACGAGCCGCAGGCAAAGACAGAGCGGCTGCGACGATCGCAGTGCCGGCAACGAACCAGGAGGGAATTATCATGGCACAGATGACGGGACTGAACTTCAAGATCCAGGAGATGGCACACCGGATCCGGGAACTGCGCGAGATTGAAAACCTCACGATTGCGGAGATGGCCAGCAAAACCGGCGTGACGGAGCAGGAATACATCGACTGCGAAATGGGCCGGTCGGACCTGAACTTCGCGTTCCTGTACCGCTGCGCGCTGGCGTTCGGCGTTGACGTCGGCGATATCATCGAGGGTTCCAGCCCGAACCTGAACTCCTTCACGGTGACCCGGAAGGGCGAAGGCCAGCGCATTGAGGAAGCCCACGACATGATCTACTACAACATGGCGGCTTCCTTCCGCAACCGGATCGCGGAGCCCCTGTATGTGCAGGCGGCCTACAGCGCGGATGCGGAGAAGGAGGATATCAAGCTGACCACCCATGAAGGGCAGGAATGCGATATCGTCATCGAAGGTTCCCTGAAGGTGCAGGTGGGCGAGCATATCAGCATCCTGTATCCGGGAGACTCCATCTACTACGATTCCGGCACCCCGCACGGCATGATCGCCGTGGGCGGCAAGGACTGCCTGTTCTACGCGATTGTCCTGAACCCCACCGGCGCCCCGATTCCGGAACTGACGCCGGAGAAGGCCATGCCCGGCACCGCCCTGCAGGAGTTCCCGGCGGAGAACGGCCGCACCCGTGTGTGGCACCGTTATGCCGACGTGGAAAAGGACGAGAACGGCACGCCCACGAAGATCACCTTCAAGAATACCGAGAAGTTCAACTTCGCCTTCGACGTCATCGACGCGATCGCGGACGAAGTGCCGAACAAGCTGGCCATGCTGCACCTGGACCGGGAGAAGAACGAACACCGGTTCACCTTCAACGATATGAAGCGCGCGTCCAACCGCTGCGCCAACTACTTCAAGTCCCTGGGCATCAAAAAGGGCGACCGCGTGATGCTGGTGCTCAAGCGGCACTACCAGTTCTGGTTCTCCATCCTGGCGCTGGAGAAGATCGGCGCCATCGCGATTCCCGCCGTGGCCCAGCTGCAGGAGCATGACTTTGAATACCGCTTCAACGCCGCCGGCGTGAAGGCGATCATCTGCACCGCGGACGGGGATACCGCCCGCCAGGCCGACCTGGCCGCGAAGAACGCGCCGGGCCTGGAACTGAAGCTGATCGTGAACGGCACGCGGGAAGGCTGGCACAACTTCGACGAGGAATACCAGATGTATTCCACCCACTACAACCGCACTGAGGATACCCCCTGCGGCGATGACCTGATGCTGATGTACTTCACCTCCGGCACCACGGGCTATCCGAAGATCGCGGCCCACAGCTACAAGCATCCGCTGGGCCACCTGCATACCGCCAAGTACTGGCACTGCGTGAACCCGAACGGCCTGCACCTGACGATTTCCGACACCGGCTGGGCCAAGGCCGGCTGGGGCAAGATCTACGGCCAGTGGCTGTGCGAGGCAGCCATCTTCGTATACGACTTCGACCGCTTCGACGCGGCGGATATCCTGCCGCTGTTCGCGAAGTACAATATCACCACCTTCTGCGCGCCGCCGACCATGTACCGCATGCTGTGCAAGCAGGACCTGAGCAAGTACGACCTGAGCTCCGTGACCCATGCCTCCAGCGCCGGCGAAGCGCTGAACGCGGAGGTCTACCGGCAGATCGAGAAGCAGACCGGCCTGCAGATCATGGAAGGCTTCGGCCAGACGGAAAGCACCATGATCATCGGCAACCTGGCCGGCGCGAACCACAAGCTGGGTTCCATGGGCAAGGTCGCCCCGATCTACCATGTGTGCCTGCTGGACGCGGACGGCAACCCCGTTCCCGACGGTACGCCGGGTGAGATCTGCGTGGATATCTCCAACGGTATCCCGATCGGCCTGTTCCGCGGCTATTACCGCGACGAGGAAAAAACGAAGGAAGTCATGCACGACGGCTGGTACCATACCGGCGACCTGGCCTGGTGCGATGAGGACGGCTTCTACTGGTACGTGGGCCGCGCGGACGACGTCATCAAGTCCAGCGGCTACCGCATCGGGCCGTTCGAAATCGAGAGCGTGATCATGGAGCTGCCCTACGTGCTCGAGTGCGGCGTGAGCGCAGCGCCCGACGAGGTGCGCGGCCAGGTGGTCAAGGCCAGCATCGTGCTGACCAAGGGCACGGAGCCGACCGAAGAGCTGAAGAAGGAAATCCAGAACTACGTCAAGCAGCACACCGCGCCGTACAAGTATCCCCGGATCGTGGTGTTCCGCGACGAGCTGCCCAAGACCGTCAGCGGCAAGATCCAGCGCGCGCTGCTGTAACAGAACCGGTATTATATTGCTCCCTCCATGGAAAACAGTTAAACTGTTTCTATGGAGGGACTTTTTTGTGTGGCCAAAAAGAAATTTCCACAGACGAAAACCATTTGTCATTCTGATTCGTCATATAGACGGAACCTGAAAAAGCGCTGTTCAGGAGGGTCTTCGTGCAGCGGACGCGCAAACGAAGATGTGGAGGAGAATAATGTCGTGGATGCTTTGATGTTTCAAGCGGAAGTCAGGCGGATTGAGAAGCTGCTTTACCGCGTCGCGTGGTCCTATATGGGCAATAACGCGGATGTGGAGGACGCGGTACAGGATGCATTGATCAAGGCCTGGGAGAAGAGGGACACGCTGCGGGACCTGAAGCAGTTCAGGCCGTGGATGGCGCGGATCCTCACCAACCGGTGCCGGGATATGCTGCGAAAACGCAAAAAATGGAGCTTCATCCCCCTGGAGGATGCCGCCGCACAGGAAGTGGAACCGCCGGAACCGGATTCGCCGGTGCTGGAGGCGGTGGGGAAACTGAAACCGGAGCTGAGGACCCTGGTGACGCTTCATTATGTGGACGGATACTCCATACAGGAAATGGCGGAGGCCCTGGGAATTCCGGAGAACACCGTCAAAACCCGTATGAGGAGCGCACGGAGACAGCTGGGCAGGACCATTCTCCTGGAAAGGGGGGCAGAATGATGAATACCGATGAATTCAAAAAGCAGCTTGCTTCTGTAACCCCCGATGTTCCGGAACATTTCCACAACCGGGTGGAAATGACGCTGGAGAATATCGTTTTACAGGAGGCACAAATGAAAGAGAGTACAAAACAGGCGATCAAAACCGCCGGACGGTTCAGCGGACGCACGCTGGTGATCGCCATCGCCCTGGTAATCATGATCGCTGCTGTGGCGCTGGCCGCCACCCAGTGGAACCTGTTCGGGCAGCTGCCGCACCTGGCCGGAAAATCACCGGTGAACGCGGACAGCGTGATGCAGAAGAACCTGCATACGGAAACGGTCAACAATGTGGAGATTTCAATCCGGGAAGCCGGATATGACGGACGCACCCTGCTGATCCAGCGCAGCTACCGGATGCTGGATGCAAACGAAGCCTTCGGATCCAAAGGACTGAGGTGGGAGAATGAAGAGAAATTGTATAAAGACTACCATGTCGGCTGGTGGATCGACCATATCTGGTTCAACGGGAAATGCATGGATATGCCCGGCGGTTCGGAAAGCATGATAACCGGCAGCGACGTCCCCGGGGAAATCATCATCACGGAAGCCTGGCGGCTGTATGAGGAAGGCGTATACCTGGAGGGACCGACGGAGATCAGTATGCCGATCGGGGAAATCCAGGATATCGACAACTATTATCATCACCCGGAGAAGAAGGACGCGGACGGAAACCTGCTGGTGCCGGACAAGGGCATGGTGACCTTTACCTTTGATCCCGGGGACGTGCAGTCCCGGGTAAAGACCTTCCATCCGGAGCAGGAGGCCGTGCTGCCGGAACTGACGGCGAAGACCGCGGACGCGACGTTCACCCCCCTGATGACCTATATTACCCTGGACATCAAGGTCAACCCGGAAGCCATGGCGGCCCTTGCCGCGAAGGACGGGGAAAGCTCTCCCGCTGAAGACGGGGAACCCCTGTGGGAATATGATGACGAAGAGATGTATGTGCTGGGACCCTGGGTGATGAGCCTGGCCCTGGTGGACGGAAACGGGAATATCATGTTCCCGGATCATGACGGGATGGACGGTTACGGGGCAGATATTGCGATGTTCCTGTATCCGTACCTGGAGAACATTCCGGATGAGCTCTGGATGGCACCGGTGGACGAAGAAACCGGAGGCGTGGACATGAGCCGCGCTGTGCTGGTGAAACCCGCAAATGAGTAAGCGAAAGGAAGCCGAAAGGGGGCGCAGGGGTGCCTGCGCCCCCTGTGGTGAAATAATGAAACGAATCATCATTCTGTTCTTTGCACTCCTGGTTTCAGCTGTAACCGGTGCGGCAGCGGAGCAAGAGTACTGCTCCATACGGGAAGTCCGGGAGCAGGCGGAAAAACTGTTCAATGGTTCAAAAGAGATTGAAATTGAAGCAAAAGACGGCAGCTGCGCGGTATCAATTGAGATCCCGGATGTGGAAAACGTACCGGTGATCCGGATTACCCGTCCGCGCCAGGATGATGGTCCGGAGGCACCGGAAAACGGAATTGTCAGGGAACCGCCGGAAGGATATCAGGGGGTGAACTGGCGGGTCAGCGTCAACCGGGAAGAACTGTACGGGCAAATCCGGAACACAGCCCGCATCATCCTGCCTGGTCCGGATGCCTTTGCAGACGGGAGCCCTCTTACGATGACCGAAGCAATTGATTTTACGGACCGGGTACTGGAACATCTTGCGGACCGGGGTTGGGAATACCGGCTCAGCAGCTGGCGGGCATACTCACAGCCGTACAAGGCAAAAGGAAGCCAGGCCGGCCCCGTTCCGGATACGGATCATCCGCTGGACGGACACGGGTACTACAGACTGGAATATGATCAGGTACTGCATGGCATCCCGTACTGCGGGAGTGTCTTCTTCAGCACGACTACGCAGTATGACCGCAGGACTGCGCTTATTGCGGGGACATGCAGTTTTAGTGTGTTTTCACCGGATTGCTATCAGTATACGCTTTTTGCCGCTGCAGAAAACGGTGTCCTGGATGAAGACATTCCGCTGTGTCCGCTGGAAAAAGTGATCCGGGAATTGAAGCTGTTCTGCAGGAACCAGGAAAACAATCATCTGAGACTGCGGTTTGTCTACAAGGCATGGGATGATCCGGAAAACAGGGAAGGGGATCAGATTCTTCTTCCGGCGTGGGTTTTGGAAAGTGACTGGAATTCCGCAGAAAATGTGAATGAAATTGTCTGCGTAAATGCCCAGACGGGGAAATCAATTAATGCCGACAGCAAAGACCGGAACCGCAGTAATGCTGTATGGTTTGGATGGTGAGGGTTTTCCGGAACGATATGAACTGGTTTTGCCCGAGTTTTGATAAAGGATTATGCAATGAAGAAGAGGGGCGCAGTGGTGCCTGCGCCCCTCTGACAGGAGGAAGAAATGATCAGGAGAATTACTGCCGGTATTCTGGTGTTATTGGTGCTGCTGTCCGCTTCTGCACTGGCCGAATATGAACAGTACCGGCTGGAAGTGCCCAAGGAAGGGGACACGGTGCAGCTATGGGAAGTTTTCCCGCTGGATGAGCATAACGTGATTGTCCGGGTATACTCACCGGAAGCACCGTGGCATGTGGACTGGTACCGGGACGGGAAGCGGATCCGGAGCCTGACGACGGGCGGAGACTATGACCGGAAGACGCCGCCGGAACCGGTGATCGGGCCGGAAGGTCTGGTCTGTATGCTCTGCCGGATTCCATCTGAAGAGGGAGCTGCGGAAAAATGGCCGCCGCTCAACGCGACAGCCCGGTGGGAGGACAGCGGGCTGACGGAGGTGACTCCTTTCAGCGAACGCGTGAAGGCGACGCGCTGGGATAACCGGATTATTATTTATGAAACGGAAGAAGCGGACCGGATCTGGTACAACGGAACAGACACGTTGGTCAAACGTGAACTGGCAGACAAGCTGCATTCAAGTTATGCGATTGCCCTGGAAGACGGCGTTTTTATGATGACGTACCGGGATTTCAGCATCCCGGACGGGCCAACCGAACTGATCTGCCTGGATCACGGGGAAGAGCGGTACAGGCTGGATGATGAATTTTCCAGGAATATGCTGCCGGATGGAAAGGGCGGATTCTTCTCCGCCCAGTGGGAGTATATTGAATGGACGTCCAGGCGGGACTCATCCCCGGTGCGCCTGCTGCATGTGAACCGGGACGGGCAGCATGACCGGACCTGGAACCTGCAGGGGGACAAAGTGGCCCTGACACCGGACCGGACTTATTATGATCCGCAGGCAGGAACGCTGACCCTGTATGGCAGCGCAGCTGCCCGGAACACCCTCGCGGTTTTCGCAATGACGCTGGATGATGATATGAACATGATTGCCCTGGACGTACGGAATATCGATCCGGACTATATCGGATGCGAAGCAAAAACATACCTGACTCCGGACGGCTTCCCTTATGTTTACCTGTTTGACCGGAATCATCCGGGCCGGATCTGTCCCGCGGTCATTCCGTTCTCCCTGG
>JAEEGK010024232.1_pt1 | contig 12599 bp, 9 predicted proteins | sample 8958771 | NCBI WGS metagenome assembly JAEEGK01 (sample SAMN16246547, study PRJNA631951) | gut metagenome | biome: gut microbiome; feature: rumen; material: SC-attached | host: Bos | place: Iran: Karaj | collected 2018-10 | reverse complement strand
ATGCCGCTGATGGTAATATCGAAGCTGCACAAAGAGGAATTATCTTTATTGATGAAATTGATAAAATCTCAAGAAAGAGCGAAAACACTTCAATTACCCGTGATGTAAGCGGTGAAGGCGTTCAGCAGGCTTTGTTAAAGATTATTGAAGGTACAAATGCAAGTGTTCCACCTCAGGGAGGAAGAAAACATCCTAACCAGGAAATGCTGCAGATTGACACAACAAACATACTCTTTATTCTTGGTGGTGCTTTTGTTGGTCTTGATAAAATTATTGAACAGAGAGTTGCCGCTCATTCAATGGGATTTGGTTCAAGCGTCGGCCAGATGACAGAAGAAGAAAGAATGAATCTTCTTAATCAGACTACACCAGATGATTTGGTTAAATTCGGCTTGATTCCAGAGCTTATTGGTCGTATGCCAATTACAGTTGCTTTAAAGGAACTTACCCGTGATGATTTGGTATGTGTTCTTACTGAACCTAAAAACGCCATCACAAAGCAGTTCCAGACTTCTTTTGAAATTGATGATACTAAGCTTGTATTTGATAAGGAAGCAATCGAAGAAATTGCAAATGAAGCCATCCGCCAGAAAACCGGTGCCCGTGGATTAAGAACAATTGTAGAAAAAATGCTCAATGATATTATGTTTGTAATTCCGGATATTAAGGGCAAAAAACAGCTTACAATTACAAAAGATATGGTTCTTCAAAAGAAGCATGATGATGTGAGAAATCTTATTATCAAGCTTCCAGATTCAGAGCCACTTGAATTAAAAGCTTAAGCCGACATAAAAAAAGCTTGGCTTAATTACATAACAAATCAATGATTTTAAAGGTTTGAGAAACGGTGTCTTCCCAGTTGAATCTGGAAGCCCATTCCAAACCTTTTTTTGTGCACTCTTTGTATAAATCTGAATCTTCTACAATTTTCTGCATAAAATCAGCAATCTGTTCAATATTGTGTGAATCAAAGAATACAGGAACATCTCCGCCGATTTCTTTTAAGGCACCTGAATCGGAGCATAAAACAGGAATACCACAAGCCATTGCTTCAATAATAGGAAGCCCTACTCCTTCGTTTACAGCAGGGAAAATACAGGCAGTTGCTCCGGCATAAAGTTGAGAAAAACTAGAGTGCGGGAAAAATCCAGTAACAAGAATATCGCTTGCAAACTCGCTGTTATATACGGCATCATGAACAATTGAAGAATAAGGTCCTTCACTTCCCGAAAGAACAAGACGATGAGGATAATTTGTGCGTTTTTTAAAAAGACTAAAGGCCTGAATTAATGCTTCATGTTTTTTATCTGCATCAAGCAGGCGGGAACCATAAATAAAATATGGACGTTTGATGGAAAAAGGTTTTACATCAATATAATCTGCATCAAGCTGAATTGACGGAAAAAAGACTTTATGGTCAATTCCATTATAAATTACAGATATTTTTTCCCTGGCAACGCCATTTTTAATAAGGTCATTTTTTATGTATTCAGAACCGGCAATTATATGACTCATCTGTTTTAAGCCCTTATGTAAAAGTCTGCGGTCTCTTTTTGAAGAAGTCATAAGAACTTTTGAAAGAACGCTTGAAAAAACGGCTATTCCCTTTGTCTTTAATTTTTTAGGAAGAATTTTTTCGGCAGCCGGGAAAAGAACTACATCAAAGCCGTTATTTTTAAAAAATTTTCTGGCTTTTCTTTTATGCCAGCGTTTTACTGTTTTAGGTGAATCATTGATATCTACGGAAATAAATTTTAAACCGTTTTCACCAGTATAAACAAAACGGTCAATTTCATTTCCGAACAATTCGATTTGATACTCAGGATTTGACGGAAGATTTGAAAGGAAATATAAAATATAAGATCCCTGACCGGACTGCGAATGATTGCATCCAAAAGTATCAATACCAATTTTCATATATTATATTATAGCAGATATTTCTACAGTATGCTATATTTAATTCATTATGAACAAAGATAATGTATTTGATTTGCTTTCAGAAGAGATTAAAGAAAAACTTGCCGGATTGAAAATTACGGAAGCTACCAAAGTACAGGAAAAATTAATTCCTCAGATTCTAGAAGGAAAAAATATTGTATTTCAGTCAGAAACAGGTACAGGAAAAACCTTTGCATATCTTCTGCCACTTATAAATAAACTTGAAGCCGATGCTGATGCTTCTAAAATAAGGCTTCTGATTATTGCGCCGACTTTTGAACTGGCATCACAGATAAATGCAGCTGCAAAATCAATCACAAGTAGAAAAACTGCCCTCTTAATTGGAGGTGCACCTTTAAAAAGACAGATTGAACTTTTAAAAGAAAAACCTCAGATTATCTGTGGAACAGCTGCCCGCATAATTGAATTAATCAAACTCAAGAAATTAAAGCTCAACGATTTATCTGCCTGTATTTTTGATGAATGTGATCGTCTTGTAAAAAAAGAAAGCTTTGAGGACACAAACACACTTCGTCTTCTTCTTCCAAAAGAAACTCAAATAATAGCCTGTTCTGCTACAATAAACAAAACTGTAAAAATATTTTTTGCCGGTATTGAAAATGAAATCCTCCCGCCAGAAGATATTCTAAAGAAAAAAATCACCCATTGGGCAATTTATGCAGAAGCAAGAGATAAAATCGATACTCTTAGAAAGTTTATAAATATTGAAAAAAACGAAAAAATATTGATTTTTACCTCTCGTGCAGATCAGGTTCAGAATATTTATTCAAAATTGCGCTACAAGGGAATTGATTGCATGGCTCTTCATGCTAAGGCAGACAAACAGGAAAGAAAAGCTGCAATTGATAAATTCAGAAGCGGAAAAATCAATATTTTAATTACAAGCGATCTGGCAAGTCGTGGACTGGATATTCAGAATATTTCCTTTGTTGTTCAAATGGATTTACCTTCCGATGATGATTTCTTTATTCATAGAAGCGGACGTACCGGCAGAGCAGGCAAAAGTGGTGTCAATGTAGTTATAGGCGATGAATTTGAAATGCGCAAATATGCAGCTCTTGAAAAAAAGCTGGGAATAATAGTCTACCCTAAGCAGATATATAACGGAAGAATTGTTGAACCGATTGATTTATAATTCAAAAACATTTCACAGTTTTGCCAGCCAAAACTGTGAACGAGCCTAGTTTCTATTGAAGTTATAATACCGATACAACGGGCTCGTAATTGATATATCTTGCTGAAAACAGTATAATAGAAAAGTTAAATGTATCTTATTTTTTAAATGATTAGAGGAAATTTGTGTTTTTAAAAAGTCTTGATGTTTATGGCTTTAAATCCTTTGCAGACCGTACTCATATTGATTTTGCTGAAGGAATTACCGCATTATTAGGTCCAAACGGCTGCGGAAAAAGTAATGTTGTCGATGCAATTAAATGGGTTTTAGCAGAAAACCGTTCAAAAAATCTTCGTGCAGAAAAAATGGAAGATGTTATTTTCAACGGTACAGAAAGACGACCGGCTCTGAATACTGCCGAAGTTACATTAACTTTAAGCAACGATAACGGACTTCTTCCTCTTGATGAATCAGAAATTGCAATAACACGTCGAATATACCGCTCTGGCGATCAGGAATATTTTATTAATAAACGACAGGCTGGTCCTACAGAAATCAGACGTCTTTTTATGGATACAGGTGTTGGTAAAGCCGCTTATTCCGTAATGGAACAGGGTAAAATTGACCAGATTCTTTCAAGTAAGCCGGAAGACAGACGTTATCTTTTTGAAGAAGCTGCAGGAATCAGCCGAAGTAAAGCAGAATGTGCAGAAGCAGAACGAGAACTTGAACGCACACGCATAAACATGCAGCAGATTGAAATTGCCTTGAACGAAATCAAAAGGCAGTATGATTCCTTAAAAATCCAGTCTGAAAAAACAACAAAATGGCGAAAAATAAAGGAAGAAATCTACGGCTACGAACTCGATATTACTCTTTTAAGACTTAAGAGTTTTGTTCAGGACAAAAATCGCCATGAAGAAGAATTAAAAAATGTTCTTCAAAAGCGTGATAAAGTTCGTAAAGAAATTGAAGATATCAATAATACAATTTCCGAAAACATGGATAAAGCTAAAGCCCTCAACGAAGAGCTTTATGCCAAGCAGTCAGAATTAATCGGAATTGGACAGGAAAAAAACCGCAAGCTTGAACTTATAAAACAATTCAATTTGCGTTCTTCAGAAATTAAAGAAAAATTAAGCAGCCTTGAAGTTAGAAAAACTGCAATCCAAGAACGAATTGATAATATTCAGGAAGAAATTGACGAGCAGAAGGCTGTTCTCTACGAAAAAACAAAGCAGCTTAAAGACATAAAAAACAATATTGAAGCTTTCAGTAAGAACATTGATTCCTCAAGTTTAAAAATTACAGAAAATGACAGAAAAGCAGATTCATTAAGAGATTTCAGACAGGAACTCGAAAATCAGCGCCAGAAATTGCAGGATCAGCTTGCGGCAATCACAGAAGATATTGTTTCTGAATTGGACGAAAAGCTTAAAAATGCTGGTTTCAGCGAAAATGCAATAAAAAATACTAAAGAAGAGCTCGACACAAATCTTAACAAGCTCAAGATTTATGTTGAAGGCCGTAAGAATATTTTCTCTGATTCTTTAGCTCAGAATCTTTCGGAACAAAATCTTCACAAAAATTTTGAAGAAGCAGTTGAAGCCTTTGCAGAAATCCAGAATTATATTTCAAATGTTGAAGAATCCCTCAATAAATACTTGCAGGCCTCTCCTTCATTTATCACTGAATTCCTTTCTCCAGAAGGAATCATGACTAAAAAACGTAACATTGACCAGAAAATTTCAGAAAATCTTTTGAGCGTTGAAAAAACAAATCAGGAAATTCAGGAATTGAATTCTGAAAACGCAGACTTAATCAAAAAGATTGATGAATATAAAAATACGCTTAATAAACTCGAAAAAAATGAAATTCAGATGAATGAACAGATTTCTTCTGCTCAGAATCAAATTTCATTACAAAACAGAACCCTTACATCAGAACAGAATAGTCTTAAAGATGTTGATGATGAAATTTATGCAGAAAATAAACATGCAGAAGATGTAAACGAGCAGATCAAAGTTGTTCAGGACGAACTTGCAGAAATTGAATACAGGGGAACAAAATTAGCCCAGGAACTTGCTAAAATCGATGAAGAAATCGAAAAATGCAACAAGAGCGTTTCCGGTAAAAATGATACCCTGTTAAAAAAGCAGGAAGAACAGAACAAATATCAGGAACAGTATGAACGTCTTACCCTCTCGGTAAACTCTTCTGATAATGATATCAGAAATATCAAGCAGAATTTCCAGGAACAGTATTCCCGAGATTTAATGGAATTTGAAGAGCGTATGTATAAAATAAATACGCCGACAGTTGAACTCAGGGAAAAACTTTCAGAAGCAAAAAAGAATTTTTCAGCTCTTGGTACAGTAAACTTAATGGCAGTTGAAGAATTTGCTGAAGTAAAAGAACGCTACGAACGCCAGAAAACAAATTTTGAAGACACTCAGAAGAGTCTTGAAAATCTTGTTCGTGTTTCAGAAGAAATTAAATCAAAATCTGCCGAAATGTTCCTGGATACTTACAATAAAATTAAAAAGAATTTCCATAACATGTTCCGCAGACTTTTCAATGGTGGACGTGCAGAATTAAAGCTGGCAGATCCTGCAAATATTCTGACATCGGGAATTGATATTTACGCCCAGCCGCCTGGAAAAAAACTTGAAAACATCGCCCTTCTTTCCGGTGGTGAAAAAACCATGACCGCTGTAGCCCTTCTATTTGCAACATATCAGGTTCGCCCTTCTCCATTCTGTCTTTTGGATGAGATTGATGCTGCCCTTGACGATAAAAACGTTTCAAGCTTTGTAACAACTCTGGAAAGCTTTGCAAACGTCAGCCAGTATATTGTAATTACTCATAATAAAAAGACTGTAATGGGTGCAAGTACTATGCTTGGAATTACAATGGAAGAATCTGGTGTAAGTAAAGTAATTGCCCTGCGTCTTGATCAGGATATAAAACGTGGTGCAGAAATTGACCGTTCTCAATTAGATTTCAAGGAAGAAGAGGTTGAAGAGGAAGAAGGAATTGTAATTCCACCACGACCTCCAAGAAGAACAAAAGAAGAACAGGAAGGTGGAGAAACAAATTCAGAAAATAAGGATTAAAACGGGAATAAATGGATATTAAAGGCGTTTTTTCAAATATAAAACAAAGTTTCATTTCTCTTTTTGAAAAAATTGTTTCATATTATCAGACAAATAAAAAGCAGGCAGTATTAATTACAGTTTTGGCTGCTACAATTATTCTGCTTGTTATACTTTTGTGCGCCTCCTTATCAAAAAAATCAAATCCTAAAACAAGTGAAAATAACATAGTTTTAAGTGAAAGCCCATTAATTCCTTCAAGTCCAGAAATCCAGGAAAACTACACTCTTTCCAGAACAACAAAAGATAAATGGACAACAGAAGAGGCAGACGAATGGTTTACTGTCCCAGGACAAAAGGATATTGATTCTTTATCAAAAATGAACGAAAACTTAGTTTCTGATATTACAGAGGCCGCTCCATGAAAAAAAAGTTTATTATATTTTTAATTGGCATATCTTTTTTAATTTTCTCTTGTGCTTCAACTGCAACAGAATCAGAAGCAATAGAACCTGAATCTACAGACTTTATAGATACAGACAAGGAAGCTTCAACTGAAAATCAGGATGAATACAATAATATTGAAAGCTCAGATAATGAAGCCGATGCAGAAAATGAAGAGAAAGAAGAAGAAACTGAATATGAAGTTCCAGAGGATTTTGTCGAACCAGATGTTCAAGATTTAGAATTACCTTTGGAAACAGAAGAAGCTGAAATCACTGATTCAGAAAATACCGAAAGCCTTATTGAAGAGCCGATTTCTTCAGATGAAATTGAACTTTCACCTCTTCAAAAAGATTATCCCTATCTGGAAGAAGAGGATTTAATTAATAATCTGGAAGAAGAAAATATTCCTGAATTGATGGATGAAGAATCTGAGACAGATGAAGAAAATGCTCCTGAATCAGATGAAAACAATACTGAAGCTTCAGATACAGACGGCTTAACTGATGAGCACACAGACAATCTTACAGATGAAGCAGAAGAAGAATTAGATGCTGAATCAGACACAGAAAATGAAACAGAAGACGATTCTTACGAACAGGAAATAGAAAATCCGGAAGGTCAGACTGAAGAACTCATAATAATGCCTTCCAGAAGCGTAACCTTAAAGCGTGGAGAAAATCTTGAGGTTGTATACCCTGGTTCAGGCTGGATTTATATGGGTTCACTTTCTGAATACAACAATCTTGCAAGCCGAGGCAGAAAGCTTGGAGCAACTGATACTAAATATACACTTTTAGCTAAAGAAGCCGGCACTCAGATTCATCATTTTTATAAGGTTGATAATCTTACTGGTGAATACATTGATGATTACCTTGAAGTTATCGTTCTTGATAAAAAAGGCACTTCAAAAACTACGGTAAAAGCACCTGAATATCAAGCTATCATACCACCAAAAGCAGAAAAGCCGGCAAAAGCAAGTGTATCTGAAAAAGACAATTCTACAGAAGCTGTAACTACAATAATTGAAAATACAGAAGATTCTGAAAAATCCGAAACAGTAGCTGATGAACCAGTTATTGAACAAACTACTGGCAGAACTATTGTTACAGAAGATTTATCAAACGACGTATCGACAAACTCAATCAGCACGGCTTCAGACGACACTTTTGCTTCTTCTTTGGACGATGTAATAAGCATTGATGAAGACTATTCGGAATACTCCCAGGAAAACACACTGCAAAATACAATAGATACAAACAGTCTTTTAGAAAATGCAATAATTCTGTATAATGAAAAAAAATATCAGGAAGCGAACGTTCTTCTTTCTGAGTTTTTTGAATATTCAACAGACAGAATTGATGAAGGACTTTTTCTGCAGGGGCAGATTTACGAAGCTGAATCCCCTGTAAAGGACATCAAAAAGTCAATTGAAAATTATGAAGCACTAATTAAAAATTATCCATCCAGCGAATACTGGAATGATGCAAACAAAAGAATAAAATACTTGCGAAGGTTTTATTACCTCTCAAATTAAATAAATAATTTAAAGGCATGGGGGCCTAGAATGTTAGATTACAAATATATTAAAGACAATCTTGAAGCTGTAAAACAGAACATTATCAACAGAAACATGACAGCAGATGCTGATATAGTTGTTGAACTGTATGACAAGCGCACTGAACTTGTAACAAAATTACAGGCATTACAGCAGAAACGCAATGAAAATGCAGCTGCAATGAAACAGAAGCTCGACAACGACAAACGACAGGAATTAATTGCAGCAGGAAAAGCAATAAAGGAAGAGATTTCCAAAGTTGAAACTGAAACAAAAGAAACCGAAGCAAAGCTTGAAGAAGCTGCAAGAAAAATCCCGAACATGGTTCACCCGGATGCACCAATCGGTAAGCTTGATACAGAAAATCTTGAAGTTAAAAAGGTTGGTACACCACGCAAGTTTGATTTTGAACCAAAAGACCATGTTGAGCTTGGCGAATCTCTTGATATAATTGATTTTGACCGCGGAACTAAGGTTTCTGGTCCTAAGTTTTATTATCTTAAAAACGAGGCAGTATTCTTAGAGCAAGCTTTGATTATGTATGCCCTGAATACTCTCCGTAAGCACGATTTTAAGCTTTTTATTACACCTGATGTTGCAAAAGAAGACGTTCTTAAAGGAATTGGTTTTAACCCTCGTGGAAACGAATCAAATGTTTATTCTATTGAAGAAGAAGGAACCTGCCTTGTTGCAACTGCAGAAATCACTTTAGGCGGTTACCACCAGGATGAGATTCTTGATAAGGCAAAACTTCCTTTACTTTACGGTGGACTTTCTCATTGTTTCAGACGAGAAGCAGGAGCAGCAGGTCAGTTCTCAAAAGGTCTTTATCGTGTTCATCAGTTTGATAAGGTTGAAATGTTCGCCTACTCTACTCCTGAACAGTCAGATGAAATCCATGAAAAATTACGCCTGATAGAAGAAGAAATCTTCACAGGCCTTGGCCTTCCATTCCATGTTGTAGACACCTGTACCGGCGACCTTGGAGCCCCTGCTTACCGCAAGTGGGACCTTGAAGCCTGGATGCCTGGACGTAACGGCGGTGAATACGGTGAAGTTACTTCTACTTCTAACTGTACAGATTATCAGGCTCGCCGCTTAAATATTAAATACAAGGATGATGACGGCAAAAACAAATATGTTCATACTTTGAACGGAACTGCAATTGCTGTAGGAAGAGCTATGCTCGCAATTCTTGAAAATTATCAGAATCCAGATGGTTCAGTTACAATTCCAGAAGTACTTGTTCCATACTGCGGCTTTGATAAAATCATGCCTAAAAAATAGCAGTCATTATCGGGACAAACCCGATAATGACTATTTAGGATTTATACTATGGAAGAAAAGGATTATTCAAAAGCGATTTTTTACATATTATTTTTTCTTGCAATAATTGCGCTTGGAACTTTATGTAAGCTCCTTTCTTCCGTAATCTTACCGGTTGTAGTTGCGGTTTTAATGACCTTCTCTTTTATGCCGGTAATCCTTAAATTAAACAGAAAATTAAAGATTCCCTGGATTCTTCTGGTTCTTATAATCGACATAATTCTTTTATTTGCTATATTCGGATTATCCTCCCTGCTTGTATCAAGTCTATCTACAATTATTGCAGAATATCCAAAATACGAATCAAGATTTATGTCAATTTACAAATTAACGGCTGCTACCTTTAATTTGCAATTTGATGATGGAAAAAGTTTTATAGACAACTTATGGAGCGTTCTTCAGGTAAGAGAATATGTACAAAAACTTGCCGTATTTCTTTCATCAGGTCTCTTTACTTTTGCAAAATATTTTCTTGTAATTATTCTGCTCTTTACTTTTCTTTTGATTGAAATTAAATCTACAGGAAAGAAAATTAACAGCGCCTTTCATTCTAAAACCAGAAGCAAGGTTTTCCGTATTATTCAGCAGGTAATTTCTGAGACCGTAAGATATCTTTCCATAAAGTTTTTTATTTCGCTGGCAACAGGTATTCTTGTATTTATAGGCACTTCAATTGTAGGAATGGACTTCCCTATTGTCTGGGGATTTCTTGCCTTTATAATGAACTTTATCCCAACCTTTGGTTCAATCATTTCTACTCTGCTTACAACTCTTTTTGCAACCCTGCAATTCTATCCTGCATGGGGAAAAATAATTTATATTTTTATTCTGCTGCTTTCTATAAACATGATTTTAGGAAACATTCTTGAACCTAGAATCGAAGGTAACCACCTGGGACTTTCACCTTTTGTTATTCTTGTAAGTCTTTCTTTATGGGGCTGGCTCTGGGGTTTTGTTGGAATGATTCTTGCAGTACCTATGACTGTAATTATAAAAATCGTATGTGAAAACTTCTCAATATTAAATCCGATTGCAGTACTTTTGGGAAACGGGATTGCACGAAAACCAGCGACACAAAAAGCTGCGGTACAAAAAAAATCTGCACCTAAAGAAAATACTGAACCAGAAGCTTTCTAAATAAAAAGTCTCTTTGTTGCCTTTTCGTATAAAAAGCGCAGGTCTTCTTCCTGAAGATTTGTATAAATACAATCAAAACATTCCTTTGAAGAATCCTCGTTTGTATAAATCTTATTAACTTTTGCTGTGATAAAAATATCTCGTGATAAGATTGGACTGTTTTTAATCAAAAAAGAAAACTTTATGCCATATTCATCATTTTCAAAAAGCTTTTCGCTGGTCTTTTTTGCACCAAGCACAATCCGTTCATGGTCAACATAAAGAATATAAAGCGGTGTTTTTCTGTCTTCCATTGCCTGAACAGACTGAGATTCCTGATAAGTCAAAAAATTGCAGACAGGAATAAGCTGAAGTCCGTTACCGATATTTTTTTCTGTTTTTGCAATTTCTACAAAGGATTCAAGATAATCTTTGGCCCTATGCTGATTTTCAAGAGGAATTGATTTCCACACAGGACGCGTAAAAAGTTCTTCCTTATCCCACGGAATAGCTTTGTAGTTTAATTCTTTTTTATTTTTGAACTCAAAGTAAAGCTGAGCAGAAAAATCATATTCAGGTTCTTCAACAACTTCTTTAATGCGGCTTATATTTTCCGGAACAAAGATTGTAAGATTATTTTTTTCCTGGGTAACTTTTGAAATAAAGAAAAGCCCTACTCTGTTAAAATAAAACTCTACTTTTACAGTTTTATCTAAAAAGCCGAGTACAGACTGCGGCGGATTATGAAGATTTATCTTTCCGTTTTTATGAACTTTAAGATGATCTGGCTTTAAAGCAACAGGAAAAATCTGGGAAGGAATTGAATGAACTTTATTTTCTAATTGAGATTCATCAATAGGAGTAAGAGTTACCGGAACATTTCCGTCCATCAAATACTGCAAAACTAAATCACGTTCGATTCCGGTTAAATCATAATTCTGATCATTTTTCGGCATAATTAACTTCCCAACCTATAATTTCTATTTGATTTATAAGATTTTTACCAAGCACATAAATAATAACGCAGATATCAATACTTCCCTTTTCGCAATACAATCTGACTGGAACCTGACTAATCTGCTGTGTAACAAAAGGTTCACCAATTAAATATTTTGAAAAGGCATTGTTTTTTGGAAAATCGATGCCAAAGGCCTCTTTATAGGCTGACTCTATATCAGAAATAAAAAATACATAGTTGAACAAGTATTTAGAATTGATTAATTCAGTATCCGCAGAATAAAGGTCTGTGTTAATCACTTCGAAAAGCTTTTCTATTACATAACGGTTACTCTGGGATAAATTATTAAGATTTAAGGTTGCAAAGTTTTCAATATAAGGATAGACCGGGTCGCAGGTGTTAGTAAAAGCATTCATAACCTCAGGACTAAGCTTTATACTGGTTACAATATTGTCCATAATGTCAATTCTCTTTTGAAGGCGACCATCTTCAAGAGGTTTTGACCAGTTTATTGAACTTTCCTTTGTTACGATTGCAGTCCTTAAAGTATCATCTTCCGAAGACAATAATTTTGCATTCGGTGTATTTGAACACGAAAGGCTTATAAAGGCAAGGAGAGAGGAAATCAAAATTACAATCTTCGAAAAATAATGTTTTACCACAGTCTATATTTTAACACAAATATTTATTTTTTACAGTCTTTCTTTTATGGCTGCAATATATTCCCAGGAATTGAGAACTTTTTTAGCAGCAGGCTCAGCTATACGAGCGATATCGCCAGTCATATAGCCTTCTTCGATAGTCTGTAAAGTTGCTTTTTCAAGGCGTTTTGCAAAATCTACGAGTTCTGGTGTTCCATCAAGCTCGCCGCGTTTTGCAAGAGCTCCTGTCCAGGCAAAAATTGTTGCTACAGGGTTTGTAGATGTTTTTTCACCTTTAAGATAGCGGTAATAATGCTTTTGAACTGTTCCATGGCTTGCTTCATATTCAAAGTTTCCGTCCGGGCTTACAAGAACAGAAGTCATCATA
>JAEEGK010024230.1_pt1 | contig 12600 bp, 5 predicted proteins | sample 8958771 | NCBI WGS metagenome assembly JAEEGK01 (sample SAMN16246547, study PRJNA631951) | gut metagenome | biome: gut microbiome; feature: rumen; material: SC-attached | host: Bos | place: Iran: Karaj | collected 2018-10 | reverse complement strand
AAAAAAAAAAAAAATAATATTAAATAATATAAAAATGGTAAAAATAAAAATTTAAAAAAAATAGAACTCCAGAAAAATGAGAGAAAGAAGTGAAACATATCAAAAAAATGTAACAAAAAGAGGAAATGTGCCAAATTCAATATCTGTAAAATAAAATTATTTAATTATGATAATAGAAAAAAGAAAATAAATTTCCAGTTGGTCCAATGCTTCTTGGATTTTTCCTTTTTATTGTTATTGGTTCTGCTATTTTTCAAATATTAAATACTGCAACTACTCCAGGAGGAAATTCAGTTTATTAATTTTTATATATCCATTTATTTATTTTTCTTTGTTTAAATTCTTTAATTTAAATTAGAAAAAATATATTATAATATATTTATTTTATTTTTTAAAACAATTTTTCTCATATTTTTATGTTTAAATAAATAAATGAATATTTTCCAAAATGAAAATGATGAATTATATACCCATTCACCTACAAATAATATTATATTTTCTAAAAGGTCTTCATCAAATTTAACAGGCACATCAATCAGAAAAAAACAATTTCTTTTTTATAAAAAAATTACATCATCAAAAGATATGGAAAGATTATGTGAAGATATTTCAATTATCACAAAAAAATTTTTACAAAATTTTCCAAACTATTTAAGAGTAGTAAATTTTAGAAATAAATATCGATATTTCTTAAATGGAAGTTATATAGATATTGTTTTAATAATGAAAGAATTTCCTGAATTCAATATTTTTGATTATATAGGAATTATGACTTTATCTACAATGACAAATTTAGAAAAAAAAAAATTATTTCAAGCAAGAAATAATATTCTTCTTTCTATTTTAATAATTGCAAAAGAAAGACAACTTTTAGAAAAATCATTAGTAAATAAAAATATGAATAATAGTATAAATACAGTTAATAATGATGTTATTAATAAATTTCAAATTGAAGAAAATTGTATATCTTTAATATATCCTATTAAACAAATTGATAATAATAAAAATCAAGAAGAAGGAATTTTTCAAAATTTAAATTTTTTAAATAATTTAGCTGATGATATAAAAACGTTAATTATTGATGAAAGGTCAAATGATTATATTCATCATAGTTCAAGTCCTTTAAAAAAACTTAGTAGAAAACATGATAAAATAATATATAATAATTCAAATAAAAGTGAAGATGATAAATTTGAATTTGATTATGAAATTGAATTATTTTTTCTTGCTTTATTAGATTTTAAAGATAAAGCAAGAGCAATTAAACAAAAATATCATTATTATTTTATGAATTTTATTGAAGAATTAAATTTACCAAATAAAATTAATTTTGATAAAATTATAAATGAAATATCAATTTATAAAGATATTTCAGATTTTAATTTATCTGAATTAATTTTTGTAAGAAAAATCCTTTCTAATGCAGCAAAAAGGAAATTATATTATGGAATTGAATTTTTTACTCATTCATCAAAATTAAATGTATATTTAAGTGAAGGAAGAATTTGGAAAAATATTGGAACATTTATGAATAAATCATTAGTATATAAATTATGGCTTAATTATGAAAAAAAAATTGATGAAGAAAAATATTTAAGACAAAAACAAACAATTACAATAGAATATGCTAAAAAATTATTTCAACTTAAAAATGAGTTAACTCAATTAAATAATTCAAAAGAAAAAGATCTTTATAAAATAAATCAAAACGTTTTTATTACTAAAGAAATTAAAAAATTATGTAAATTACCATTTGTAATAAATATTAAAGATTTAATTGTAATTTTTTTAAAATATGATTTAAAAGAATTATCATTATATTGTATTGAAGAATATTTTATAAATTTAAAACATTCTAAAATTCCTTTAGAGATTTTTAATATATGTCTTGATTATGATCAAGATATAGCAATATATTTATTTGACAAATCTTTAAATCAATGGAATATAAATGAAAATTACATGTTAGCTGCCTTAATGAGAAAATATTTTTCTTTTGCAAGATACTTATTAAAATTTAAAAAATGTAAAAATTTTTTAAATTCTCCTCCTCCTAAATCTGAAAATTATATGTATGTAATGTGCAGACAACAAAATAAAATAAAAAATGAAGAAATAATGAAAATATTATATAATAAAGGAAAAACAAATGGAGGAGATGAATTAATATCTTTTTTAAAAGAAGAAATTAAACATGAAAATGAAGGTAATCCTTCTTTAATGCCACAATCTGTTAAATCATCTTATATTTTAAATATTATTTCTCCTCCACAAAATAATAAGAATATTGATAATTCAAATCAACATTTAATTAGTAATGAACAAAATTTTAATAATATTATTGAAAATTTTGAAAATATTACAAAGAAAAATACAGTAAATTTTAAAACAATGATAGAAAAAAATGAAAATTTTAAAATATCAAATTCTCCAAAAAGAATAAAAGAGAAAGAAAAAAATATTTTAGATATTTTTCATTTAGATAGTCTGAGTAGTGGGACTAAAATGCTAACAACAAATGTACAACAAATATCACATTTAGAAAAAAAGATTAATGATAATGAAAATAAGAATTTTGAAAAATTAAAAATTAATTCAGAAAATGTAAATAAACAAGATTTAAAGTCAAATAATAAAAAAACAATTAAAAGAAGTTCAATGGGACCTCCTTTAAAAAAAGGATTATCATTAAATTTACTTAGAAAAAAAAAATATTCAAAATATATTAAACCAACAGAAATGTCATCAAGAGAATCTTATCATGAAGGAGAAGAAATAAGATTTTCATATTTAACAAGTAATTTACCAAAAATAAATGTACAATTAATTTTAATAGAACAATTACGTTTTGGAGAGTATCTCTTTGATGCATTATGTTTATTATCTTCAATAAAAGTAACAAATTTAAATTTAGATTATGTAGAAAGAACATGTAAAAATTTATTAGTATTTACAACAACAGATGATGCAATGTTAAAATGTAAATATCCTTTAATTAGTATAGCATTAGCAGCAGAATATTTAATAAAATTAGGTAAATTAAATCAAAAAATATTAAATAGAACATCATGTGTTGCTTTTGAATTATTAAAATTAGGCGAATGTATGCAATCATCTATGAAAGATGAAGATATTTTAAATTACTTTTTAAGAGAACAAACTGATTATATTGGAAGAAATGCTTTGGAAATTTATGCAGAAAATAATTTTTCTATATTATTAAGTGATATTGGTGTTGGAGGTATTGTTGGTAAAATGTGGTATGGAAATGGACATGAAGAAAGTATTCTTAGATTTTTTAGATTAACTAGAATTTTAAAATCTAATATGTCTTTTGAACATTATTTTAATGTTATTAGTTCTGATTATTTATCTAAAAATGCTGTTTATTCTTTTCAATTTTATCATTATATTAAAAATTGTTCTATTAGATTTAATATTAGTTCTTTTTCTACTGCTATTACTACTTTTTTATATCAAACTGTTATTTACTTTTATGTAAATGATCTTAATGAAGATGATAAATCTTATTTAAAATTATTATTTTTTTCACATACTATGGCTTATTCATGTTTAATTAATACTGGATTAAATGCTTATTATCATTATAAAACTGGAAGGAGATTAAGAATTAATACAGCTGAAATTATAACTAATATCATTTTTGCTTTATCCATTTTTTTCAATTTAATAAATTTAGGGAAATTAATTTATAATAATTATGATGATGAAGAAAAAGAGAGTTATAATTTAATATCTGGAATTATATATTCTATTATAATTACAACTGCATGGATTAGATTTATAAATACAGTTTTATTAACAAATATTTTTGGAAGTTTTTTTAGAATTATTTTCCAAATTGTTTGGCATGTTTTTGCATTTTTATTAATTGTATTTTGTATAACATTTTTATTTGCTCAATGTTTCACAGTTTTTTTCCAAAAAACTAATAATGATTATGAATATATATATAAAGCATTTATTACTTTATTTAATTCTGCTTTTGGACAAGTTGAATTTGATAGTTTCTCAGATTTAAAGCTTTTTGGATATATTGTATTAATGGGGTATACTGTTATTTCAAATATTATGTTATTTAATTTGATTGTCTGTATAATCAATAATTTATTTGAATCATTTCAAGAAAAATCAAATGCAGAAAATATGAGTGTATTAATTTTATCTCATGAGAGAATAAGATGGGATGAAAAATTTGGAATTGTTATTTTATTGCCTGCTCCTTTAAATTTAATTTCTTTATTTTTTATTTTTATTTTAGTTATTTATGCTCATTTTAATGATGATGAAAAAGTTATTAAATTAAATTATATTTTTTCAAAAATATGTTATTTTTTACTTGCTTTAATTTACTTTATCTTATTAACTTTATGCGGAATTTTTGTTTATCCTTTTGTTTTAATTAAATCTATAATTTATTCTTATTATTTTGATTCAAGTAATATGGAATTTTTAGATAAATTTTTTATTTTAATATTTAGACCATTCTCTTTAATTTATTATTTTCTTGAAGATTTATATATATTTTGGACATTAGTTTATAAAAACCCAGTTATTAACAATGGAAATGTGATAAAGCAAAAAATTGCAAAAGAATATATTTTAGCATTAAGAAAAGTATTAATTAAATTTAAATATAAACAAAAAAAAAGAATTATTCCAATAAATGAATTATATATAAAATTAAGATTGATTGAAAAAAAGAAAAATACAGGAATAAATGATTCAAGTCCTTTAAGTTCAGGTTCATTAAGTCCATCACCAAATAAATATAATAGACAAAGTATAATAACTTTAAATTCTTCTTCTTTTCATGAACAATTAAATGCAAAAATTAGAATGAAAGCTTTAATTAGTAAAATTACTGATAATGAAGGATATATAGATATTGATAGAACTTTATTAATTCTTCCTTTTAAAGTTAATTATTCAGAAACATTTTTAACTAATTTAAATTATATAAATATAAGAATCTTTCAAAGAGGAATTACTAAATATTTATTTCAAGGAGAAATTTTCAATCAAGTATATTCATATAAAAAATTACAGTTTTTAATCAATAAATTATTAATAAAATTTAAACTAATATATCATTTTGTTCCTAGAGATATACAAGAATTAGTTCAATATAAATTTTCTTCTATTAATGATGATCCTAAATTTTCTAAAAGTGCCCAAGCTTTTTTAATTGATGAACAAAAATATGATATAAGTGAATATGATGATACAGAAGATTTTCATTTTTTACAGACATTAAAATAATTCATCAAATTTATTTCTTTGATATATTTATATAAAAAAATGGATTACAAAAAAGTGAAAGGAAGGAAACATTATTTGAAAAAAAATATTTTTTAATTCGATGAAAATGAATAATGAGAAAATCAAACTCATTTACAAATTTATTTCTAATATGGACAAATTTTCATAGTTCTAAAAAAATGATTAAGTCCTATTTTTTCATTTAAATTGAACCCAAATTAAAGTTCAATTTCATTAAAATTCAAAGAAATTTGAATTTAAAAAATGCATATATAAGTTTTTAATTATATTTATCATATCTATTTTAATTAATATATATATTATAATATTTTAACTTTGAATTTCAATATTTGAGTTACTAAGATATATAGTAGATTCTTAATCACCATTATTATTACCACCTATTAAACTATTAAATAAAGAACAAATTTTGTTATAAATTTTATAATAAGTTACTCCATTAACAGTTTCATTTTCGTCATTTATAAATCTATCAGGATAATATTGAGTTGATAATTCTGATATTAATTTATATCTGTCTTTTTAAATTTTTGCTCAAGATTATTAAAATCAAACATTGCTTTAACAGGATATTGATTTAATATAAATTTAATAAAATGTATTAGTGATGTGTCTTTATATGCTTCAAATACTACATTTATTTGCTCTAAAGGATCAATTTTCTTTTCTATTTTTTCTTTCTCTTTTTTCATTATTTCTAACCATTTTTTATTTTCTTTTATTTTGAAAAGAGGAGAATTTTCATATATTAAAATATTATAAGCACTGCTTAAAAACTGTTTCTCATTGAAAGAAAAATAATAATATTGAATTATTAACATTCTTATCAAACAAATCATTGTATATTCATTATCTTTTATTTCTTCATCTTTTTTATAAATTATTTTTAATCCTTCTTTATATTTGTTTAATATTGAAGAATATAATTTTGGGTTATCATTCTTTTTGTCAATTTTTTTGAATTCTTCATCCCCTTCTTTAATTTTCTTTAAAGCTTCAATTCTTCTTTGATAAAATTTATAATATTTATTTATTTTTTCATATATATTTGGATTTTCTTTTTCTGACAAATCTTCTAAAATATTTTTTATGAATTTTAAACAAAATTCTGCGATTTTTATATTATTTTCATAATATCTCTTATATCTTTCAACTAATTTCAAAATAAATTTTTCATAAGATTCTTTAAATATTTTTAATTTTTTAATATTAGGAAGTATAGTTTCAATTTGACTTAGTTTTACTTTTTCTAATAAATATTCTATTTTTGAAAAATCTTTGTTTTCATTTTTAATTTTAAATAAATTAATATATTCGGTTATTAATTTATTTAGATATATTAAATAATCTTCTTGAAAAATTTCATTATCTTTTTTTCCTATATCAATTAATTCTAAAAACATTCCATAATTTTTAATTAAATCATTTAACACCGAAACATTTTGATGGTTTTTTTCTAATGTTTTCTCTAAATCATTTATTCTTTTTTTAAATTCTTCAATTTTTGTTTCAAAAGATATAATTCTTTTTTTTTTATCATTAATTTTATTTTCTTCTATTTTACTAATATCCAATTCAATCGTTTCTTTATTAAATAAAAAATTTTGTTCAATTTCAAGAGTCAAAATTGAATTAACATCTATTTTGACATTCACATTAACTTTTACTTCTCCTTTTTTTCTTTTAGGAATTTCCAAAATAAAATCACAAATTTTTCTTAATTCTTTATTATTATCATCATCTCCTTCATAAATTAATATATTCATTTCATTTTGATTATCATATGATGTTTGGAATTTATGATTTTTTTCAATTGGGATAGTTGAAAATTCTTTTATTAATTTATAAATTTTATCATTTTTTAATTGAATTGCAATAAATTTAGGGTAAATATCTTTTACAAAAAAATTTATTTTAAATTGGTCACTAATTTTTTGTATTATTGCAGCTTGAATAGCTGCACCAATTGCTACTGAGGTATCTGGGTTAATTGTATGTTTGCATTTATCATTAAATTCTGCTTCACCAAAATAATTTCTAAGATATTCTTGTATTTTAGGAATTTTAGTAGAACCTCCTACTAAAATTATATAATCTATATTATTTTTCTTTAATTTTGCTTTTTTTAATGTTTCTTCTAATATTTTAATTGTTTTTTGAAATAAATCATCACATAAATTTTCAAAATCAGATCTTGTAACACTTGTAACAAAATTTTCATTATCACCGAAAAAATTATCTATATCAATAGTCGCTTCTTTTGAAACAGATAAATCTTTTTTTAATTTTTCACATTCAATCTTCAATCTTCTAATTATTTTTTGGTTATTTCTAATATTAATCCCATTATCTTCTTCAATTATTTTTGCACAATATTCAACTAATCTTTCATCAAAATCATCCCCACCTAAATGATTATCACCATTTGTACAAATTACTTCTAAGAATCCTTTATTTAAAGTTAAAATAGATATATCAAAAGTTCCTCCTCCTAAATCAAATACGACTATTTTTTTTTCATCGGTTATTTTTTGATTATAATAATAAGTAATTGCAGCAGCAGTTGGTTCTTTTATAATTCTAATGACATTTAATTCTGCTAATTTAGCTGCATCTCTTATTCCCTGAATTTGAATAACATTAAAATTTGCTGGTACTGTAATTATTACGTTTTTAACTTTTTTGTGTATATAATTCTCTGTTTGGACTTTTAAATATTTTAAAATATAAGAAATAATTTGAATTGGTGTAAATTGTTCATTTTTATTTTTATATGTTAAATTAATTAAAGGGAAATTATTTTTTTCACTTTTTATAATTTTATAGTTTTCTATTTCTTTTTGATTTAAATCATCATATGATAAACCTATAATTCTTTTAATATTTGTTATTGTATGTTCTGCATCTTTTATCATTTTATACTTTGCTGAATATCCTACTGAATAATTTTTATTTTCATCAAAATTAACAATTGAAGGTGTGGTCAAATCACCAGTATTATTAGGAATTACTATAATTTGATCATTATATATTATTGAAACACATGAATTTGTTGTACCAAAATCAATTCCAACAGAAAAATCTGACATTATTTAAATTTTTAGAGGTTAATTAAATTAATATTTTATGTAATTTAATGTTTTTTAGATAAAATTAAATATTGTTTTATTTATTATTAAAATATCGTTATAAATCTAATTTAAGAAAAAAACTCATTATTTACTTAAGAATATTATAAAATAAGTTTAAAAATCATTAAAAAAAAATAAATATAGAATATTAATTTTAAGATTGTAATTGTATAAAAATTTTATATTAAAGAATAAACAAAGCTGATTTATTTTTTTAAATAAAATTTGAAGAACTTATATAATGTCTTTTCTAAATTTAAAATATTTATTTTATTAGTATTATATTAATAATATAAATATTAATAAAAAAATTAAAACAATTTTTAATTAATATAATAATTGGGTTTTTTAAATAAAAATATAAAAATTTAATTTTAATAATAATTATTAAAATATGTAGAATAAAACATAATAAATTACTATTTTTTTTTCTTTGATGTTTTTTTCATATTTTTATTATCATTCGATTTTGAATTTACTTTATTTAGCATTTTATCTTTTTTAAAAGTATTATTTATTTCGTTTGAAGATATATTTTTTGATATTAAACATTTTGATTCATTTAATATTTCTTCTTTTTTATTATTTGAATTACAATTTTCATTTCTTTTGACTTTTTTCTTCAAATAATTTTTTTTTTTTTTCTTTTTATCAAGAGGTAATTGAGTTACTGAATTTTGTTTTGAATTTTTTTGTTTTTGATAAACAGGACAAAAATTATTATCATTTTTTTTGTTATTTTGACATAAATAATCTAATTTAAATTTATTTCTCAAAGAAGGTGAATTAGAATTAATTTTACTTAAATTATTTAAATAAGAATTAAACATTTTTTCATTTTCAAATTTTCTAATTTTCTGTCTCCTTCTACTTAATAATAACATATTTAATTCATCCTTCAAAATTTTTTCTAAACTTTTTTCATCAGTTTTTATTATAAAATCTGAACATTTTTTATCATTATTTCTCTCCTTAATTAAACTATCTAATTCTTCATTTAATTTTTTTATATCAAGATTTATTTTATATTTTTTATTTTGATTTAACCATAAAGTTAAAGAATCATCAAATAAAAACAATTCTTTATTTATATTTTGACAAATATTATCTAATACATTATAACAAACTTCTTTTAAATCAAGATAACCATCTGATAATTGAAGAATAATTTTTAAAGTTTTATGAAGATCAGTTTTATATAAAATATCAACTGAAATAATTTCTGAATAATCATCTAATTCATATAATAATTCTATTAATTTTATAGAAAAATCTTTTATATATAATTTATCTCTTAATATATCATTAATAGAACGTTTTAAGCGCAAAATATTTGTCACTATTATTTTTAAATCACTCATATAAATTTTTTTATTTTTTATTTTATAAAATATTCAAATTAAGAAATATTCCTAATTTTTTTTTTAAAATTTCATGTTCAGTTTAATGAAAAAGTGATTTTTTTGAAAATTATATATAAATTCCTTTTTTATAGTTGGAATTTTATATATAATTGATTATCTATATTTTTGTATATTTGTATATTTTTTAATTATTATTTGAGAAAAATTATTATTTTAAAATTATGAAATTCAATATATCTTTTCATTTTAATACTTTTATGAATATTAATATGAAGATTACATTTTAAATATAAGCCACAATTTATTTGTTTATGAATTAATGAAAAATTCTTCAAATTAAAAATATATAAGACCATTTACGATATTTTTAAGCGCAAATAACAATATTTGATATAATAAGTATAAATGTTATGAGAACACTTGTTGAACCTCCTTTTATAGGGAGTGCTTTTATTCATAATTTACCATAATTTTATAGTAAAGAAAAAACATAAATATGGCAATCTTAAATATAAAGAAATTATTCATTATTTATTTAATTTTATGTAATACGGTATTGCTTTTATTTTTAGTAGAAAAATTATTGATTCTTAAAATAAAAAAAACAAAAAAGAATAAAATTACCATCTCTTCATATAAACATTAAAGTAATAAAGTAATTTCTTTATTAGATTTTATTCATAAATGAAAGACGGAGAGATAACAAAAATTTAAAATAGGAATAAAATTATTAATTTTTTCTTCAAGAAATAAGGATTCACTAAAAAAATTTGATTTCTATATTTTTATTTCAGTTAATAAATAAAATTCGTGATTTTATTGATGTTTATATCCTTTTTGGTAAATTTATAGAGATAAAATTATTAATTTTATTTCTGTGGATTTTCTTTATATGTGATTTAAAAAAACAAATCTTTTTAAAAATTATTGTTGAAAGGATTCTCTTTATTTTAATTGTTTTCTCATTAATTTAAAAATATTTTTTTTTTCTATTTGGTTTTATTTTATATTTTAATATGGTTTTTTTATAATAAATTTAAATTATAAATATTATTTAAATTTGGTTTTTTTTAAGATAAAATTTAAAATGAATAAATTTATGTGTTTTACTTGTGAACAATCTTTAGAATGTAAAAATAAAAAATAAAAAATAGTACAAGAACAATATTTTTTATATGAATGTGAGGAATGTAAAATGAAAACAATATATTGTATTTCATGTGATAAAATTTTAAGAAAATTATTCAATAATAAAAATTTTGCAAAATGTGGTGTTTGTCAAAAAATTACAAAATCTACTTCAAGATTTTTATTTAACCCAAATATAAAGCCTTATTTAAATAATGAATATAAAAGAATTTTTGATGAAGATATTCAAAATATTTTCGGAGATTCTATTTTAGGAAATGACTCTTGTATTAAGAGTATTTTTGGTAATAATGATCTTTCAAAATCATCTAAGTAATAATATTAATTATAATTTTTAGTTTATTTTCTTTTTCTAAAAAGAGATTTGATAAATCTTTTAATTGTAGTAATTTTAAAGATAATCCTTTTGTGACTTCTAAAAATAAAATTTCAAATTTTAATAATGTTATTTTTGAGAATTTTGCAAATCATAATAAACAAATAAAAGAAAAAAATGACAAATTAAAAGATGAAAATAATATAACTTTAAATGATCAAATTGATACAGAAGGAAATAATATTATAAGAAGTAAAAGTAAAGATGTTAAAAATGTAAATAATTTAAGTCAATTACTTAATTCATTTCATTTTTCTGATGATTCAAAGAAAAAAAATATTGCTCAAACAATGTCTATGAAAGAAGCTTTAATTTATTCAAATAATGCTAAACAATTTTATAATTCCTTTGATAAAGGTTCTAATAAACAATTTAAAAAAATTCTTTTATCATCTAAGAAAAGTGTTAATTCAAATAATATTGATTTAAATAACTCTTTTATTCCTAAACTAAATTTTACTTCAGATAAAGATTTTATTTTTAATAAATATTGAATAATAATATTCTATTTTTAAGAATGATTATTCACATTAGTATTATTTCAATATATATTTTATTTTTATCCTTTTAAAATATTTTAATATTTTATAAAAAATTTAATGGATAATTCATTATTTTCAATAACTCAATTCTGAATTATATTGATGTTTATAATATAATATTTCAAATTTTTCACAAATATAAATTTAATTAAAATATTATTATTCCTCAAATTTCAAATATTATTTGTACCATACAAATAAAATTAGGATTTTTAATAACTAATTAATTTCCCTATTAATTATAAAGATTGTAATTATTTTTAATTACTATTTTCAACATAAAGAAAATAATACCTTTTTGGGATATATATAATTAAGAATTGATAAAAAAGTCTTAATATTTATATTTCATGTAGAAACTATTGTACTTTTAAAAAAAAAATAATGAAATATGGAAAATTCTTCTTTTCATATCACAATAAATTAATATTTTACATAATTAATTTCAATGATATTGTTTAATCATTTTTTTAAAGGATTTTACTTTTTTTAAAATCAAAATATGAATAAAGAAAAATCAATTTTTCCAAAAGTAAAAGATAAAAATGAATTGATTATTTTTATTTTTTATGAATTAAATTATTTGTCCATTAGATTAGTAATTTTGTAGAAATAATTTCTAATAAAAACATAATTTTTTTATTTAATTGAAATTTATCGAATTTTTTTTATTTTAATTCAAATAATTAAAAAATAATTATATTAAAATTTAACAAATTAAATAATTGTTTATA
>JAEEGK010024229.1_pt1 | contig 12600 bp, 3 predicted proteins | sample 8958771 | NCBI WGS metagenome assembly JAEEGK01 (sample SAMN16246547, study PRJNA631951) | gut metagenome | biome: gut microbiome; feature: rumen; material: SC-attached | host: Bos | place: Iran: Karaj | collected 2018-10 | reverse complement strand
GGCTCGAACGTGCCAGGAAGTTGGAGATAACATTTGTTGTTACCAATGTTTGCGGACTTATTCACACTCTTGAAGGTACCGTCGCCTGAGAGATAGTAGTTTACAAAAACACCATCTGTCTCAGTGATCTGAACAGTCCCACCACTCGTGTTACCAACAAACATATTCGTATAGTAAGAGTTCTGGCTGTCCGTCACAGGGACATCGTAAGTCTTGTCGGCCTCACCCTTGATCAATACAGGAACGCCAGCAGGAACGTCCTTTACACGCGTCAGCCAGATGGTACCTTCATTCTTGTCAAAGCCAGTGGCAATATAGGCCTTGATCTCGTCAGAGAAACTGAAGTCCAAAGACTTGTCACCGCAATAAGAGGCCTTGCCGCTCTTGCCAATGGTGATAGTCTCGGGTTCGTCGTTCACAGGATCATCTGGTTCATCGGTAGCCTCGGAGATGGCGATAGAATTGATCTCGACATCACTTTCCGAGGTCTTGAGGGTGAGGACGAGGTCGCCGTCCTGCTGGATCTCGTACTCCTCACCGGATTCGAGCTCAATCATGTTGTTGTCATCGGCATCCCCTTCACCACGGGTATTATGCTTCAAAACCATTACCAAATCTTTTTTATATCCGAGGAGCTTACCCTTTTCGACAGCAGACTTCAGCACTTGTCCTTTCTTCTGGCCAAGCAACGACATCTTGCTGTCTTTTTCAGACTTCGGACAGTTCAGCTTGTATGACTTCAACTTGCTCTTGTTACCGTCTTTGGTCACTTTCTCTTTGGTCGTCTCTACCACCTGGATATTCTGTACGCTACTTTCTTCGAAGGCAACGTCTGCACTGACAATATTGTCGAGTTTCTCCTGGGTCTCTTCTGATGCTGGATAATAATTCTCCTCCTTGCCAGTGGCTTCATCCTTCATGGCAATGGCATCACCGCTTACCTCGGGAACCTCTGCCTGAGTGGTGGTCTTCTCCACATTACCCTCGGCATCCTTCTTTTCTTCGATGGTTTCCGAGCTGACGAAGTTACCTTCACCGTCGGTCTTCGTGGTTTGCGTACTTTCTACCGAAGAGCCGTCATCTTCTGTCTTGGTCTCTTTGATGGTTTCAGAGACGCTTTCCACATTACCATCAGCATCCTTCTTCTCCTCTACCTTCGTTTCCTTTTCCGTACCGTCTTCCAACTTTTTGGTCGTGGTCGTAGTGGTGATAATACCACCATCTTCTGTCGGAGTTTCTTCTACCACAGGCTCAGGATTATCGGGGTTATCTGGATTGTCTGGGTTATCGGGATTATCGGGGTTGTCAGGATTATCTGGATTATCGGGCGTATCGGCCTCGGTGATGGTCAGTTTGCCTTTTACGAAGGTCACGGCGTAGTTACCCTGCTCGGCATTGCCAGCGGGGGTGATGGCATATTCACCAACCTCCTCGCCCTCAACACGGCTGAGGGTATAGGTTACCTTATCCTCTCCGATCGTTCCGCTGACGGTGGCCGTCAGTGTCGGATCCTTCTCGCCAGCCTGCTTGGTCTGGTCGTCGGCGGTCACGGTTACGTCCTTCCTGGCAATGGTAAATGTGGTCGTTCCGCTGACGGTATATCTACCACCTTCCTGATCAGTGATGGTCACGGTAGCGGTTCCTGCATTGATATTATTGCTGTAGCTGACGGTGTACTCGCTGGTGGGAATGGTGCTCCCGCCGTCCGTCACAGTCACTGTCGGCTTCTTGGCCTCGCCGTCGTAGGTGAAGCTCGTCGGACTCAATGTGATGGTCGGGCTGGTCACAACCTTGGGGTTGATGGTCAGTTTACCGTTTATGAAGGTCACGGCGTACTTGCCCTGCACGGCGTCGCCAGCTGGGGTGATGGTATATTCACCAACCTCCTCACCCGTAGCACGGCTGATGGTATAAGAAATCTGATCCTCTCCGATCGTTCCGCTGACGGTAGCCGTCAGTGTCGGATCCTTCTCGCCAGCCTGCTTGATCTGGTTGTCAGCTGTCACGGTCACCATCTTCAAGTAGCTCACAGTGAGCCTTACGTTGGCGGTGGGCTGCGTGTAGGTGAAGACGTTAGGATTCGTCGTGCTCTGAGTGATCTCCACGTCACCAAGGATGCTGATCACAGGATCATTGCCTCGCGTTCTCATCTCTGAACCCTCCATAAAGGTCTCGCCAGTGACAGTCCCAGCGACGTAGCCCTGGGCGGGCGTCACGGTGAGGGTGACTATGGCACCGGCGGGTACAGAGACCTCCCCGCTGTTGATGCCGTTGCTGACATCAACGGCATCAGCCGTGCCAAGCTGGTATGTCATCGCAAACGATGCCCCGTCGGTCCTGCTGGCTGCGGTGAGCTCCACGAAATAAGACTTCGTGGACTCTTGTGCACTCGCACCTATGACTGTCATGAGCAGTGCGAGCAGGGTGAATAATTTCTTTTTCATAATTGATGGTTATTTTTTAATGATCACTTTCTTTCCGTTCACTATATAGAGTCCCTTAGCCTTGGGTTTGCCGTCGAGCTTGCGGCCGTCCAGACTATACCATGTATCGTCTTTGGCTCCTCTCACAGCATTCACTTCTCTAACATCCCGAATCCCAGTCGTATCGCTGCCGTCGAAGACGATGGTGAGTGTCCTGGTTCTTGCGCTCGCAGTGGCGGGAATCTCCAGCCAGCAGCGGTGGGCATCGATATTCGGCGTCCCGTCGATCTTCACAAACGCCTCACCGTTCAGTCCATAAAGCGTCGCGCCGTTGGCGGGCTCGTAGGCAGTGAGGTTCGTTGCTGTGCCCTTGAAGGCTTCAGCGAGGTCAGCTTCGCCGAGGTCATTATAAAACATCTGGACGAAGTCGCCTTCCCCAGCGCTGGTGGCGGCCACCTCGAAAGTACATGCAAGTGCCGCTGTGCCGCTGTTGCTGATGATGACGGGCGTATAGGCTGGGATGGCGCGCCGGGTAATTTCCTTCAGCACCACCTGATTGTCGCTGACGGCACTCACGGCATACATCTTCACGCCGTCGGCATGGCTGTCCACCACTCGCATGCCTATATTATTATAATAGGTAGAGAGACCGGCAGGCAGGGTGACCGTCACCGTGGGCATTTTCTTGACTACCTCGTTATCGTCTAATACGAGAATGTAGTTACCACCGCCACTCCAGGCGAACACGCTAGTGGGGTCGATGACGTTGCTCTGGTCGTCTTTGCAGTGAGCAGCATAGCCAGAGGTGATGGTGAGCGGGGCATTGCCGTCGGCACTCACCTTGATCTTGTTGAATTCAGTGGCGGGAACGGCGAAACCGTCGCCAAGCACAATTTTTGCACTCCCTGTTAGGGTTATATCTGTGCTGTTTCCGCTGAACGTTGGCCAGGCAGTGAACGTCACATTGCTATCTGCCCTGATGCCAACGTTGTTATCGCTCTTGATGGTGGCGGCACCGATGGTGCACGATGTAGCTGTTGGATCGTTATAGATGGCAAAACCAACCTTCCCCTCGATAGTTCCGCCACTGACGGTGAGTGCGCCGCCGTTATAAATAGCAAGGATGCCGGCGATGCTGGCGTCGCTCAAGGTGATATTGCCATAGCTCGTGATGGCTCGGCCTGTCTCAGTGTGACTGTTTTCGATGGTGCCGTTCTTGATGATCACGGTCGGAGGGGTATCACCGTCCTCTCCAATCTGGAGCACACTGTAGTCACTTTTACTTGTAATCTTGTAGTCGTTCAGGTCGATGGTCACAGGTTTGTCGGCCGTGCCCTTATCGATATAGAGGCAATTCTCGCCACCATTGACATCCTTGCACAGCGTCAGCGTCGTGCCGTCGGCAAGCGCATTGAAGGCCTTCGTCAGGGCAGCGGCATCGGTGGTGATGTCATTGCCGTTCTGCGCATAAAGGCCGGTGAGGCTGCCGTCGCTGGCAGTGTTGTAGGCCACGAGGGGCTTGGTTGTGTCATACGCCACAGCCTCGCCGCCTGCGAGCACAATGTTGGCGCCACTGATGGTAAAGACATCAGCGGGATCAACCGTCTTGGCGGGATCGCCGGAAGTAAATGCCGCAGCGTAGCCCTTGGTGAAGACGAAGGGAAGAGCGGCCAACACGTACTTATTATTATTATCATCATAATCCATAACCTTCACTCTGATAGGACTTGTCGGTTTGGTGAGGCCAGTGCCAAGGGTGATAGGCTGGTATGGGGAGACTTCAAAATCAGCCAGCACAATGTCCCACTGGGCATTGGTGGCATCGGTAAATGTAGGCACGGCATTCAGTGTCAGATTGCCTGAGTTGGAAATGCCGCAGATGGTGAAATCCTTGATAGTCACACCCGCGCCGATGGTCAACTCACCCGAATTTGCAATGCCATTATTGCCGCCACTGATGTTACAGTTGGTAACAACGACAACGCCACTCTGATAGTTGTTGATACCAATGTATGTTTCGCTAATGCCGATGCCAGTCACGGCCAGCGTGCCCTCGTTAGAGATGACAGAAGTGTTTGATCCTGTGTTTATAATACTGGCAGGCGTGCTGTTGTCGCCGCCGATGATCGTCACGTCAGCACCTGCGGCAATTTCAACAACATATCCATAAATGTAACTCGAGCCCGTGATGGTCTTGCCGTTCAGGTCGAGGGTGATCTTCACCGTGCGCTCGTCGTCACCGCTTCCAACGGTGTTGGTATTGTTAAACGTGACATACGTCGCGCCAAGGTCCACATCATCCAGCAGCGACACCGTCACATCGCCCGCGGCGGCATTGGCAGCCGTGACGGCAGCCGTCAGGGCTTCGGCGTCAGTACCGTCCTTGGCATAGAGGCCAGTGATGCTGCCGTCGCTGGCAGTGTTCACTGCCACGAGGGGTTTGGTAGTGTCGTATGCGATAGCCTCGCCACCTGCAAGGACAATGTTGGTGTTGGCACCACTGATGGTAAATACCTCGGTGGGATCGACCGTCGTGCCTGTCTCGCTGTCAATGAATGCCGTCTTGTAGCCCTTGGTGAAGGCGTAAGGGAGAGCGGCCGCTACGGGCATACCATTATTATATTCCACAACCTTCACGCTGACAGGATTTGTCGGGGCGGTGAGGCCTGTGCCGAAGTCGATGACTCCACCTTTTTCCAGACGGATGTCGGCCCCGCCAGAGTTGGTGAAAGTGGGCAGCGCTGTCATTTTCAGCGTACCACTATAGTTCCAGATGCCATTTTGACCGCAGTTTTCGAAACTTACGCCTTCGCCGATGGTCGCTATACCGTTATTTTTGATGGCGTCGTTGTTGGAAGAGGTTAACTTGGTGCCACTCACCTCGATCGTTCCCATGTTTTCGATACAATAAGAATTGGTGGTGATGTTACCGCCGCGAATGAAGGCCTCGGCATTGTTAAAATTATAAATACCCTTACTAGCGTTGATGACGATATTATTGGTATGGAGTTCGCCAAAATTTCTGATGGCGTAGCCGCTGGCAGTGTTCTCAACTTTGCCAACACCCTTTGAGTCGGTGATGGTCACGGAGGGGTGGTTGACATTGCTGCCATTACCGACCATTATCACGCAATCGCTACTCTCTCTACTGCTGCTAAGGGTATGTCCGTTCAGGTTGAGGGTTGTCATGACGGGGCGCGTTTCCGAGCCTACTGTGACGGGGTTGGTATTTGTGAAACGGATGTACCCATATCGAAAAGTCTGCGGATCCTCCAGCAGCGTCACATCGGCCAACAGCGTCACCGTCACATCGCTCGTGGCGGCGTTGGCAGCTTGCATAGCATTGTCGACTATGTTGTAATTCGTGGTGTTGCCATCGATGGTGACACTGACTATATCATCTGCCCAGGCCCGCTGCGGGCTGGCGAAGGTTGCGGCGAGGCAGACGATCATCAGGAGCATCCTGCCCGCATTGCAATTACGAAAAAAGTTCTTCTTTTTCATAAGCTATTATATTTTGTTGTTATCGTACCATGTATTTCTTGCCGTTCTGGATGACGATGCCGCGGTAGGTGTCGGCGACACGCTGTCCCTGCAGGTTATAGCGCGACACGCTGTACGCAGCCGCTCCCCTCCCTTCAAGGAGTGGGGTCTGTATCCCTGTGGTATCGCCGTCGCCAAAGACGATGGTGAGTGTCCTGGTTCTTGCGCTCGCAGTGGCGGGAATCTCCAGCCAGCAGCGGTGGGCAGCGATGTCTGGCGTCCCGTCGAGCCTGACAAACGCCTCGCCATTCAGTCCATAAAGCGTTGCGCCGTTAACGGACTCGTAGGCAGCGATATCCTCGGCCGTGCCTTTGAAGGCTTCAGCGAGGGTAACGCCGCCGAGGTCGCTGGCGATGGTGGCGGCATACTCGGTCTTCTTCCACGCCACTTGGTCGGTGACGAAGTCGAGGCCATGGTTATTTTTTGACGTGTTGCGCACGATGACTGGCGTGTTGACAGGAATAATACCTGACGGCAGTTGCTTCACGACGACCGCACCATCCGTCACGCCGGTGACGACGAAGGCGGAATAGTCGTCGTCAGGCCCTGCGGGCATCAAGGACTCGGCGCTATAGTAGGTAGAAAGTCCGCTGGGGAATGAAAGTGTCTTGCCGCACTTGTAGATAACACCCTGGCCCTGCTCGTCGGCATCGACGACGTAGGTGGCAGACCTGCCGGCGAAGACTTGCCACACGTCGGCACCGACGGCATCGGCGGAGAAGCCAGTGGTGAAGGCACTGCCAATGTCGCCATCCACCTTGATGGGACTATAGTCGGTGTCGGGAACATGGAAATCGCTGCCGATGACGATGTTCACACCTTCGCCGAGAACAATGTCATAGAGGTTTCCGCTGAATACAGACCATGCAGTGAGCGTCACGTCATTGTATGCCTGGATGCCATAAAATCCGGAGGCACTGACATTGCTCAGTACAAGGTGATCAAGGTTACTAATGGCGTTGCCTCCATAATCGTTGCTGTTGACAACCGTGCCGTTCTTGATGACAGCATGAGCGTCGCTGGTAATCGCATTATAGACGCAGAAGATCTCGGTAGATTTACTGCCGGTAACGGTGTGCCCGTCGAGGTCGATGGTGACGGGGGCGGCATCGGTGCCCGCGCTGACAGTGAGAGTCTCGCTGACATCCTCCACATCCTTGCAGAGCGTCAGTGTTTCGCCGTCGGCAAGCGCGGTGACAGCCGCCGTCAGGGCTTCGGCATCGGTAGTGATGTCATTGCCGTTCTGCGCATAGAAGCTGGTGATGTTGCCGTCGGCGTCTTTCGTCGCTGCCACGAAGTCCGTCGCGCTGGTAGTGGCCACAGCCTCCCCAGCCACGAGCTGGACGGTACACTCACCATTTTTATTACGATATTCGAACAGGTCGGCAGGGTTGATGGTGCAGTGGGCGCCGTAGCCGTTAGTGAAGGCGAAGGGGAGTTCGACGTCATCATAATCTTTATGAACGCTCAATGTAATCCTGCTGAAATTCTCGGGCAGCGCAGTGATGTCGCCGCCGATAACGATTTTCGATCCGTTCATGATATAGATGCCATAATCATTGCCGCTGAAATCGGGCAGGGCGGTAAGGGTCAGCGTGCCACTGCTTACAATGCCATACTTCAATCCATTGTCATCGACGTTATTAGCAGTGATGGTGGCATTGTCGACGGTCAGAGCGCCTCCATTATTAATGGCTATATAACCACCTATAATGGTAACGTCGTTAACGGTCAGATTGCCTTCATCATTAACACCCACGCACACACTGCTCATCCTGGTATTCTCTATCTTTCCCTGGTGGGAGTCGGTAAGGTCTGTTATCGTCGCTTTGCCGGTTACGCCTACGATGGGGTTGGACTGATCGGCGTGGATTGTATGTCCGTTCAGGTCGAGGGTCACGCCAGCCGCACTACTAAGCAGGGTGACACCAGATACGTACACGTCGGCCAGCATCTTGATGGTGGCTGCGCCCTCAGCGCCATTCGCCGCTGTCGCAGCCTCGGCGAGCGTGCCGCACGGCTCAACGATAGGATGCTCTCCCTCACCGGCGGCGATGGTCACGGTAGCAGCGGCGACATAGACCTCATCATTGTAGAGATACAGCCCGCCCCAGGCTGATTCAGGCAGAGCAAACACCTCGTCGGGCGCAATCACACCCTCCTCACCTACAAAGTGCGTGCTGTAACCCGTAGTCAGGGCGTAGGCACCGTCGGTAGGATCCGAACAGCCGATTTTCAACTTATTGGCGGGCGCAGCAGTAAAGATCGCGCCCTCGGCGTCGGTGAAGTCGATGGGAACGTTTGCCCCGTTGGCTTCTATGGCGATATTCAAACCCATCTTCCCCTGGAATGTGGGCAGGACGGTTATTTTAAAGCTATTTCCTTCTTTGCCATAGAAATAAATGCCCGTGCCGCTGTCAGAGTAGCTGTCAGTGGTGTCGAACGTTCCGCCGCTGACATGAAGCGTTCCATAGCATACGATACCGGTTTGTTCGAAGCGGATTGTGCCGCCGCTGATGTTGGTGGTGCCGCCGTCGTCTGCAATGGCAATATTGTTTGTCTTGGCTTTTCCGATGGTGCCGCCACTGACGGTGAGCATGGCGCCGTTTTCATTTTTGATGACGTAATTTGCAGCACCTCTTGTCTGGAACGTGCCGCCCTCGATCTCGAGCATGCCACAGTTATCTAGGGCGAAGCAATTGCCTGTCCTGTCAGTATTATTCCAAACGAGACCGCCCGTACCGCTGTCGATGATAGTGAGTTTCGTGTTCGTAGGGACTTTGATGATAGAGCCTGAACTATTGAGCTGGCCTTGGAGTTTTTTGCCGTTCAGGTCGAGGGTAACACCCGCCGCATTGCCGAGACTGATGCTGCTCGCAACGTCAGTGACGTCGTCATAAAGTTTAAGCGTGCAAGTGTAAGTGCTGGTAGCAGCCACTGCATCGCTGAGCGAATTAAAGTAGGCCTCCCTATAGCCGTCGGACTGGGAGGGATTGGCGAATATCACCACAGCATTGCTGTAGGCAATCCCTTCAGCATAGGCATTGCCCTTGAGATATGCCTTACCGTCAGATCTCAGCGAAACTGGGGATGTGACAGCGGCCCCGGCGATACCGCCCCGGTTTTCGCTGGTGAGTATAAGCGTTTTGCGAATGGAAACGATTATCGTGTACCCCGAACTGTTAATCTGGTGATTGTTGAAGTCGATGGTAAGGTTCTTGTCGACAGTGATGTCCCCTTCCAAGCTGAAGTTACCTCCTATGGTCACGGTGCCACCCTCGGATGCGTCATTAATGGCGCTCACGAGACCTTCGTGGCTCGTAGGATCGGGACTGCCCGCCCAGGCCCGCTGCGGGGAGGCAAAGGTTTCGACGAGGCAGGCTAAAAGCATGAGTATCCTGAATGTCCGCTGGTTGATGGTGTTATGTAATCTTTTTGTCATACGACTCAGTTTTTTAAGTTTTGTCACTATTTTCACTAACGATCTCAGCCAGATTAATCACTATTAATCTAATCGCTGGCAAAGATAGTGCAAATTGAGCGAAAAACCAAATTTTTATTTGAGTTTTTCCTAGAGTTAAGTAAAAATCCCGAAACGACCAAGCGTTTCGGGATTTTTAATTAATAATAAGGCATCGAGCTATCTAACGACGACCACTTTACCATTACGGATATAAAGCCCCTTGCCTGGCTTTGTGACGCGCTGCCCTTGGAGGGTGTAGTAAGCGTTATCTGATGGAGCATTGAACTTTGAAGATTGATCTTTAATTCCAGTTGTACCATCACCATCACTGCCGATACTTCTGAAGACTGGAATCTTGATCATCTCAGGCTCTTCCATGAGGTAGTTGGCCTCAGCACCACGAGTGGAGGCTGCAACAGCAACCATCGAGGTGGGCAACTCCAGATAACACTTGTTGTTACCAATGTTCACAAATCCGTTCACACTGACGAACGAACCGTCACCCTTCAGATAGAAATTCGTCTGACTACCATCTTCCGACTTCTCCTGAACCTGAACAGAAGCACCACTCGTATTGCCTACGAACATATTCATGTAACTACTCTGAACAGCGGCAGACGGTATCTCGTAATCCTTCGCATCACCCTTCAGCAGCACGCCCTCACCTTTCTGGACCTTCATCACACGAGTCAGCCAGATGGTCTTCGTGCTCTTGTCGTAGCCAGTGGCCGTGAAGGCCTTCAAACCCTCTACATTCGTAAAGTCAAGGTCTACGGGAGCAGCATAAGAAGCCTTGCCTATGTCCTTGATTGTCACCTTCTGGGTTTCACCTGTCACTGCGGGCTTAAATGTGCCTGGCAACTGCAGGTAGCTCTTGTTGTTACCGATGTTTGCGGACTTATTCACACTTTTGAAGGTACCGTCACTACTGAGATAGTAGTTCACGCGGTCGCCATCTGTTTCCTGTATCTGAATCTTTTCGCCAGTCGTGTTACCCACAAACATATTTGTATAGTAAGAATTCTGGCTATTTGTCACAGGCACCTGATAGGTCTTGTCGGCATCACCCTTGATCAATACAGGAACTCCAGCAGGCACATCTTTTACTCGCGTCAGCCAGATGGTACCCTCATCCTTGTCAAACCCCGTTGCAATATAAGCCTTGATTTCATCAGAGAAGCTGAAGTCTAGTGACTGATCTCCACAATATGAGGCCTTACCGCTCTTGCCAATGGTGATGGAAGCCTCTGAATGATAGACTGTTTCTTCTGTCTCAAAGGTGAACTTATCAAGACTGACCAGTTCCCAGGAGAGTTCGGACTCGTTGCCCTTGAGAGATATCATGCCATTGTCGTAGACAAACTCCGGCATCTTGTCGAATGGCACTTCGGTCTTCGAACCGTCTTTCAGCCATACGATAATTTTCGATTGGTCTGCCCAGGCACCTGTGGTGGTGAGCATGGTGAGGAGCAGCAGCATAGCAGCCCTCACCCAATTGATATTTCGTTTCATATTGTGCATATTTTTAGATTTGTTACTATTCATTCTCAGCAGTAATGATGAACTTCATCGTACAGTTGACATCGTGGTTACTCTTCACGCGGAAGCGGAGGGTATATTCACCTGGAGGCGTGCCGCTCTTGCAGAACACAGGCCATCTGGTATCGCTATATGGGAAACGGAAGTAGCCATTTGGATCACTTTCAGGGTCAAGCTCCAGGGCGTTGAAATCCATCTTCTCGTCCTCGCTGTCTTTCGGTGCCCAGTCAAAACTGAATTGGAAATAAGAATTTGCATGATTCGTCATCTCAGCCTCACTTGTCGAGATCATTGTGTACTTCCAGCCCTCGCCGGTGGCGACATCGGCGGGAGCCTTCACGCTGGGGTTGCTCTTCAGCCCGAGATACACCCACACCTTTTTGTTGTCATTCGACTTCACCGAGGTGAGCGTCTGTGTGGCGGCATCCCAAGTGAAGAAACTGTTGTCCACGCCATTCCTGGCTTCAGTCTGATTGGATGACTGTCCCACGATCTGTAGGTCGTTCCAGTCCCAGATGGCACCTTCTTCATCGTAGTTCTCCAAGGTTACCTTTGTAGATTCGCCCACTCTCACCCAGTCTTTGTCTTGGTTCAGCACAAAGTCGGTGATGGTAGGCACGTGCATCGTCATCGTGCCCTTGCCATAGACCTCCAGCTCTACTTCCTCGCTCTGTTGAGTCTCTGGATTATAGGCCTGGGTGGTGAATACCAAGTAGTAGAGCAACTCATACTCGTCGGTGTATTCCCCTTCCTGCTCATCGCCTGGGGCACGCGACTTGTTGATCACCTTCTGGGTGCATGGCTTTCGTATCATAATCTTGCTCTTGCCATCAGGCTTGATTTCGCCCATGGTGGTCATAGAGCCTCCATCTCCACTGGTGCACATGAAATCGGTCGACACGTAGAATTTGTCGTAGAGACCGAAGCCCACCTTGGCACCTGGCGTGTTCTCGAACTGCTGTCCTGTGAGCAACAGAACGACATCTGCCATTGTCAAGGGAATATGTCCGTACAGCATACCCTTCGTATCGAGGTTGCCTTCTGCGTCCACAACCTCATCATTTAATTGGAAATCAATGAAGTCTGTGGTATTTTTCCATTCTGAATAATCCGGATTATAAGAGCGCGTCTGCGTTTCGCCCGTCTTGGCGTTCTTCACCACGTAGCCGTTGTCGAGTTGGTTGGCCTTCTGCAGATCAGGGTCATCAACTACACAAGGCTCTTCTTCCTGCTTGATTTTGACGGTGGCTGCGCAAATCTTACTCCACGGATCGGGCTCTGCGCCTGCTGTAGTAGCCGTAACGGTACCCTCGGTAGCATCTTCCTCAGGCGTGAAGGTGACAGTGACGATACCATCTTGAGCCGTTACGGCAGACGTTGGTGCAACACTGCCATTCGTAGCCTCAAACTGGACGGTCTGCCCGCCATAGCCAGTCCATTCGCCGGTCTTCGACGTGTAACGTTCAAGTTTATAGGTGATGGCTGCAGTAGCGCCCTTTTCAATATCTTGTGAAGCAGGTGTTGCAGTGAGACGATAGTCGATAGCCAGAGCCTGCCAGTCGTCGGCCTTCATGGCATCCTCTTCCTCTTCAGGTTCGGCACCCAGGACAACCTCCGTCTTCACCGTTCCAC
>JAEEGK010024226.1_pt1 | contig 12602 bp, 13 predicted proteins | sample 8958771 | NCBI WGS metagenome assembly JAEEGK01 (sample SAMN16246547, study PRJNA631951) | gut metagenome | biome: gut microbiome; feature: rumen; material: SC-attached | host: Bos | place: Iran: Karaj | collected 2018-10 | reverse complement strand
CGCTGTTTATTCTGGTAGTATTAGGACTTTCCATACCGATTTCCTACGGCATGAGTCTGTTGGATAAGAAGGTGGGACGGGCACTGAAACCAAAGAACAAGTGGTAAAAGCGTTGTAACAGGCTTAATCTGTTCTTAATTTGACATAAATGCCTTTTCGGTCATATAATTCCTAACGAACGTTAAAAGTGTTTTAGTGCTCGGCCTTATGGCTTAAGCACGAAGGGAGGAAAAATGAAAATTGACAGAGAAGGCGTAGAGCAGATTCTTGATCTGCAGGTAAACGCCGGACGTATTACTCCGCAGATCAAGGAAGAACGACTGCGGGAGTATGATGCGAAGGTGCAGCAGATGACACAGCAGCAGTATGGTGATCAGATGCAGGGACCGCAGATGAATGGCAGACAGCCGGTTAAGTACCCGTATATCGCCAAATCCGATCAGGAGCAGTATCTGAATGGTGTTGAGATGGTAGCACTGCTTGCAATGGTGGTAATACTGCTGAAAGCAGCTGCTGATAAATCTACTTTTATGGTAGAGTTCTGTATGGGTCTGATGTTTGCGTTCGTGGCCGTAAAGATTATCACAAAGGATATTGAAAAGGGCAGAAAGCTTTCTTACATTCCTATTCTTGCGGCAGTAGTCGGATTTGGAATGCTGGGCCTTGCATTTTATACCAAGTATGGAAGCGCAGAGCTTAAAGATGCTGTTTCGGCACATAATGATCTTATCGGATCAATATGTATCATTGCCTTAGGAGCAGGTATGATAATCGGAAATCTGCTCAGCAGACGTAATTCATCGAAGGTTTATACGGTGCCTGTACAGGCAGTGTGCGTGGAGCTTAAGAGTCCGAAACATGGTTCAAATGTTCCGGTAAAGCTGTCACCGGTTTACGAATATACATATAATGGTGTTACACACAGAGTGCAGAACAGCTATTATAGTAATAAAGGATATCCAAGAGCAGGAGAAACAAGAGAAATCTTTATCAACCCTGATAGAGCTGATGGATGTTTTGATCCGATCATGTCGAAGTCTACATCCATAGGACTTACGCTTATAGGTGGATTCTTCATATTCATGGGTGTTCTGGTACTTATTCTTGGATAGTACAAAGGGGGGCTTTGTAATGGGGATGTTAAATGAGGAAAAGTATCAAAGTACTAAGAGAAAGATTAAAACCGCATCTCTGATAATACTTCTGATAGGTCTTTTGGCAGGAGGCCTGCTGATATTTATGGGATATTCCAGAGGAAGCAGGTATGACAAGAACAAGATCAGAGTTGAAATGGATCAGGAGTTCATGAGCAGCGGCTTTAGTGAGAGATATTATGAACTTCAGGAGGATCTGACTAAGTCACATTCTTCCATAGTATTTTATATTTTTGGTGGATTTGTAATTATAGCTTCCTGCATGATTTCAGGCTTTGTATATCTTACTTCGAAGGGGCGTGAGATTGCCGCATATCAGGCGCAGCAGATACTTCCTATAGCACAGGAAGGGATGCAGAGGATGGCGCCTGCAGCCAGAGAGGTAATGAGAGAGTCTGCTCCCGTGTATGGAGAAGTGGCGAAGGAAATTGCCAAAGGCGTGAAAGAAGGCCTAAAAGACGAATAAGTTATAGAAATGTATTATCCCCCTGATTCTGTCGAAGGATCAGGGGGATCGTTTTATATTAATTGTTAAATAAGGTTCTTTGTATCAATAATTCTTTATCGTAGTTATATAGTATATCAAAGCGTGTATTATCTCCGGTGAATGAACATATAATGGAGTTGGTGTCAGTTACTTCCTCAATATCTATAAAGTTATACTTATCAGTCATTTCTTCTATAAAGTCATTAAGTTCATCGGATGTTGACTTAACTATATCAAAGGTTATATGAATGTGCTCCTGATTGATTATAAAGGAGAAACCTTCTGTGAATAAGTAATCTCCATATCCTATGCCTGTTCCATAGTATTTTGCGGCATACTCTGCATTTACAAGATTGTAGTTATATGGTTCGCTGCTGTAATACTGAGCCTTCTGCTTGATATAGGGATCACTGAAAGAATTAGGAGATTCATTAGTTAAATGTTCGGCGATGTCTTCGTAGTTGACATCAGGATCATATATATCCGGAATGTAGGACATATACGTCTTTTTCTTCTGGGGACTGCCCTTTTCCGGATTGCTTTCATAATCCATTGAAATCAAAACGGGAAGGGTTGTATCTATTTCTGTATTTACAGAACTTAACTGTTTTACACTGTTATCAGAATCCTTCTGTTTATTACTATGGAAAAATACAATTCCCGTGATTAAAGCTATAGCAGCCAGTCCTATGATAAATGGGGTTTTTTTTGATTGTTTCATACGAATATCCTCCTTTCGCAGTATTTTATTCCGAGTGTAATTGTTATGATAATCAGATGATAAACCGCTGATGTAACAGAGATGTAATAGAGATTCCCTAAATTTGTAAATTATTTAGAATTTATTAATAATGAAAAATTCCCCATAAATCATAGAAACAGTCCCGTATAGAAAATATAAGCAGTGAGCTTAAAACGTTAAAACATTATATGAAGGGGACAAAACAATGAGAAAAACAAACAAAGGAAGAATTGCAGCTGTTGTTGCAGCTATGGTAATGATGACAGGATGTGGAAACAGTACAGGTACTTCAGCATTAGAATTAAAGCACGAATCGGGAAATCTTGTTGAATCGGGAAATGCGGAAAAATCTGAAGTAGAGTATATAAACAGACTTGATGAAGGCGAAGAAAAAGAAGAGGATAAGGAATATGCCTATTATAGTGATTATAAAAACATGGATAAGGCAGCCCTTAAGATATTTGGTCAGAGCCTTAACGGAAATGATGATAAGAATGTTCTGATATCTCCATTTTCAATCAATATGGCCATGGGACTTGTGGAAAATGGCGCAGATGGAAATACTCTCTCTGAGATAGAGAAGGTAATCGGCGGCGGAGTTTCAGTTCAGGATATGAATAGGGATCTGAGATACTTGTCATCAAATATGGAAGCTGATCAGGATGTGAACTGGAACGTAGCTAATTCCATATGGCTTAACACAGGTGATAATAATACAGTTAATCTGAAGGATTCATATATTAACAGCATAACCCCATATTATGACCCTATGGTTGTGGGACTTGATTTTAATGATGGAGCAGAAGATAAGATTAACAGCTGGGTCAATGAACAGACTCATGGAATGATCCCAACCATAATTAATGATACTCCAAAGGGAAGAATGGCACTTATAAATGCAGTGGCATTTGAAGGCGAGTGGGACAGACCATTCAGCGAAGATGATATTTACGAGGATTTTAATTTTACAAATTTTGATGGAACAACATCTTCAATCACTATGCTTTCAGGAGAAGGAAGCACATATTATAAATTCGGAGACGGAGATGGCTTTAAGGTGGATTATAAGGGCGGACAGTATTCCTTCGTTGGTATACTTCCTCCTGAAGGCGTTGAACTTTCAGACTATGTAAATTCACTTATAGAAGAGGATGTAAGCCTTGTAGATTGTATGGAATATGGTTCTGATCAGACTCTGTTTTATTATATGCCTGAATTTAAGACTGAATACTCACAGGAAATGAGTGATACTATGAAGGACCTGGGAATGAATGATGCATTTTCAGAGACAGACGCAGATTTTTCAAAACTGAATGATGGAAACTCTTTATACATTTCAAGCATAATGCATAAGACTTATATAAATGTAAACAGAGAAGGTACAGAAGCAGCTGCTGCAACAGCAGTTGTGATGACAGAGGGATGCATAATGGTTGAAGATCAGCCGTCGGTAATCACGCTGGACAGACCATTTATGTACATGATCGTTGATAATACAACAAACATGCCGATATTTATGGGTGCACAGAATGTAATGCAGTAAATATTTGTTTACTGAAAATGAAAATTGAGGAAGGTTTTGAAGCCTTCCTCCTCTTTTTTATTTGCGGATAAGAACGTGGTAATGGTATGAGCCGTTTACCACATCGCCATGGTCGAAGTAATCTATGACCTGATGGATATTCTTTATATCAAAGTCTTTGAATAGTTCCTTAACCAGCGGGTAATCAACATAGAAGTGTGGAACCTTGTATTCAGGACCTTCTTCCATTCGAAGTCTTGTATTCTCATCTATAAGAGGCCAGTCTTCATGTTTCCAGCCGCCGGTATCCTTTGAACCGAGAGTGAGATAACATTCGGCACCCGGTCTCATAACACGGTAAAGCTCTTTGATTACCTGCTTCACTCCGGCTGTATCAGTATGTGAGATTACATTTATAGTTAAGATACAGTCGAACTGCTCATCTTCGTATGGCAGTTTCAGCATGTCACCAACTTTATAAGTGAATTTGAGGTTTTCACTTTCTGCCCATTCCCGGGTACGTTCTATAGCTTCCTTGCTTATATCAAAACAGTTTACGTTGAAGCCGTTTTTTCCAAACAGAATTGAGTGACGGCCGAGACCACATCCAAGATCCAAAAACTCAGTCTTTCCTTCTCCGGCCCATCTGTTAAGAACATAAAATGATTCAGCGCTTGGGTTCTTCCAGTATTCTTCGAAATTACCCTGAACGATATTCCAGTTCCAGCCCTTTGACTCTACCATGTTGCCTCCTTTTTTATATGCCTTATGTCAGTTGCAGATTAATATAATATAACATAAAAACCGCAATTTGTGGTAGTATAAGAGGGTAGAAGGGGGACAGAATAATGAAGAAAAGATTTAAAATGTTTGTGGCTGCTCTACTGGTGATTACATGCCTGGCAGGCTGTGGTACTGAGAAGGATATACATTGGTATGAATCAACGCTGGATTACTTTAAAGAAGGGTTTAATAACGGGTGGAAGAATGAAAACTCAAAGTTCTTTATCAGTGATGAACTGAAAGATTCCAGTATAAAGTTTGGCTATGCACTTATAGATCTGGATGGAGATGGTATCGACGAACTTCTGATAGGAATCATGGATGGTGCAGAGGAAACCAAGTTTACGAATCTCATTATAAAACACAGAGATTTTGGTCCAACCCAGTCCTTCTCAACAGGCGAAGGCTATTACATGTATCTCTGCGATAATAATGTGATAAGAATGGATTCCTGGTATGGATCGGAAACCAGGACAGAATATATGGAGTATGATTCCAAGAACAATTCGTTTCCTGTAATTGATGGAGGAAGTAAGCCGAAGAAGGTTGAGCTGACGGGGTTTTAAACATGACAGATAGAAAGTATAAGATTGATACAGAAGAGAATAAAGAATTCCTAAGGAATGGCGCACTGCGTCTTCTGGAGTTTGGAAGGAGATTTCCTTCTCCCGGAGGAGGAAGCTATTATCTCGGTGATGATGGTACTCCTTGGACAGACAGGAACAGGGAAACCTGGATAACTTCCCGTATGGCCCATGTTTACAGTATAGGGGCTATGATGGGCGTGGGTGACTGCACAGAGTTGGAGACTGTGATGAGTGCTAAAGTTTGTGCTGAGCTGGCGGAGAAGGCCATAGCAGGGCTGGCACAGGGAGAGCTTAGGGACAACATAAGTAGCGGCTGGTATGCAGGGCTTACAGCAGAAGGAAAGGTTATTCCATCCAAGCAGTGTTATGCCCATGCCTTTGTAATCCTGGCTGCTTCAAGTGCATATCTGGCCGGGATAGAGGGGGCAGAGGAACTCCTAAGGGAGGCCATAGAGACCTATGACAGATTTTTCTGGAACGAGGAAGAGGGACTGGCAGCTGACACCTGGAATACTGAGTTTACAGAGCTGGATCCATACAGAGGATTAAATGCAAATATGCATACCGTAGAAGCCTTTCTGGCGGCGGCAGATGCACTTGGAGATGATACATATCGTATCAGAGCGGGAAGGATAATAAGCCGTGTTATAGGCTGGGCAGAAGAGAATGATTATAGGATTCCGGAGCATTATAGAGAAGACTGGACTCCGGATCTTGATATGAACATAGAAAAACCTGACGATCCTTTTAAACCTTATGGAGCAACTCCGGGCCATGGGATAGAGTGGGCAAGGCTTATTACACAGTGGAGTCTGTCGTCAGGCGAGGACAAGCAGAGCAACACCATACAGGCTGCCTGCAGATTGTATGAGAGAGCCGTAGCAGATGCGTGGAATGCTGACGGAGCTCCGGGGCTGGTATATACAACAGACTGGAATGGGGAGCCTGTGGTACACGACCGAATGCACTGGACACTGGCTGAAGTTATCAATACATCTGCAGTTTTGTACAGGGTTACAGGAGAAGAAAAATACGCTGAGCAATATGAGGAATTCATGAGATATCTGGATGAGTCGGTTCTGGATAAGAGCTGCGGCTCCTGGTATCATCAGCTTGATGAGGATAATAAGCCGAAGGATACGGTGTGGCCGGGAAAACCGGATCTGTACCATGCATTTCAGGCTATGCTGATACCATACAGTAAAACGGATGTATCCATCGCGGCAGCTGTAAAGGCATCGATTTCGTAAATGCAGCACTTCTTTTGTTTATTCACAGAGTTGTTTCAATGCATCCTTCTGCCGGATGATCTCTGATAATAATTATGTGTAATCGGTATTCTCTTTTGCCCGAAGCAGTTCGGTAATCTCTACCAGAGGTGTGTATAGAGGAGTTAGAGACAGATTCCCTGTTACGCCCTTCAGAGCATGTGCATTCTCAAAGGCGGCAGCAAGATCTCCTGCTTCTATACTGTCCTTAAGCTTACTAAAATGTTCTTCTGCCGGTATGGTTGAAACCAGCCTGAGGTATAAGGCTTCGTTGCCCATGCAGCGGGAAAGGCCGACACTTACATCAGCGCCATATTCTTTTAAAATATCTATTGTGATCATAGGCATTTTCCTTAGTTAAAAAACTTTTCAAATTCTTCAGGTGGAACCGGCTTAGAGAAATAATATCCCTGAATGATAGCACAGCCTCGCTCCTTAAGAAGCTGCATCTGTTCTTCGGTCTCAACACCTTCTGCGATAACCGGAACCTGCAGGAAATCTGCAATATCCAGTACAAGCTCTACAAGCTTCATGCTCTTTTCATCCTTCTGCATATTTCGGATAAACTTCATGTCCATCTTAAGAGCATCAATAGGGATTGTGGTAAGCATGTTGAGAGATGAGTATCCGGATCCGAAATCATCCATCTCTATCATAAAGCCGTCATTTCTAAGTTTTTCGATTACATTTACGAGCTGATCTGCATTATCAGCGTAAGCAGATTCTGTTATCTCCAGCATGAATTCCTTTACATCGAGATCATTCTCTTTAAGAAGCTCCATGAAGTCGTCCCGGAGTTTTGGATAATAGATATCCATTCGGGACACATTTACGGAAACAGGAACAGATATACCGTAACGCTTCTTCCAATCACCGATCTGTCTGGCGGCTTCTTTCCATACGTAGCGGTCCAGCTTCTGTATAAGTCCGTTGCTCTCAAAAAGAGGGATGAAATCGCCGGGACTTATCATGCCCAGTTCAGGATGCTTCCAGCGGATAAGAGCCTCAGCACTTCTGAGTTTTGGCTCGTCACCCTGAATATCATATTTCGGCTGGTAATATACTATAAGATCCCGGGCTTCTATAGCGTCATCAATGTCGTTTATCAGACGTTCCTGATATTTGGACTTCTCATAAAATTCCTTGTTGTAGTACGCTATATGTCTGCTGTAATCGCCTCTTATTCGGTCGCAGGCAGTCTTGGCACGGTCTATCCAGTTTTCAGGCATGAGGGTTTTATCCACATCCGGATATACACCTATTCGAAGATGGATATGGTAAGACGGAATCTTTGCCGATAAACATTCCAGAAGTCTGTTCAGAACGTCTTCATAATCGTTACCGGTTTCGGAATAAACATAGAAATAGTCTGCTTCGGTCCTGCAGCTGATACTCTTAATGTTCTGGAACATGTTGGATAAAATGTCGGCTAAGCATATGAGAACTCTGTCGCCCTCTGCGTGACCGTATAGTTCATTGATAAGATGGAAATGCTCTATATTGAGAACCATAAGATCCATCTTCTGTTCAGGATTGTACTTTTCAATCTGTCTGATGTACTCAGTAAAGAAATCTTTTGTATAAAGGCCGGTAAGATGATCCTTCTCTGCAGCATTGATAATGGTTTTATCTTCCTGCAGCTCGATAATTCTTTCACATCTGGCAAGAATTACTTCCGGCATATCGTATGGTTTGGTGATAAAATCTGCAGCACCCATCTTAATGCTTTTAACCTCGGCATCCTTCTCGGAAGTCATGACTATTATAGGAATGGAACGTAAGGCTTCACTGTCCTTCAGTATCTCGATCAGCTCAAAACCATCCATAACAGGCATTAGAAGATCAAGGAGAATAAGAGAATATACATACTCTTTCTCCTGAAGTATATCCAGCGCCTGCTTTCCATTTTCAGCATAGTGAACCTCGTAATCTCTACATAGAAGATTACCAAGTATCTCCCGATTTATCGGTTCATCATCAACAACAAGAATGTGTCTTCTGAGACCGCCGTTTTTTCTGTAATTCTGCATACCCCCGTAGACTCCTTCTCGATTTTTATTTTGAAAACCCCTTAAAAAAATAGTATCATAAGTTTAGTTTCATGACAATGAACAATCGTTAAATGACAGAGAGGAAATTCATTTTATGAGAATTCTGTTGGTTGAAGATGAACATTCCCTGGCTGATCTGGTTGCTGACAGACTGAAGAAGGAAAGATATGTGGTAGATGTGTCATATGATGGAGAAGAGGGGCTCTATAATGCCCTGACCGGGATATATGACCTGATTCTTCTGGACGTTATGCTGCCTAAGAAGGATGGATTTGAGATACTCCGGGAGATAAGATCGGAGGGAATCACTTCGAAGGTAATCATGCTTACAGCCAGAGGAGAGCTGGATGATAAGCTAAAGGGCTTCAGCGAAGGAGCCAATGATTATGTTCCGAAGCCATTCCATATTGATGAGCTTATAGCCAGAGTCAGTGCACAGCTCAGAACTGAGAAAACAGTAAAGGATTCTCTGGAGATGGGCAATATACTTCTGGATTTTAAGGCTCCGGCAGTAGTAAATAAGGAAACCAACGAGAGCATAAAGATAAATAACAAGGAGTTTCAGCTTCTTGAATATTTTATGATGAATCCGAATCAGGTGCTTTCTAAGGATCAGATATTTGACCGTATCTGGGGAATGGATAACGATTCCATATCAAATAATCTGGAAGCATATATATCTTTTGTCAGAAAGAAACTGAAGGCCCTCGATTCAAACGTGACAGTAAAAGCGGTAAGAAATATGGGCTATAAGATTGAAAAGATAGAGGATTAAATGAAGAAACTGGAAAGAAAGGTCTTCCTTACCATCTTTGTAATACTGACATTTTTTCTTATTGTAAGTCTGGTGCTTATAAATGTGGTCAGTTACCGGAGAGAGTATGAAAGCATACGTCAAAATCTGAATATGATAGATGAACGGGGCAACTGGGCAAGGCCGGGAATGCTGCCTTTCGAAGGATTCGGTGGTATGTTTGAAGGACCGTCAGACATGTTCGAAGGTGAGGAGAAGCCTGAGAACAGGGGTGAAGAGAACATGATGTTCGGAGAAAACGAGGTATACATCGTTGATCTGGAGAACGAATTCATCCTGCAGATGTTTGATCATGGTGATAACTCCAGCTTTGATCCGAAAGCGGCGGCAGAAGAGATAGTCAGTTCAAATTCGTCAGATGCAGAGAACATATGTAATCTTTATACCGGAAGCTATTCCTACAAGTATGTGTATGGCAAAACTATAGTCATAATCAATACTGAAAGTATATCTGCAAAGATAAGAAAACTGCTTATAGAGTCGCTGATCCTGTTTGTCATAGCAGGACTTGTGATAGCAGCTATATCAAAACTCGTAACCGGATGGATAACCAGACCTGCCAAGGAGGCCTTCGATAAACAGAAGGAGTTTATAGCAGATGCGTCTCATGAACTGAAAACTCCGCTGGCAGTTATCATGGCTTCATCAGACGAACTGACAGGGGATGCGGCAAATGCAAGATATATAGATAATATCAAGTATGAGTCCGACCGAATGAATAAGCTGATCACAGGACTTCTGGATCTTTCAAAGCTGGAAGAAGGGGTATCCCGTGAAAGCTTTAAAGAAGAAAATCTCACTAAGATAGTTGAAAAGACCTGTCTTGTTTTTGAGGGTGTTGCCTATGAAGAGGGAGTAGGAATCGATACGGAGATAGAATCGGATATCTCTTTAAACTGCAGTAAGGAAGAGATGGAGAAACTCGTATCAACACTCGTAGATAATGCAGTAAAGCATAGTGAGAAGAATACTTCGGTTCTGGTAAAGCTGTACCGCAGCAAGGGAGCGATAGTATTAAAAGTAGTGAATACCGGTGAACCGACAGCGCCGGGAGATGAAGAGAAAATCTTTGAAAGATTCTACAGGGCAGATAAGTCCCGCAACCGCAGTGAAAACCGTTACGGACTTGGCCTGGCAATAGCAAAGAGCATAGTGTTGAATCATGAAGGAACAATAAAAGCATATTCTGAAGAGGGTAAAACCGTATTCAGAGTTGAACTTTAAAACGAATCCGAAAAATGCGTCAAAATTTTTTATTTTGGCGCATTTTTTTAATTTTCATTTAAGTTTCGGCCTTTATTATCACCTCAGAATAAGAAATGAGGTGATACTTATGAGTGAATATATTGAGGTATTTGAAAGAACTGAGATCAAGTATCTTCTGTCACACGAGCAATTTATAAAACTCCAGGAATTCCTGGTTAATTATGCGAGAATAGATAATTACGGAAAAACAAGAATCCATAATATATATTTCGATACTCCTGATTATAAGCTTATCCGCACATCTCTGGATAAGCCGGTATATAAAGAAAAGCTAAGACTCAGAACCTATGGAGATACGAATGATTTTACTAATTCCTTCATAGAGATAAAGAAGAAGTATAAGGGAATAGTATATAAGAGAAGAGTCTCAGGAACTTATAAAAAGGCCTATGACTATCTGGTGAAGGATGGACATCCTCTGGATGATTCGCAGATATCAAGAGAAATCGAAAACTTCAGGAATATGTACGGAGAACTGAGACCGGCGATGAATATAAGCTATGACAGAATAGCGATGGTGGGAATAGATGATCCGAATTTCAGGGTTACATTTGATACAAATATTCAGTGGACAACAGATAAGCCGGATCTGAGAAGAGAGACCGGCGGCCGACAGATACTTAAAGACGGTGAGTATCTTATGGAGATAAAGGTTGCAAATTCCATGCCGATGTCATTGGCAAGAAGACTCAGCGAGCTGAGAATCTTCCCGACATCATTTTCAAAATATGGAAGAGCTTACACAGATATGACAGGAACGAAGGGCGTGGTTTACAGTATGGAACCCGACATGGCGTCAAGATATGAAAGAGAGGTAATAGCATATGCTTAGCAATATATTTGAATCTATTTTAACAGAAGGGATTTTTACATCAGCACAGTTTGCAGTTGTAACACTCACATCTCTTGTCTGCGGATTCATAATAGCCGCAGGATACTCGGTGAGAAACAAATGTTCAAGGAGTTTTGCAATAACACTCATCATGCTGCCGGCGATAGTTGAACTTGTGATAATACTGGTCAACGGCAATATCGGAGCAGGAGTAGCGGTGGCGGGAGCCTTCAGTCTGGTAAGATTCAGATCTGCTCCGGGAAGAGGACAGGAGATAACCAGTATCTTCCTTGCAATGGCAGTGGGACTTGCAACAGGAATGGGATATATCGGAGTAGCAGTTTTCTTCACCATAGTAATATCCATAGTAAATGTGATCCTTAACATGACACATCTCGGTGGAACAGCAGAACATGAACGTATGCTTAAGATAACAGTTCCTGAGAATCTGGATTATGAAGGACGTTTTGAAGATATATTTGAGAAGTATCTTTCAAGCTATTCATACGAAGAAGTTAAGACCTGCAATATGGGAAGTCTGTATAAGATTACCCTCAGTGTAGTATTAAAGAACGGTATATCAACAAAGTCTATGCTTGATGAGATAAGAACAAGGAATGGTAATCTGGATATAAGTTTAGGAAGACAGATTGAGAACATGGAAAGCCTGTAGGAGGAAAGATTATGATACGAAATAAGATGAGAAGAATGTATATAACCCTGGCGGCACTTATGATGGCAGCTGCACTTACAGCCTGCTCAGCCTCAGGTGGAACTGCTGACAGTACTATAGTTGAGAAGACTACTACTGAATCAGTGGCAGAGAATGATAAGGAAACAAAGGAAATCGAGAATGACTGGACTGCCGGATCGGATACAGAAGAGTCAGAGGAAAATGGAGATGCAGCTTCAGAATACTTTACGGAAAGAGATCTGGAGCAGACAGCAGATACTTCGGAAGCTGAGAAGATACAGCTTACCAGCGGACAGGATGTCAGCATAGATAAAGAGGGAGTATATGTGATATCCGGTGAGGCAGAGGATGTAACCATAACTGTTGAAGCAGGAGACGAGGATAAGGTTCAGTTAGTTCTGG